>Ga0194044_10001081_pt1 | contig 13889 bp, 11 predicted proteins | sample JunL4417m_MetaG_FD_155460 | JGI IMG/M metagenome (GOLD analysis project Ga0194044, IMG submission 155460) | Anoxic zone freshwater microbial communities from boreal shield lake in IISD Experimental Lakes Area, Ontario, Canada - Jun2016-L442-17m | ecosystem: Environmental > Aquatic > Freshwater...
GTGCGGAAAGGGACTTCAAGGTTCCAGTTTGTTCCAGTTTGCGGCAAACCGGAACAAAATGGAACCTTGATGGGTGCCGGGCCGGGCGCGCTCCCATCTGCGTTCATCTGCGCCATCTGCGGTTCATTCCCTGCTGGGCGCGCCGGCGGCGGCCCGGGCGCGTTCAAAGTTCAACGGTTCAACGGTTCAAGGTTCAGGCGTTCAAAGGCACCCTGTCTTCCCGTCTTCCCTGTTCAAAGGTTGTGGCAGGGTGCCACTCTGTTGTCTCTGTTGTCTCCTGTGAGTTCAGTTGAATCATGGGTTCGAGCTTTTTGAGCATCAAAAAGTCATCGCCTGGTGGCATTGGACCAAAAGTCTGCGCTACCACCCGGGCGAATCCGAGGTTCTGAGATGCGCGATGCCCCGTTCCAGAGAGCGGTTTTTGCTTGCCGAGCCGAAACGAAGTGGCGCATGTTCGGGCAGCACTATGAACATTAATATTCCCGAATCGCAAGTAACACGCCGCCAGTTTCTTAAAGCCACCACCGCTGCCGCCCTGGCGGCGCCGATGCTGGTTCCCGCTTCGGTCCTGGGCCGGGGCGACAAGCCGTCGCCCAGCGAGCGCATCAACCTTGGCATCATCGGTTGCGGGGGCATGGGCACATCGAACCTCACGACCTGCGCGCGTTTTCCTGACGTGGTGGTCACCGCCGCCTGCGATGCCTGGGACGCGCGATTGGAAACAGTGGTCGAGCGCTACAAGCCCACCTGCAAGGGCTACCGCGACTACCGGGAGATGCTCCAGAAGAAAGAACTCGATGCCGTGATCATCGGCACGCCGCCGCACTGGCACGCGCTCCAGGCCATCGATGCCTGCAAGGCGGGCAAGGATGTTTACCTGCAGAAACCAATGACGATGCACCTCGGCGAAAGCCTGGCGGTCCGCAACGCGGTGAGAAAACACAAGGTCATCTGTCAGGTCGGCACCCAGATTCACGCCAGTGCGAATTACCGGCGCGTCGTCGAATACATCCGCTCCGGCAACCTCGGCCCCATCGGCACGGTGCGCACATTCAACATGATGAACCAGGGACCGAGCGGCATCGGCTTCTTGAACGAGAAAACCGCGCCGGGCGATCTCGGCCTGGATTGGAATCTGTGGTGTGGCCCCGCGCCGTTGGGCAAGTTCAACCGGACGCTGGTGCGGGACGCCTATAACCACTGCTCGTGGATGGATTACAGTGGCGGCTGGACGCCTGGCATGGCGCCGCACATTACCGACCTGCCCGTCTGGGCGCTCGACCTCGGTTACCCGACCGAGATCACTTCCTCTGGCGGACGATTCATCGTCAAGGACGACGGCGACGCTTACGACAACCAAGAGGTTCTCTGGCGCTACCCGAACCTGACGATGACATGGATGTCGTCGATCACGAACAGCTTCGGTTTCGACTTTGAAGGCGACCCCGCCCCGCGACGCCGGCTCGGCGTCTATTTCCACGGCACAAACGGAACGATGCTCGCTGACTACGACATGCTCAAGATCGTGCCCGAAGGCGACCGGATGAAAAACCTTCAACCTCCCCCACAGTCTATTGCGGCCTCGCCCGGCCACGAACGTGAGTGGCTGGACTGCATCAAATCGCGCCAGCAACCAACCTGCAATCCTGCCTATCACACTCGAGTGGACGTGCCGATTGTTTTAAGTCTGCTCTCGCTCAAGCTGGGGCGCACGATTCGTTTCGATCCGAAGACGGAGAGGATTGTTGGCGATTCCGAGGCCGCGAAGCTCGCCATCCCGAAGTATCGTTCGCCGTGGAAGTTTCCGGCGGAGTATCTCTGAGCCACTATGAGCCGGCGAACCTTCGGCGTCTTGATTCACGGCGCGGGCTGGGTTTCAACCCGGCACCTGGCGGCATTCCGCCCGGTGCCGCTGCCGCTATTGAAGAAGCCGCTCCACCCATGACTTCCAGGGATATTGTCCACGCCGCGCTCGACGGCCAGCCCACGCCGCGCGTGCCGACCGGGCCGCTTGCGGTGCATTTTTGCGCCGGTCTGGCTGGTTACAGTCTCCGGCAATACACGACTGATGCCAAAGCTCTCGCCGACTCGGTGGTCCGCTACTATGAACGGTTCAAGCCCGATGCCGTGTGGCTTTCAGCGGATACCTGGGTGACCGCCCAAGCCATGGGCGCCAAAGTCGGGGCTGCCGATGATAGCCAACCCTTTGGCGGGATTGGCGAACCGTTGGTCCAGTGCGCCGCAGACATAGATCGCATTCCGTCCCCGGATGTCGGGTGCCAGGGTCGATACCCGCTGATGCTGGAGGCGCTTTCGCGCGTCGTGGAGATGCTGGGCGAAGAGGCGTTCATTGTCGCCTGTTTCGACCAATACCCGTTTTCGCTGGCGGCTGCGCTCATGGGAATCAACCAGCTCATGCTCAAGGTGGTTGACGACCCCCCGTTTGTGCGGGCCTTGATGGCGCGCGGTTCGGAATACGCGGCGGCATACGCCGGCGCGCTCAGTGATGCGGGCGCGGACTTGCTGAGCGGGGGCGATTCGCCGGCCGTTTTGCTGGGGCCAGACTTTTACGAGGAACTGGTTTTGCCGGCAGAGAAGCGCCTGATCGCCGACGTTAAAGCGGCAACCCGCAAACCGGTTTCGCTGCACATTTGCGGCAATGCGACTCCGATCCTGCCAGCCATGGCCAGGGCAGGGGCGGACGTTTTGGAACTGGACCACGCCGTGGACCTTGGCGCAGCCTGCCGCATCGTCGGGCCGGGGATTGGCCTCTGGGGGAACCTGGACCCTGTGAATGTTCTCGCGCGAGGCACCTCGGCAGTGGTGGACCGGAAAGCCCGCGAGGCATTGAGCACCGTGCAGGCTGCCGGACACCGGCGCTTTGTGTTGAGCTCGGGATGCACGCTGGCTGTGGAGACGCCGTCCCAGAACCTGGATGCCCTCATCCACGCGAGCAACCGCGTTGGCTCGTAAGTTGGTAAAAACCGGCGCTTTTCGCCCAGGGATCACCCGGCTGTGCCAGTAATTGTTATGATAAAATCAATTGACGGTTAGTGTGAATAAACAATAATAACCTCTTTTTAGAGTTTACAGACATGGATTGAAACCGAGAAGATTTGCGGACTGTGCATTGATAACCCGATAACGCGATGTCAGCGATATTCCCAAAGTGGACCAACCGGCTGCCTGTGATGATCATCACCAGCCTTTTGTTTCTTGGCAGTGCGGTCACCGCCGGCGTGTGGTATTACCTGACGCCCAAATACTCGCGCGTCGGCTACCAGCCCATCCAGCCGGTCGCTTTCTCTCACGCCACCCACGTTGACCAGGTGGGCGTCGATTGCCGGTATTGCCACAACGGGGTTGAAAAGTCCTGGTATTCAAATATTCCCACCAGTTCCACGTGCATGAATTGCCACGGCCAGGTGCTCAAAGATGACCCGCGGCTGGCGCTCGTTCGTGAAAGCGCCCAGCCGGGTGCCCAGCCGATTCCCTGGGTCCAGATCCACCGCGTGCCGGATTATGTCTATTTCAACCACTCCGTCCATGTGAACCGTGGTGTTAGCTGCGTTTCGTGCCACGGCCAGATCAACCAGATGGACGAGGTTTACGAAGTCAAACCCCTGAGCATGACCTTCTGTCTGGATTGCCATCGCGACCCCGCCGCCAATCTCAGGCCGCTGGATAAGATCACCGATTTGAACTGGAAATGGAGCGACAACCCCACCGCCGCCGCCGAGTTGCAGCGGATGAACGGGCAGAAATTCATGCACGACTGGGGAGTCCAGTCCCTGCAAAACTGCTCCGCCTGTCACCGATGAAAAACATTCTGCCACTTCCCAGTCAGCTTCGCAGCAGCCAACGCGAGGAGGCGCATTCATTGCCCCCTGGACCTTTGGTCCTGGACTCTCAACCCTCCGCCCCGTCCCTCAATCCTCCCCCCGCGCAGGGCCGCGCCTATTGGCGCAGCCTCGACGAAATGGCGGACACGCCCGAGTTTCGCCAATGGGTTGAAACCGAGTTTCCGGCTGGAGCCACCGAGTTGGTGGACCCAGTGTCACGCCGCCATTTCATGAAGATCATGTCCGCCTCGTTTCTGCTGGCGGGCTTTGGGCTGACGGGCTGCCGTCGGCCGGTCTCGAACATCCTTCCTTTCGCCAAACAGCCCGAGGGTTACCTCCACGGCGTGCCGCAGTATTACGCGACGGCTATGCCGACGCGCACGGGAGCTATTCCCTTGACCGTCAAATCGAACGACGGCCGGCCCACCAAAGTCGAGGGCAACGCCCTGCACCCGGACAGCAACGGTTCGACCGACCGTTTTGCTCAAGCATCGGTCCTGGACCTGTATGACCCCGATCGCGCCCAACACTTCAAACAGGCCGGCAAGGTCGTGACCCCGGCTGTGGCGCATGACTTCCTGATCGGCTTGTCGCGGCAGTTGGTTGAAAAGAATGGCGATGGCCTTTGCTTCCTGCTCGAGCGCAGCACTTCCCCTTCGCGGGCACGCCTTCAAAAGCTCATTTCTGAGCGATTTCCCAAGACCCGGTGGTTCACCTATGATGCCGTGGATTTTGACATCCACCGCGAGGCGGCCACCCTCGTCTGCGGCCAGCCGGTCAAGCCGCATTACCATTTGGACAAGGCCAAACGAATTGTCGCGCTCGACTGTGATTTCCTCGGAGCAGAGGAGGACTTGCACCGGTACATTCGTGACTTTGCCCGCGGCCGCAAGATTGAGTCGCCCGACAAGGCCCAGGGCGAAGACCTTATCAACCGGCTCTATGTCGTCGAGAGCCTGATGACGCTCACCGGCATCAACGCCGACCACCGGCTGCGCGTGCCTCCCAGCGCGGTGCTGCCCATCGCGGCCGCTCTGGCGGCGGAGATTGTGCCGCAGCGCGGCGGCCAACTTGCGTCCGCGCTCGCTGCCATCGGCAAGCCCGCCGGTATCGATCCCAAGTGGATATCCGAATGCGCAAAGGATCTGGCGGCGCACGCTGGCAACTGCGTCGTGCTCGCCGGCCAGCGCCAACCCCTGGCGGTGCATCTGTTGGCGCAAGCCATGAACGCCGCCCTCGGCAATACCGGCAAGACCGTCGAGTTCCTGGCAGCGCCGCCGTCCCAAGATGCGAGCATCGCCGACCTCGCGACTGCGCTCAATGCTGGCCAAGTCAATACGCTGCTGGTCCTTGCGGGCAACCCGGTTTACAACGCGCCTGTCGAACTCGACTGGGCCGCCACCCAACGCAAAGCGAAGCTCGTTCTCCGCTTCGGTTATTACGAGGACGAGACAACCGCAGTCAGCGACTGGAACATACCGCAGCTTCATTACCTCGAATCCTGGGGCGACGCCCGCACGAGCGATGGTTCGTTGGTGCCGATGCAGCCGCTTGTCGCGCCGCTCTTTGAAGGGATGACCGAGTTGGAGTTGCTGGCGCGCATCGCGGGTTTCGAACCTGAGGGGGCTTACGAAATCGTTCGCGAGACCTTTCGTGCCGTGCCTGGCGGGGGCGAGGAGGGTTGGAAGAAGTTTTTGTTCCAGGGCTTTCAAGAAGGTTCTGCCGCCAAACCTGCAGAGGTCAGTTTCGATTGGGCGGCGACAAGTCGCGCTCTGGAGGCCGTCAAGCCAATACCGGCCTCGGCGGACAATTTGGAAGTAGTGTTCCATCGCGACTATTGCGTGGACGATGGCCGTTACAACAACAACGGCTGGCTCCAGGAATTGCCCGAGCCAATCACCAAGGTTGCCTGGGATAATCTTGTCCTCCTCAGTCCAAAGACCTTCGAGAAACTGGCTCTTGTGAACCAGACCAGCGGCGGTGGCACGACTCAGGCGTCGCTGGTAAGAGTGTCCCTGGGCGGACGCGAGGTGGTTGGCCCCGCCTGGCTGCAGCCTGGGATGGCCGATAACACCATCGGCCTGGCCCTTGGGTACGGGCGGCAGCGCAGTGGCCGCGTGGGAAGCGGGGTTGGTTACGATGCCTATCGCGTGCGCACAAGCGCAGCCCTGCATCATGCCTCCGGCGCTTCACTCACCCCGACCGGCCAGCTTCACCCGGTTGCCACCGCGCAGCATCATTGGTCCATGGAGGGCCGCCCGGTGGTGCGCGAGGCGAATCTCGAGCAATACCTCGATCACCCGGACTTCGCGCACGGGATGAAGCTGGAATCTCCCCCGACGACCCAACCCCTTTACCCCAACCCATTCGACCAGACCAAGAAGCGTGGGCTCCACCAATGGGGCATGACCATTGATCTCAATTCGTGTGTCGGCTGTTCCGCCTGCGTCCTGGCCTGCCAGAGCGAGAACAACATTCCCATCGTCGGCAAAGACCAGGTGGGACGCAGCCGCGAAATGCATTGGCTGCGCATTGATCGCTATTATGTGGGCACGCCCGAGGATCCGCAGGTGGCCTTGCAGGCGCTGATTTGCCAGCACTGCGAAGCCGCTCCGTGCGAGAACGTTTGCCCCGTCAATGCCACCTCTCATGACGATGAAGGACTCAATGTCATGACCTACAACCGGTGCGTTGGCACGCGGTATTGTTCCAACAACTGTCCGTACAAGGTTCGCCGCTTCAATTTCTTCGATTACAACAAGCGCCCCCTGGACAAGCTTAAGGGACCATTCTATCCCACGCCATTGCTGGGCAGCACCGACGGCAAATGGGACATCGCTCGCTGGTGGAACAGCCAGGAGTCCAGCCTGCGGCCGGCCGAAGAATGGGAATTGCTCAAACTGGCCAAGAACCCGGACGTGACGGTTCGGATGCGCGGTGTGATGGAGAAATGCACCTACTGTACCCAGCGCATCCAGCAGGCGGAGATTGCCGCCAAGGTCAAGGCGCGCGACAGCGGCAATATCGAGGTTCCCGAGGGCACCTTCAAGACCGCCTGTCAGCAGGTATGCCCGGCCGAGGCGATTGTTTTTGGGAATCTCAAAGATTCGGGCAGCCGCGTCTCGCAGCTCAAGACCCAGCAACGCAACTACAAGCTGCTCGATTTCCTGGGAACATATCCCCGCACAACCTATCTGGCCCGGGTCAGGAATCCCAATCCCCAGATGCCGGATTACCATCCACTTCCCATGAGTTGGCAGGAATACTCGAAACAGCACGGCGACCCCTTGGAACGTCTCGGTGAAGAGGGCGCGCACGCTGCATCCAAGAATAACGGAGGTGGTGAATGAGCCGATCATCAACCCGGGCCGCCATTCAGGTTTCGCCGCCGCCTCCCGAGTTGGAGCGCATCCCGCTGGTCGAGAATCAGCGCGGTCCCGGCTGGATCACCGACAAGGTGGCGGGAATTGTGGAAGGCAAGACCCCCGCCTGGTGGTGGTGGGCGTTCATTCCCAGCGTCGTGCTGATGTCGCTGCTGCTGGCCATGGTCTGTTACCTGATCTCGACCGGAGTCGGGGTCTGGGGCCTCAACCACCCGATCATGTGGGGCTGGGCCATCGTCAACTTCGTGTGGTGGATCGGCATCGGCCACGCCGGCACTCTGATTTCTGCGATTCTCTTCCTCCTGCGCCAGCGATGGCGCACCTCGATCAACCGTGCCGCCGAAGCCATGACGATCTTTGCGGTTATGTGTGCCGGTATCTTTCCTGTCATCCATATCGGGCGCGTCTGGTACTCGTGGTGGCTCTTTCCGCTGCCCAACTCGAACAGCATCTGGCCGCAGTTCCGTTCGCCTCTGATGTGGGATGTCTTTGCCGTTTCCACTTACTTCACGGTGTCCGCCCTCTTTTGGTACGTCGGTCTCGTCCCCGACCTGGCCATCCTGCGCGACCGGTCGAGGACCAAAGTCCGGCAGTTTATCTACGGCCTGTTCGCCTTGGGCTGGACCGGCTCCAATCGCCACTGGAGCAACTACGAAAAGGCATACCTCATCCTGGCCGGCCTCGCCACCCCCCTGGTGTTGTCCGTCCATAGCACGGTCTCGATGGATTTCTCGGTGTCGCAACTGCCCGGGTGGCACACAACCATTTTTCCGCCCTACTTTGTCGCGGGCGCCATCTATTCCGGCTTCGGCATGGTGCTGACGCTGATCGTCCCGCTGCGGAAGCTGCTCAAGCTCGAGGAAATCGTCACCATGCGACACATCGACCTCATGTGCAAAGTGACGTTGGCCACCGGTTCCATCGTCGGCTACGCTTACGCCATGGAATACTTTGTCGCCTGGTACAGCGGCAACCCGTATGAACGGTTTACCTTCTGGCACCGGTTGTTCGGCAAATACTGGTACGGCGGCTGGGCCATGGTGGTCTTCAACGCGCTGGTGCCCCAGGTCTTTTGGTTCAAGAAAGTTCGTCACAGCCTGGTTGCGGTGTTCATCGTCTCCATCCTGGCGAACATTGGCATGTGGTTCGAGCGGTTCGTCATCGTTGTCGGCTCGCTCTATCAGGATTTCATCCCGGGGAATTGGGGCTATTACAAACCCACGTGGGTGGATATCTGCACCTATGTGGGCACGTTTGGCCTTTTCTTCACCCTGTTCCTGCTGTTCATAAGGTTCCTGCCCCTGATTGCCACATCAGAAGTCAAAGGCGTCACGCCGCATGCCGACCCTCACCACCCTCTGGGCGGCGCTAAAAGAAAGGAGTTCGCTCACCATGGGCGATAGTCTGGCCAAGCCTTACGGTCTCATCGCCGAGTTTGAAACCGCCGCCGACATCCTGCACGCGGCCCAAAAAGTCCGCGATGCCGCCTTTACCCGATGGGATGTCTTTACGCCCTTTCCCGTTCATGGCATGGACGGTGCGATGGGAATTCGGAGCTCTCAGGTCGGCTGGTTCTCCTTCATCGGCGGTGCGATCGGTTATACCACTGGCATGTTGATGGTTTGGTACATGAACGCCTACGACTACCCGATTGTCATCGGCGGCAAACCCATGTTCAGCCCCTTCTACCCGTTCATCCCGTGCTTTGAACTCACCATTCTGCTCGGGGCCTTCGGCGCGGTTCTGGGCATGCTATTCCTAAATCGACTGCCGCGCCTGCATCATCCGTTGCTCAAGAACCGGCGGTTCGCGCAAGCCACTCACGACAAGTTCTTCCTCGTGATTGAATGCGGCGACCCGAGATACTCGGAGGGCACAACTCGGAAACTACTGGAAGACGCCGGCAGCCGGCACATCGAGATGGTGGAGGAATAATGCGCTACTTCTTTGCCATCTTTACCCTCTGCGTGCTCGCCACTGTTGGGGTTCTCGGTTTTCGCGGCACCCATTTCCGCAAGCCTCCCCTCTACATCTTCCCGGACATGGAGCGCCAGCCCAAATTGCGGCCCCAAACCGCCAACGCGTTTTTCGCCAACAGCATGAGTTCGCGCCTGCCGGTAGCCGGCACGATTCCTCGCAGCCAACCGATCCACGTCGGCGACCAACTCGTCTATCCCTGGCAGAACTCGCCCGTCACGACTGGCCTGGTCACGGGCACGACCAATTTTGTGGAAATTAATCCGCTGCCCGTCACCGACGAACTGCTTCAGCGCGGCGAACAAGTGTTCAACATCAACTGTGCCGCCTGCCACAGTAAATTGGGCGATGGTAACGGCGTGCCCAAGCGGATCGGCGCAATGGCTGTGGTCGCCAATCTCCACGACAAACGTATCGTTGAACTGGCCGACGGGGAACTCTTTAACACCGTCAGCTACGGCAGGGGCTTGATGCAAGGTTACGGCGCCAACCTCCCTATCCAGGACCGTTGGGCAGCCATCAGTTACCTGCGCGCGCTCCAGTTGAGCCGGCTTGGCTCGCTGGATGAAGTGCCCGAAGCGCTGCGCGGCAAATTGAAGAAATAACATGAGCGCACACTCCCAATCCGGCGAACTGCCCCCCTTGAATTTCTCGAAATGGCGTAACGTGCCGAACTTCCTGATCGGGGGTGGCCTGGTGCTCTCTCTGGTCGGAGCCGTGCTGCAGCCGACCCAATTCGCCTACTCCTGGCTCCTGGCCTTCATGTTCTGCCTGAGTTTTGTGCTCGGAGCCGTGTTCCTGGTATTGGTGCATCATCTCTTTGATGCCAGTTGGTCGGTCGGAATCCGCCGCTTTTGTGAGCACATCGCTTGCCTGGTATTTCCTTGGATGGCGATATTCTTCATTCCGATTGCCCTGCTGGCGCCAAGAATCTACAAGTGGATGAGCATCGATCCGCTCAAGAGCCACGACCTGGCCGCAAAGTGGCCGTTGTTCACCAAACCCGGCTTCTACCTGGCCGCATTGGCCTGCTTCGGGGTCTGGTGGCTGCTCACCTCGCGACTGCGCTATTGGTCGCTCAAGCAGGACGAGGATGGAGCAGCCCTCTGCACGCATCGAATGCGCTTCCACTCGTACTGGGGGATTTTTGGGTTTGGTTTCACACTGACCCTGGGGGCCATCATGTGGATGCAAGCGCTGCAATACGAATGGTTCTCGACCATGTATGGCGTTTATTACTTCGCCGGGTGCGCCTGGGTGGCCCTGGCCACTGCCTACGTCATCGCTACCATCCTGGACCGGCAGGGATTGATCAGCGACACGATGGGCGCCGAACAATACTACTATCTTGGCTCGTTGCTCTTCGCGTTTACGGTCTTTTCTGCCTATATCCACTTCAGCCAGTACTTCATCATCTGGAACGCCAATATGCCCGAAGAAACCTTCTGGTACGTCTTGCGCGAGAAAGGCACTTGGTTTGCCGTCGGCTTGATCCTCATTTTTGGCCATTTCCTCGTCCCCTTCCTTTCGCTCTTGCGCATCGACGTCAAACTGGTCTTCCGGTTCATGCTGCCGCTCTGTGTCTGGATCGGGGTCATGGAGTACATGGACCTCTCTTTTAACATCATGCCCGTGCTGCATCCCGACGGCTTTGCTTTGCGCTGGGTTTGGCTGGATGCGGGTTGCATTGCGCTAATGGTCGGAGTGTTGGTTAAGGTGTTCCTGCGGGATCTTAACCGCTACCCGCCTTATCCAGTCAAAGACCCGCGGCTGGCTGAGGCCATGGGGCTTTATCCCGAGGCCCCCGCCCCCCGCTCCGAAGGAGGTGCCCAATGAGTTCCCAACCGGTTGGTGAACGGACCACATTGGCCTATGCAATTGGCATCCTCGGTTCCTTCCTGATCGTGGCGGCGCTGGTTTGGGCCATGCGTCATTACACCCAGCCGCCGCCGCTCGGCGAGGACCGCATCGCGCTCCGAAAAAAGGCCCTCGCCGAACTTCGCGCCACCGAGACCGAGGAGCTGAACAGCTACGGCTGGTTGGATCAGAGCAAAGGCATCGTCCGACTCCCGATTTCCGAAGCAATGAAGCTGGCATTGCGTGACTGGCAGAATCCGGCCGCAGGCCGCTCCAACCTCATCGCGCGCGTCGAGAAGGCCACCGCTCTCCCGCCCAAGACGCCCGAAAAACCCAGCCAGTTCGAGTAGATGCCAGTCTCCGATTTGCAATGTTCGGTCCAGAGCCGATGCTAACCTGACGCTGCCACCTCTAATGAGCCAGGCCCCATCATCTCCACCCGCTTTAGCCGGCGCGCCGTCCAAAATTGACGCCTCCTGCCGTGTGCCTCTGCTGCTGATGTTCATTTGTGCGGCGGTTTGGCTTGTCATCGCATCTGCCTTTGCCCTGATCGCTTCCATCAAATTCCACTCGCCTGATTTCCTCGCCGATTGCCCATGGTTAACCTACGGCCGCGTCCGACCCGCTTATTTGAACGCCCTGCTCTACGGCTTTTGCCTCCAAGCCGGACTCGGCGTCGGGCTTTGGCTGCTCGCCCGCCTTGGCCGCGCTCCTCTGGCTCAACCCTGGCTGGTCATCGTCGGCACACTGGTTTGGAACTTAGGCGTGAAGTTTGGCATCTGGGGAGTTCTTTCCGGGGACGGCACAGGTTTCCAATATCTGGATATGCCCGGATACGCTGCCTGGATTATGATGCTGGGCTGCCTCTTGATCAGCCTCTCGGGTCTCCTCACCTTCCACCAGCGCCGCGAGAGAGCGCTTTTTGTCTCGCAATGGTTTGTTTTCGCCGCACTGTTCTGGTTCCCCTGGACCTACTCGACCGCCGAACTTCTGCTCGTCACCTGGCCCGTCCGCGGCGCTGCCCAGGTGGCGATCTGGGGCTATTATGTTGCCAATCTCGAGGTGACCTGGCTCGCGCTGATCGGGCTTGCCGCCATCTTCTATTTCGTCCCCAAGCTCACCCGTCACCAACTCCACAGCCATTACCTGGCTCTGTTTGCCTTCTGGATGTTGATTCTTTTTGGCGGTTGGAGCGGCATCCCGGGCGGCGCTCCTTTGCCCGCCTGGATGCCCGTGCTTAGCACTGCGGCCACCATGCTGCTGCTGGTTCCGGTTGTGATCGTGGCCGTGCTCATTCACCAGACTGTCGAGGGCAAGTGGACAAGACTCATGGCGAATCCTCCGCTGCGATTCATCGCCCTCGGCGCCTTCGCCTACCTGCTGGCAGGTCTGATGCGGGTCGCCAGTGCCGGGCTCGATCTCCATCACCCCATCAGTCTCACTTGGTTCGCACCCGCCCAGGCACAGCTTAATGCTTACGGCTTCTTCTCGCTGGTGATGTTCGGCGCGATTTACTGGATCGTGCCCCAGCTCGCCGGAATGGAGTTTGCATCGGCCAAACTCGTGCGCGCACATTTCTGGCTGGCGCTGCTGGGGTTGCTGTTGAGTGTGGTGCCGTTGGCCATTGGCGGCATCGTCGAGGAGCTGCGGCTGGAAACGTCTGGCATCAGCTTCATGCAAGTCGTGAAGACGACGATGCCCTTCCTGCGCGCGAGCACCATCGGCGACCTGCTGCTGGGGCTGGGGCACGTCGTTTTTGTGGTGAACCTCCTCGGAATGGTTGTCCGGTTCTATCGGCCGCGAGCGGTCTCGGCCTATGCGGCTGCCACGATGGACCTTTGCGCCGTAAAGGCGAAACCATGAACTATGGCCCCCTGATCTTTCTCGCCGCGTTCTTTGCGATGGCCAGTTCGTGGTGCGGTTTCGTGCTGACGCCGCAGTTGCAGGTCGGCCAATTGCAGCAAACGAATACCCTCGGCACCACCGTGACCTATCCGATCCCCCGTCCCGGCCTCGCGCAGCAGGGTCTCCAGGTCTATCGCGCCAACGGTTGTGCCTATTGTCACAGTCAACAGGTTCGCCAATCCGGAACCGTCTGCGATGTGGTGCTGGCGGAAACCGGCACCAATCAACCCGCTCTCCTCGCCTCCTTGGTCAAAGTGAAACCCGGCCTCTCTGAGACCGAAGCCAGGGACTTCATCGCTAAACTCCCCGCGCCCGTCCTGCGGGGAATAACCAAAGAAGCGGCGGATGCTGCCGCCAAAATCCTGAATGCGGCCAGCGCCAAAGCGCAAGTCTGGATCGTTCCCGTCGGCCCCGACATCGCACGCGGTTGGGGTAAACGGCGCACCGTCGCCGAAGATTTTCTGTTCGACTCTCCCGTCATGGCCGGTTCCCAGCGCATCGGGCAGGACTTGGCCAACGTCGGGGTTCGCCTGCCAGACGCCAATTGGCATCTGCGCCATCTCTACGCGCCGCGCCTGACCGAGAAAGCTTCCACCATGCCTCCGTATCGGTTCCTCTTTGAAAAACACAAGATCGAGCATAACCCGTCGCCTGAAGCACTGGTTCTACCGGCTGAAATGGCCCCCGCGCCAGGATACGAAATCCTGCCCAAACAGGAAGCCAGGGCGCTCGCTGCCTATCTGGTTAGTTTACGCGCCGACGCACCCCTGTTCGTCGCCCCCCTGACTGTGGCGGCTGTCGACGCCGCAACGGCGACAAATCCTCCCGCGGCCCTTGGGGCCGCGACCGGCAATGCCGCTCCCGTTAATGCCCCAGCCAAATGAGCCGGAAAGCCAATCAATCCATGCCGCTGACCTCGGATGCT
>Ga0194044_10001084_pt1 | contig 13861 bp, 12 predicted proteins | sample JunL4417m_MetaG_FD_155460 | JGI IMG/M metagenome (GOLD analysis project Ga0194044, IMG submission 155460) | Anoxic zone freshwater microbial communities from boreal shield lake in IISD Experimental Lakes Area, Ontario, Canada - Jun2016-L442-17m | ecosystem: Environmental > Aquatic > Freshwater...
ATACAATAGCAACACAATCTTTTTGTTTTTTACTAGATTTTATTTATCAACACAATCCCAATTTAGTTAACAAAATTAAAGAACCCATATTCGAAAATTGTAGTGATCGTTTAATTTTGGCTAATCATTCTCTCAAGCAATTAAATATAATAAATGAACAAACAAGTGAGAGAATGGGAAAGCTAGCTTCTGTTGAAAAATTATTGAACATTTGTATTACTTCTATGGGGAAAAGGCGTTTCTCTTATCATTTTCTTAACCCAACAACTGATTTAAACTATTTAAATAATGAATATAACACTACAGAATATGTTCTAAAAAATATGAAGACATATGATTTTATATCAATTAAATTATTGCAAATAAAAGATATTGCCAAGATGAATCGGCAAATTATCATGAAAAAAATACCACCAAAAATGCTTTATCAATTTTATAAAAATTTGTTTGTTATTGATGATATTTATAAAAATATAAGTGAAGATAATATATTATTAAAGTATTTAAAGACGGATCATACTATTTCTCTCTATTGCCAAGAGATAATCGCCTTTTTTGAGTCAACGATGGATATGTCTTTATGTGAGACGATTGAAACAACACAGCAATTTGAAGTAAATTTTATCAAAAAAAATGTAGACCATGTATTAGATGAAAAAGCTAAACTATTACTTGAATCTATGGATAAATTAGAAGCAATTCGACTATATTTTAACCAAATTATTAAAAAATATGAAAAAAATTCAAAAAATAATAAAACAATGGATTATGTAAAAATACACGAAACGGAAAAAAATAATTTTAGTCTTCTTTCAACAAAAAGAAGATGTGTATTATTGAAACAATCTATTTGTTCTAATGGTTCTCTCGAGGAGAATATTATTTTAACCTATATTTCTTCTTACAATAATGAAGAATGCTCTTTCGAATTCAAGTTGAACAAAGATTTATTGGAATTTCATAACCAAACTTGCAGTAATGATACGATAAGTATTCCAATCATAAAAGAATTATGTAAAAATATATCAACAAGTAAAGTACAAATGAAAGATTTGTTAACTCAGGTATATTTGAAATCGATTGTTTCAAAATTAGAAGAATATCAAGATCAATTTGAATGCATAATAGAATTTGTAACTAGGTTAGATTTTATTTATGCAAAGGCATTAATTGCCAAAAAATTCAATTATTGTAAACCAGAAATTATTGAAACTGATAAATCCTTTGTAGACATAAAAGGTCTTCGGCATTGTTTGATAGAACATATTCAGCAAAATGAATTGTATGTAACTAACAATATTATACTTGGTAAAAATGATAACAATGATGACAATAATAACGATGACGGAATTTTGCTTTATGGGACAAATGCAGTAGGAAAAACGAGTTTTATTCGTGCATTGGGAATTTCAGTTGTAATGGCTCAAGCAGGATTGTTTGTTCCATGTTCTTCATTTCAATATTCACCTTATAAGTACATTTTTACTCGTATTTTGGGCAATGATGACATACATAAAGGATTATCTACTTTTGCAGTAGAAATGTCTGAATTACGGACTATATTGCATTTGGCTAATAAAAATAGTTTAATATTAGGTGATGAATTATGTTCTGGGACAGAGAGCATATCTGCAAAGAGTATTTTTGTTGCTGGCATCCAAATGTTGGCTGCAAAAAAATCGAGTTATATTTTTGCTACACATTTACATGAAATTGTGAATTATGATGAAATAGTCGATTTAAAAACCCTATCTCTCAAACATATGGAAGTTGTATATGATAAAGAAAAAGATATGTTGATTTACGATAGAAAAATAAAAGATGGTCCAGGTGATAATATGTATGGACTTGAGGTATGTAAAGCATTAAGCTTGCCTGCAGAATTTTTAGAAGCTGCGCATAACATTCGAATGAAATATCAAGAATGTTCTGGGAGTATTCTTTCTCTCAAAACATCACATTTTAATAGTAAAAAATTAGTAACCCTTTGTGAAATATGCAAAAAGGAAATGGGAAAAGAAGTTCATCATTTACAACATCAAAAAGATGCAAATGATAATGGTGTTATTGTTTCTGATGACGGTTCAATATTTCATAAAAATCATGTGGCTAATTTATTATCTTTGTGTGAAAAATGTCATCACAAAATGCATAATAAAGATGAAAGTAAAAATAAAGAAAAAAAGAGTACAAAAAAAGTAAAAACAAGTAAAGGAGTAGTCGTAAATATTTTTTAGATATTAATAAAATAGTTTAGTAATATTTTAACTCAATATTTTTACTAAATATATATTATGAATTTATACCACAATCTTTTAGCAATTATTATAGCTTTGTTTGCAGCTGCAACAATAATTATTCTTAAAAAATATTTTCATGACAAAGATTTTTCAATACCACATAGTTCAATGACATTGGTAGGATTATTACTTTTAACTCTTATTATATTTGGTGGCTACTCATATTTTTTATATCACAATGTTTCGATCGCACAATTTTATCCTGTTGTTAAAATTATTGAAATAGTAGTTCCAATTATTGCGGGGGTTATTTTTTTCAAAACCAAACTTAATTATGTTAATTATTTAGGATTACTTTTAATAGGTATTGCTATTTTTTGTTTAGAATATTAAAAACTTTTATTATACAAATTTACAAATTATTTAATGCTTACGACTTTTGCGACGATGTTTTCGTGATTTCATAGAGAGTAAGCTCTCACCTTGTTTAACACCTTGTTTAGCAGTATCAAATGCTAAACCTAAACCACTTTTTAAAAATCCATAAATACCTGAAACTCCTTGTTTCACTCCTGAGACTGATTTCTTACCAACAGTTTTGCCAATACTTTTAACATTTTTTAAAGTACTATTTAATCCAAAATTACCGATCTTTTTTGACGCAGAACGCCGACTATGTCGTTTGCTTGTTTTTCGAGCCATATACATTATATTGCTAAAAAAAATAAATTATTGATAATATTAATATAATATATAATGAATAATTCAACTATATATTATTATATAAGGACAAATATTGTAATGATCGTGATGATCGTGATTATTTATATAATTTATATTTTTTATCCTAATATAACCACCATAAACTCAAATACTATAACCAGAGAAAATATGGCTAATCAATCTAATATACCTACTGAAGCAACAACCAGTTTAGAAGATAGTTTTTGTAGGTTTTATGATTCGAATGATAGTGCAATTAATCAAAATGAAGCATGTAATAAATTAACGGAAGAGAGTTGTATGAATATAAAATGTTGTACTTGGGGTAAAAGTGGGGCAACTGAAAAATGTTATGCTGGTGGACTAACTGGTCCTACTTTTAAAACGGATAATGAAGGTAAAAAAATAGATATTGATTCATATTATTATATGAAGAAGTGTTATGGAAATTGTTAATATAAATAAAAATTGAATTAAATAAAGAATATAAATATATTTGCAAATAATAATAAAAGAATGATCATACCAATTAAATGTTTTACATGTGGAATGGTTATAGCCGATAAATATAGACATTATGTGGAAGAGATAAGAAAGAGGAAATTAGCAAAAGGTATAGATATTGAAAAGGTTTTATATTTTACTAAAGATTTTCATGAAAAGACAATTGAAGGGGAAGTCATGGATGAATTAGGATTGAAAAAAATGTGTTGTAGAAGACATATATTAACACATGTAGATATCGAATAAATTTCTTTAGATAATATATATGAAACATAATAAAAAAAGTAAAAGAATTCGTAAAAATAGTAAATCCAAAAAAACACAACAATTATGGAAACAAAAAGGTTGTTCAAAAGTAACTAATAAAAGAAAAACTAGACGGATGTGTATGAAAGGAGGTAGTTGTGGTTGTGGATTGCCTTTTGGTGGTACAATGAATGGGGGAATGAATGGGGGAATGAAAGGAGGAACATGTGGTTGTGGAATGTCACATAAAGGTATGCAAGGAGGTGCAGGATTACAACCATTACCGAATGCATTAATTGGACCACCTTGGACACCAGCAATATCTGGATGGCCAGGTGTAGCTGGTCAAGATGGTATTACAAATTATTTGTCTTTGAATAAATATGTGCCTTTTGATCCACAAACTCAAGGTGTTATTTCAGAAAGAGCTGGTTCATTATTTTTAGGAAAATATACAGGTGGTAAAAAATCAAAAAAAAGAGGTGGTAGTTTTTTACTTCAAGATTTAGTAAATTTGGGAAGAAACATTAGTTATGGATTAGGTAGTGCATACAATTCCCTAAATGGTTATCCGCAACCAGTTAATCCTATGCCATTTAAAGATCAATTAGTCAAACCCTAATTTTTTATCAATAATATAATATATTTTATCTATACATATATCATAATGGCATACCCAAGCAAACTTAAAGATTTATGTACCCCTGCATTTTTATATTTTATCCTTTCTATGATCGGATTAATTGCTGTCATCTTCCAAAATTTGGGAAATAAAAATGTGTATAATTTAGGATCTTTTTCTGCAAAAGTTCCTAATACAACACTGGTTTTTATTGTTAAATTTATTTACATACTTTTTTGGACATGGATTTTGAACTTAATCTGTAAAGATGGTCATTCAGGTGTTGCTTGGTTTTTGGTTCTTATCCCTTTTATTCTTTTATTTGTGATCATGGGTTTAGTTATGGTTAGTAATTAATATAACCATGACGATAATAGGAAATAAATATATTATAAAATATTATAAAATAATATAAAATAATATAAAGAGAATTATAAATTATAAATTATAATGGCTCTATATGTTTTTCAAATTGTTATATTATATATATTTTTTTATTGTTTAAGAAAACAATTTTCAAATAAAAAAATATATAACTCGCGTACATTATTTTCATATTGTCCTAAATCAAAATTACATCAAATTGTTATAGATATTGAAAGAACCGATAAAATTTTTGATGATAATAATTCATATAGTATTGATTATAATTCTTGTAACAATACAGCTTTTTCAACATGTCTCAAATTAATAATAAGTAAAAAATTTACAGGTGATATAACATTAGTGAATTCTTGTAAATAATCCAAATTATTTATATTTATTTTATATTATCCAAACACTTGCATTTTAGAACAATACATTCCAAATAATATTAACATCATTCCAATATAATCATCTATTGTTGTTCCAACTTTTAACCAATAATTATTTGTTACAATTTGTCCTAGAAAATCGAAAACGAATGACGACAAATTAAGTTGAGCTGGATTTAAAAATGTATTACCAATTCTTTGAGCCGGTACTAAAATAAGCCATTCAATAGTTGCCCAAAATTCACTTGATAATAATTTATTATAAATAGTTATATCAGCACCTTTCAGTGTTGTTTGTGAAAATAATGCTAAATCCATACATGCAACAATTAATATATTAAGAAAAACCCAAAAGAGCACTTTTAGTATAAAATTCATTTTCATATGTTATTATTAATATTTATATATATTATATTATAAAACTAATGAATTTAGATTTTTTTAATAATTCTAAACCATTACAATACATTACATATTTACTATTATTTATTACAGGACAAAGTCTCTCAATGTGGGGTCAATATGTTACCCTTCCTTTCAAAAATTTAACTTATTGGGAAGCTTTTTCGATGGCAATTCCATTTGCTTGGGCGGATTGGTTTTTTATGACTTTTGCAATTGATATAGGACACACTTATAAACTTGTAACACCAACACAAGATACTTTTTTATTAATTATTCTTCAATTTTCTCTCGTGTTACTAATTAATCGTTATTATTTAAAACAAAAAATATACAGAAGCGATATTATATCGTTTGGAATTCTTTTAATCGGATATTTTATAAGTTTTTTTAACCTATTTTCATTAGTATTCAAATTACCTTTACCAAAAAATCCAGAAGAAAAGAATTTTAATAATAGACCTAAAAAACTTAAAAAATATAATGCAATTGGATATAATAAAAAAGGAAAAAAAAACAAAAAAGTTAAATTTAATGATAATAAATAAAATAATCTATCATTATTATAATATAATATAATATGACATCCAATAATATGAAAATAAAAAATGGAATATGTTATGATTTAAATGGATGGAAATATATGTCCATCAAAGGAAAGCCAAAAGATCGTGGTTACGCACATGGATATTTTGTTGCAAAAGAATTTAAAGAAATTCAAAAAATGTTAAATTTTGTCATTTATGAAGATTTTGGCGAAACTTGGGATTTTTTTATCGAAGCAAGTTCAAAACTTTATAATGAAAAAATCAAAAATGATTATAACGAATTTTATCTTGAAATGGAAGGCATTGCTGAAGGAATTAATGCTGGTGGAACAAAAACAACGATTGATGAAATCATAGCTTGGAATAATTATTTTGCATTAACTGAAAATTGGTATTCTAATCGCGATCAAACCAATTCTTCATCAAATAAACCTCATCATGGTGAAGGAGGATCAATAAATAAACCAGTAACTCATAAAGGCAAAGGTCAACAAGAGAGATGTAGCGCATTTATGGTTACGGGTAAAGATTATACTGAAGATGGGAAAATTGTTTGTTCACATAATAATTTTTCCAATTTTGTTGATGGTCAATATGCAAATTGTGTTATTGATATCCGGTGTGAAAAAGGAAATCGCATTTTATATCAAGCATTTGCAGGATTCATATGGTCTGGAACAGATTTTTTTGTAACAAGTAAAGGAATTATTGGCACAGAAACAACAATGGGTGGATTTCTTCCTTTTGAAAATAAATTACCAATTTCATGTAGAATTAGGGAAGCAATGCAATATGGTAATACTTTAGATGATTATGTTAAAATATTATTAAAGGGTAATTCAGGCGATTATGCAAATTCATGGATGTTTGGAGATATTAATACGAATGAAATTATGCTTCTTGAACTTGGTCTAAAGTATCATAATGTGAAACGAACTAATAATGGTTATTTTATCGGATTTAATGCTCCATATGATCCGAGAATACGCAATTTAGAATGTGCTGATACAGGTTTTGACGATATTCGCAGACACCAAGGTGCTCGTCGTGTGCGTTTGAATGATCTAATGGAAGAACATAAAGGAAAAATTAATATTGATATTGCTAAAGAAATAATAGCAGATCATTATGATGTATATTTAAATAAAACAAACCCTTGTTCGAGAACTTGTTGTTCTCATTATGATTTAGATGCTCGTGAATATATGTCAGATCCAAGTCGACCTAAACCATATGCACCTCGTGGAGCATTAGATGGTTGTGTTATTGATGCAACCATGGCAAAAAATATGTCATTTGAATTGAGATATGGAAATTCTTGTGGTACACCTTTTTTAAAAAACGATTTCTGTGATCAAAATAGACAATGGGAATATCTAAGGCCCTATTTACATGATAGACCTCAACAATCATGGACACTTTTTAGTATTGATAAAACAAAAATGAAACAAATGACACAAACAAAATCGAGAAAAAGGTCAAAAAGTAAAAAAAATTATCAAAAGGTTAAAAAAACGATCAAACGATAAATAATTAATTAAAAATTTATAATTATAAATATAAAATATAATTTTAATAAGTTTTACATTTAAAATTATGTGTAAATAGTATAATATAATGACAACCAAGGATTTATCAAATATTTCATGGAAACTAATTGACAAATATTTTAAAGATAATCCATATAATTTAGTTGCGCATCATTTAGATTCTTATAATGATTTTTTTAATTCAGGAATAAACAACATCTTCCGTGAAAATAATCCTATAAGATTTATCGAGAGAGAAGAAAAAGACCAACCAGAAAATAGCGAAAATCAAAGTGAATGTTCTTTGTATTTAGGTGGAAAAGATGGCAGTAAAATATATTTTGGAAAACCTATTATTTATGATGATAGTGATAAAGGAGCACATTATATGTATCCAAATGATGCAAGGTTACGCAATATGACTTATGGAATTACAATACATTATGATGTTGAAGTAGATTTCATATTTTTCGAAGGCGATGAAAGAAAAACGCACACTACTTTATTAGAGAAAATTTATTTGGGTCGTTTTCCGATTATGCTTCAATCTAATTTATGTATATTAAAAAATCTCTCAACAGAAGTTCGTTTTAATATGGGTGAATGTAAAAATGATTATGGTGGTTATTTTATCATTGATGGTAAAGAAAAATCTATTATTCCTCAAGAGAAATTTGCAAATAATATGATATATATTAGAAAAAATAAAGAAGATGATTTATACAGTCATTCTGCCGAAGTTAGATCAGTCAGTGAAGATGCATCAAAACCAATTAGAACTATGGCAATTAAAATTGTTGCACCCAGTACAGTTTATACTAATAATCAAATTGTAGTGGCAGTACCAAATGTTCGTAAACCTGTTCCTTTATTTATTTTAATGCGTGCATTAGGTGTAACTTCGGATAAAAATATAATAGAATATTGCTTATTAGACTTGAAAAAAAATGACTCTTATATTGATCTTTTTATTCCTTCTATTCACAATGCTAATGAAATTTTCAATCAAGAAACAGCATTAAGATATATTGCAAGTTTTACAAAAAGACGAACTATAACTGGTGTATTAGAAATTTTAATGAATTATTTTTTACCACATATTGGTGAAAAGAATTTTTTAGACAAAGCATACTATGTCGGATATATGGTCAATCGTTTGTTGCGTGTTTATACAAAAGAAGATAAACCTACCGACCGTGATAATTTTCGTTTTAAGCGTATTGAAATGTCAGGAACATTAATTTATGATTTATTTCGTGAATATTTTTTGATTCAAAGTAGAGAAATAGGACAAAAAATGGACAAAGAATATTATTATCATAAAGGCAAATACAAGCAAAGTTTTATGGATTTAATTAATGATAATTTTAGAGATTTTTTTAAAGAGAGAAAAGTTGAATCCGGGTTTCGAAAAGCATTTAAAGGGAATTGGGGCTCTGAAGCACATACGAAACGAATTGGTGTAGTTCAAGATTTAAATCGTCTATCATGGAATACTTTTATCTCACAATTAAGAAAATTAAGTTTACCATTAGATGCAAGTGCAAAAGTTGTAGGACCGCGATTATTAAATTCTTCTCAATGGGGCTTTATAGATCCCATTGATACACCTGATGGTGGCAATATTGGTTTACATAAACATTTAGCAATAAGTACACACATTACAAATGGATATTCTTGTTGGCCTCTAATTAAATGGCTTAGAGCAAAAACTGCCATCAGAATTTTACAAGAATGCACACCTGAATTTTTAAGTACTTTAACAAAGATTATAATAAATGGTGTTTGGATTGGAGGAATTGAAAACCCTTTAGAATTAGTAAAATTATTCAAATTATTTCGAAGGAATGGAATTATTCCTATTTATACAAGTATTTCTTTTGAATATGAAAGTAATGAAATATATATTTACAGTGATGGTGGTAGATTATCAAGACCTATTTACTATTTAGATAAAAAAACAATTAATGATTTTGGTAAGGTAAGTTTCGAAAGAAAAGAAATTTTAGAAAAAATATTGGATAGTGAATTTACATGGCAAGAGATAGTATCAGGTTTCAAAAAAAAAGCTGTGTCAGATTTTAATTATAAAAAAGATGAATTATATGATTTAGAAGATTTATATCCTGATTTGAAAACATTTGAACATATTGAAACAGAATTAGAAAAAAATAAATGTGTTGTTGATTATGTTGATACATCAGAAGAAGAAGGATTATTAATTGCTTCCAATTTAGACGAATTGCCAAAAAACAAATTTTATACAAATATTGAAATAGATCCTTCCCTCATTTTGGGAGTTATGGGGAATCAAATTATTTTTCCAGAAAATAATCCAGTTACTCGTAATGCATTTTCATGTGGACAAAGTAAACAAGCTGTTTCAGTATATCATTCTAATTATCAGATGCGAATTGATAAAATGGGAGTTATTTTAAATTATGGGGAAATTCCTTTGGTTAAATCTCGTTATTTGGCATATATTAATAATGAACAACAGCCATATGGTGTAAATGCAATTGTAGCAATTATGACATATACTGGTTATAATGTTGAAGATGCTATTTTAATTAATGAAGGCTCTGTAAAACGAGGAATATTTAATACAACATATTATTCATCATATGAATCCAGAGAAGAAAGTTCTAAAGTAGGCTTGTCTATGACTAATTCTCATTTTGCAGATGTCTCTTCAAAAAATGTGGTTGGTATTAAACCTGGTTATGATTATAGTCATTTAGATAAATATGGTATTATTCGAGAGAATGTTGCATTAGATGATAAAATGGTGGTTATTGGTAAAGTAACATCAAATACTGAAGAATCAAACAATGTAATAGATTCATCTGTGTTTCCTAAAAAAGGACAGCTTGGCTTTGTTGACAAATCTTTTATTACTGAAGGCGAAGAAGGATTTCGCATTGCCAAAGTCCGTGTTCGTGAAGAACGACTTCCTGCAATTGGAGACAAAATGGCTTGCGCATTACCAACACAACAAGTTTTGACGAATGACGGATGGATTGAAATAAAAGATATTGATATTACTAAACATAAAGTGGCAACTTTAGATGTAAATGGTAACATGTGTTATGAATATCCTATCAATAAATTTGAGTATGACCACTGCGGTCATATGTTTTCTATTAAAAATAGTAATATTGAAGTTGTTTGTACATTGAATCACAAATTGTATGTTACTATTCGAGAGAATGCAAGTGATTATGATAATTTTCAATTAATTGAAGCTAAAAATGTAATAGGTAAAACGGCACAATTTCAAAAATCAATGAAAAATGTTTTTTCTGATACTGAATTTATTGTTGTCAATGAAAAAAAATATAAGATGGATGACTGGTTAGAAATATTAGGGACAATGATAACAGATGTTAATTATTTACCAGACTATGTTTGGTCTTTATCGCAAAGACAAAGTATAATATTAATGGAATCTTTATTACAAAGTGTCGAATATAATTATTATTTGAATACTTCTTCCTCATATGAAACAAATAATATTAGATTAGCAAATGATATTTGTAGATTAGCAGTTCATTGTGGTTGGACTGCTGTCACACAAATTGTATCAAAAGTAGACAATAATGCTTTTGAATATTACCAAATTCATATTAATCGTAAAAATAATCAACCTTATTTGAATAAAAATGATGATGACAATGATGATGAACTAATCGATTATAATGGAAAAGTATATTGCATTGAGATGCCGTCTTCTCATCTATATTATATGAGAGAAAACGACTTTGCACCATCAATGCTTATAGGTAATAGTAGAGCTGGTCAAAAAGGAACACTAGGTCTTATTATTCCTGAAGATGATATGCCTTTTTGTGCTGATGGAACACGACCTGATTTAATTATAAATCCACACGCAATTCCATCTCGTATGACAATTGGACAATTGATCGAATCATTATTAGGAAAAGTATGTGTTACATATGGTGGATTTGGAGATTGCACTGCATTTCAAACAAAAGGTCCAAATACGACTATTTATGGAGAAGCATTAACGAATGCAGGATATCATTCTAGTGGAAATCAAATTTTGTATAATGGAATGACAGGAGAACAATTGTATTCTGAAATTTATATGGGACCTACATATTATATGAGATTAAAACACATGGTAAAAGATAAGATAAATTATAGAGCACGAGGACCAAATACACAGTTAACACGACAACCAGTTCAAGGAAGAGCGAATGATGGTGGATTAAGAATTGGAGAGATGGAAAGAGATGGTGTAATGGGTCATGGCGCATCTGCATTTTTGAACGATTCATTTATGGTTCGTGGCGATGAGTATTATATGGCGGTTTGTAATAAAACAGGATGTACTGCAATTTACAACGAAGCAATAAATTTATTTTTGAGTCCATTTGCTGATGGACCAGTTAAATTTAAAGGAACTATGGATGGAAAATTAAATATTGATAATATTAGTAGATTTGGTCGTTCCTTTAGCATAATTCGTATTCCTTATTCACTTAAATTATTGATTCAAGAGTTGCAAGTAATGAATATACAAATGAGAATTATTACAGAAAATAATATTGATCAGTTAATGAATATGTCTTATTCAAATAATATTAATAAATTATTACAAAATGATAGTGGTGATTTAAATAATTTGATTACACAATATAAATCCAACTTGCAAAGCAAAATACGAAAAGAACAAGAAGATGATAGAACAAAAACACATAAATTAATGAAAATAGATGAAAAACAAACACCACCTTCCGAAGGTGAATCTCCTGAATTTGGACCTGGATCTCCTGCATATAATCCTCATTCACCAGAATTTGCACCCGGATCGCCACAGTTTGCACCTCATTCACCAGAATTTGGACCTGGATCGCCTGCATATAATCCTCATTCTCCTGAATTTGCACCCGGATCACCTCAATACAATCCTCAATCACCACAATATGCACCTGGATCCCCACAATACAATCCTCAATCACCACAGTTTGCACCTCATTCACCAGAATTTGGACCTGGATCGCCTGCATATAATCCTCATTCTCCTGAATTTGCACCCGGATCACCACAGTTTGCACCTCATTCACCAGAATTTGGACCTGGATCGCCTGCATATAATCCTCATTCTCCTGAATTTGCACCCGGATCACCTCAATACAATCCTCAATCACCACAATATGCACCTGGATCACCTCAATACAATCCTCAATCCCCACAATATGCGCCTGGTTCACCAGAAGATGAAGCTCACACACCTGAAGGATTACCTCCACCATTACAACCATTAGCAAATCCTGAATTAAAATCTCAATATGAAGCATTGCCTGAAAATGATAAAAAAGTATTAATGCAAATGGTAGCACAAAAAAAAAGTGAAAAAAAAATATCTAATCCATTAACACAACCTGAAAAAAGTAATACTAGCGTATTAGAAGTGGAAGAAAATGAGCCACAAGATAATGAAAGTAATAAATCTCCAGAAGAAAAATCAAATTCATCATCTAATGAGAGTCAAACAAAAACAATATCTATTTCTTCATCGGCATTAGAAGGTTCAAAATAAATATGAAATAATATTTTTAATAATATTTTAAATAATATTTTTTAAAATATAATTTATTGACTTAATAAATACCAGTCAGGTTTTGCTCTTCGTTTTTTCCATGAAGCAATTTTTTGTTTTTCTTCGGACATATAATAATTTTTATAAGACTCTACCGCATCACCAGTTTTATATTTTTCTGGCATAGCAAGAGCAAAAGGTGTTAAACCAATTTCTTCAAATTTATCATCACTTGGAATATTTTCTCTCAAGATTAAGGCTACAAGATAAGATTTATGCCTTTTTGTTTCGGGATGTCCGTATCTGTATTTCCATTCATTATGAAGTTCTTCAATTAAATCTAAAACCCAAATAAAATTTGCTTTGGATTTTCTACACCAAATAGTAACAGGATGATTTTTGTGAGCAAGTTTATATAACCGACCATTCATTTCATCATCTGGTTCCAATATTCTTTGTGCAGAACAAAGCATTTGAACTGCTTCTAATAATATTTTACTTACATGTTTATCCATCATAAATTGAGCAATTTCTTTTTGAATAAGAGAGAGTATGAATAGATTCATTTCGCATAAAGTATTTGAAGTATGTATTAAGTTATGAAATATAAAATGATTTCAATTTTTTATTTAATTATAAAAAAATATAAAATAGTAATAGAATTAATACAAATAAAAATTGAATTAAAAATAAAATGATAAAGTGTTGTATAATATTATATAATGT
>Ga0194044_10001085_pt1 | contig 13858 bp, 11 predicted proteins | sample JunL4417m_MetaG_FD_155460 | JGI IMG/M metagenome (GOLD analysis project Ga0194044, IMG submission 155460) | Anoxic zone freshwater microbial communities from boreal shield lake in IISD Experimental Lakes Area, Ontario, Canada - Jun2016-L442-17m | ecosystem: Environmental > Aquatic > Freshwater...
TTAGGCAGTTTTACCCGCCACTAGGCAGGTTTACCCGCCACTAGGCGGGTTTACTCGTCGTAGGCGGACGGGGTAAAAAACGATCGGCATAACGGCTTCCCAAAATATAAAATCTCCGGAGTATTTCGGAGATTTTTTCATATACGACAAAAATATTATGTTAGTTAATGTCTAAACTAAATTCACCGATTCTGACATCATCCATCAAAATAACGATAGCTGCTGTTCCGATTTTTTGACCTACGATAGAGATTGTCACAAGGCCATTATTTATCATTTGGATATTCGAGATATCTGGTTGGAGTGAATCATTCGTTGAAAGGATAGTGAAAGCGAAAGGAAGCAAACCGTTATAGAGGTCACCGGTCTGTTTATCGCGAATTTCAAGCGTCAAGGTCGCAGCTTGACCGAGCATCAAAGGTGTTTTTGTAGTCAGGGTCAAAGCGAGATTATTTTGTGTTATGAAGTGTTGTGTAATATCACTCAAATTCTCTAAGGTGAGAGTTAATGTCTTATTAACCGAATTTTGAGAAACAATAGGTTGGACAACAGGTTCGGTGATAGGTGTTTGAACAGGGATAGGTGTTTCAGGTGTCTGTGGAGGAGTAGGTGCTATAACCGGAGTCGATACCGGATTCGTAATAGTTTCTTGTATAGGTTGGGATGTTCAGGTAGAGATAGGCGATACGGTAGTTTCCACGGTTGTGCCCGTAGTGATAACGGTTCAGGTGGAAAGAACACTTCCGGTATATGCTGGAGGCACAATTTCTTCCTGTATCGGAGCATTTATTTTATTGTTATAGATATAACATTTGACGTTTGCAGTTGCAAGGTCTTCTCGGCGGTCCGACATGCTTCATCTCGCTACTCGTGCCATATCTCTGACGATGAGTTTATTGAAAGTCTTGTCATAGTGAAGTACCTTTCCGACATGTCCATAGCTTCAGAATTTCCCTCAAGCATCATAGACAATCAATGCTCATTGCATAGGGACAACTCATATTCTATATCAGGTATCCGCTGCATTTTTACATCGATCGACGGCATTGCCTCACCACGTCCTCTGCTGCGTTTTAGGATCGATATACGGAAAAAATTCAGGAGACATCCTTGCGGCTCCATAAGTACAATATCATTTTGCAAAGCTATTCTCGACATCCATATCGATATTTCGGACAGAGATGATATTTCCTTGTTTGAGCGAGAGTTTAGGGTTTTGCATAGCAGCAAGCAAAGCTTGTAAGACCTCAGAGGTATTGGATCTAAAGACTTCTTGATTGATTCAGGAAAGATTAGAAAATCCGAATGAGGTGATGGTTACTATGGTGATGATGATGAGTTCTAGACTATGGAAAATATGATGGTGCAGAAAATTTGTGACATGCAGGATTTTATGTACATGCCTATGGAAATGCCTACTCAGATGATGATTAATCCTCTGATGGATTGGAATCTTCTTCTTTCTTCTCATTATGTTGAAGAGGCTAAAAGACTCATAACGAGTAAACGCTCAAACGACTTTCTGGTATCCGTGTCATCGTTGATTCGTCGTATCGTTTAGTCCTTAAAGTAATTATACATCCCGAGGTGATTTTTGTCAAATTTTAAGGGACATTTTTGCAATTTTTCCAGAGACTTTACGTGTAAGAGATTTTAGATGAGAGAATTATCCTATGGGATAAATTTCCGTAGAGAAATTTGCATTTTTTTTTCTTCTCCATATAATCAGCATATGGAAAATTTTATCATGTATTCCAAGATCTATGCCATCTGATAAGAATGATCCAAAGAAGAACGACCCGGAGAAAGAAGTGCTCAATGCTCTATGAGATCAGCTTGCATTCCTTCCCATGGCCGAGAGTCTTCCGATGAAGAAAAAAAGAAATATTTATGTCGTAGTCGCGATGATATGATCATTGATCACTATCTTCGGTCTCTATGAGGCTGCTATGATAATGTACATAAATTATGCAGTCAACCATGCACAGACACCAAGTCATCTGTATCTTTTTACAATAATTTGGATTGTAGCGTCCATAGGGGGTGCAAGTGGTGCAGTGGCGGTGAGCAAGAAGCGGCGGAAAATACTTTATACCAAGAAAGAAAATAAGGAATACTATGAAGGGTAATATAAAAGGTTGTATTGATGGAGTAAAAAAATAAAAAAATAATCGTATGCGTATGCATACGGTTTATCGTATATGAACAATATGAACAAACATATTCTCTTTGTCCTGGATTATTATCTCCCTCATAAAGGTGGATCAGAAACGGTATTCGAAGCGGTTATTTCACGTCTGTCGGCCAAATGATACACTATTTCAGTATTGACGAGTCGTTTCGATCCCAATCTCCCTGAGCAAGAACATAAAGAATGATTTCATATCTATAGAATCGGGAAAGGAAGGATTAGTTTCATGCTCAAAGCATTGCGGAAAGGTATCCGGATTATGAGGCACCATAAGGATATTTCAGTCATACATACGAGTACCTATGGAGGTGCTATTCCTGGATCCTTGCTCGGCAAACTGTTTGGCAAGAGAGTGGTGCTGACCGTCCATGAAATCTTTTGAAAATTATGGATGCAGTACAAAGGACGGTGGATGGGATCCATATACCAACTTTTTGAACGCATCCTGTTTGCATTTCCCTATGATGTATATCACTGCGTATCCTGGTATACTATGAATTCCCTTAGGATGGTCTACGGGATACCTGATAAAAAAATCGTAATGATACACAATGGAGTAGATACTAATTTCTGGGATCCAGAAGCAGTAAGTCTATCAGATATCAAGGAACGAAAAAATACCTATGGACGAAACAACCGTTTCGTGATAACCTATTTCGGCCATGCGGGGAAATCCAAATGATTAGATTATCTGGTGCGTGCGTTGCCGGAATTAGTGATGGTAGATGCGAGATTACTGTTTGTATTCAATCTCATAGATTCCAAGAGGACAGAATATATTAAGGAACAGATAAGAAAATATCATCTCTGAGCATCCGTGCAGATTTTTGATGGTTTTGAAAAAAATGAGCTTCGTACATTGATAGCAAGTTCAGATATGATGATAGCTCCATCATTGTCTGAGGGATTCGGTTCCGTGCATACGGAAAGCGTAGCGATGAAAAAGCCACTTTTGACGACATATATCTGACCGATTCCAGAAGTAGTCTGGGGAAATGTGAGGATGATAGCTCCCGCATCCAAAAGAGAAATCATACAAGCAATTCTCGAACGTGAAACCTGGATAGGGAATCCTGCATATGTGCTTCCATACAAAGAATTCTCGTGGAATACCACAGTCAGGGAGTTGATAAAGCAGTATCGCTAAGCTGTACATGAAAGAGCGAGGGATGATAGGGGAAGCGTATCTTATAAGGCATAGAAAAATATAACTGCTGTTGAATTCCCAAGAGTGAATCTTACATATGAGATAATAATCAACCGACAAACTGGTAGCTATTTTTACCTTATGAATTTCATAAGATGGTCGATCAGACTCCGCAGATGAATACTTCTATACCGCCTCAATTCCCTTTTCAGACAGCTCCGGCACAGCAACTTTCGACAGAACCTCCGGCACAGCAGCCACCGGTACGTCCTCAGCAGACAGTAAATATTAGCAAACCCACGTCAAAGATTTCTATCAAGACGATACTCATCGGGTGCGGAATTCTCTTCATGATGGTAGTTGGAGGATTATCTCTCGTATTCTATTATCTGATGAATAATCCGACTCAATTAACTACAGTAGGACTCGACCCAAATACCACAAAGATACTCTTGCAGACATTCTCAGTTATTTTCTTCGGGATACGGACATTCCTAGGGATTGCAATCCTAATCGTTAATCTCTATAGGATAATTACGGTCAAGAATAAGAGAAAGATAGGATATATCATCTGAGCAATCATGGGATTTTTCCTATTTCTTATCGCTATAGTAATATGAGCGCAGGTGATAACAATGATAAGAAATTTTTCTGTAGAGAATATCTTAGACAGCGATAAACTAATCATGCCATGGATACAACTCAAAGATGAATTAAAATATACGCGCAGTGCAACTGATCTACAGCTCATAGCTCCAGCGACCATGTCCTATGCACTCAATACCACATATTTTGATGCTCAGATATTGCCGCCACTCGGACAGGTGAATTTTACGAAGATAGTATTGGATTGTTGAAACGGACAGAAACTCACTATCAATTTCACTACATCCCAATTCAATGGTACCTGTACCTATTTCAAGAAAGGCGAATATCCGCTTACGCTGGAGACAAGCTATACCAACCTTCCGACTTCTGAGAGTATGCAGAGATCATTTTCGTGATGATCCATTGTTTTCGATTCAGAGATTACCGTGAATCCTACCAAAACCCAGTTGACCTACAATGATGCAAATACTGAGATGATAGCAGGAAAAGCTCCGAGCAAAGTGATGTTTGATGCGAGTGAAATATTCAAGGATCTTGGGATAAGCGATTATAAAATCATTCGGGATTTCGATGGAGATGGGACTCCGGATAAACAGAACAACGTCACGACGACATTCATCTACAATCAGGCAAAACTCTATAATATTTATGTAAGATTTCCGACGCTCAATAATTATATCTATACATTTCCGCTTAGGGTCGAACAATCCCAAGTGCCTGTCTGTGAAATCGCAATCACGAAATGAGAAGGAAAAAGCTATACCATCGCTACCAATTTCTTTGATAAGAATGTAGTGATAACTGATTACCAATTTGATATCCTTGATAGGAACAGGAGAGATACATCAGTCGATACAATCAAGAATGCTAATGGGACATTCGTCTACCAGTTCCTTGGAGCAGGCCTGTATGCGATTCAAAATACGTTCGTCACCGAAGATGGTAAGCAAGGGCAATGTGAAAGCGACGATATTCAAATAGGGGTGAGTGATTTTCAGGTTGACTACGATGTATACTACAAATCTACACAATCTCCACAATTCCAGAAAGTAGATAATCAGGGCATCGTGTCATTAGTTTCAGGCGGACTGATAATTACCGAGGTCCCTACCATCATCAAGATTCAGATCAATAAGATAACACCGAATATAGTGAGTGCTACCAAAAAGGTCACTATAGACGGGAAACCAGTCATCTCTCTGGATGGGAATTCGTTTGAGTTCACTATCGAAAATGCTGCTAATCATGAGGCGATACTTACGGTAGAAGATAAGCCGACCGGAGCAAAAAACGACATCATCATCCCTATTACTATAAAGAGAGCTGATATTATAGGCAAGCTTATCGTAACACCGGATACAGTCGGGACAGATCCCTTTACGGTAAAATTCGATGCTTCCACAACGGTACTCAACGACACAGGCGATGAACTTGTATCCTTCACACGGGATTTTGGTGACGGATCATGAAATATCAAAAAGGATTTTTCTGAGGCTATCATTATGCATACCTATAGATACGATATCGTTAACAGTAATGGTACATATCATCCAATCTTACTCATCAAAACAAGAAAAGGACGTGAGATAACGGTATCGCCGACAAATGATATTATCGTCAAGAGAGCTACTGAAAAACTCATTATCACTATACCTGAATATCCTGCACAAGTCGCTAAGATAGGCGATAAAGTATGATTTTCAATCGAATTCAATGGAATGCCATCGGAGATCAAACGGGATTTCGGTGACGGCAATGTACAGTCATGCAAAACTAGGCAAGAATGCGGAAAGGTATATCATGCATATATGAAGCCATGAAAATACGAAATAAATGCTTCTATTGCTTATGTGGATAAGCCTACGGTTGATGGTGTCATTTCTATACAGATAAATCCATAATCTACACATATATCTGAAATACAAAAACCCCCAAATAATAAAAGTCATGGAAACGAAAACAGAAAAGAAATCGGTGTTCATCATTTGTTCGGTAAGAAAAGCAGATGCTGCTACCCAAAAAATGCTTGTAGCATACAAACAAAAACTAGAATCGCAAAGATGCAAAGTTCACCTTCCACATCTCGACACCAATCAGTATGCAAGCGGATACGAGATATGTTTGCAGAATACTGCAGAAAGTATGGCAGCTCTCCAGACGTATATCTTTTATGATAGGGAGTCAGAAGGAGTACATTTCGATATCGGTGTTAAATTCGTGGATGCATATATTCATCCGGAAAAGGAAGTTTATGTGATGCATTATCTGGAAAAAGATCCTTTAGGTTTGTACAAGACGGATCATTTGCAGATGCTTTTTGAAGACAGATTTGGTGGATATGAAGTATGGAGAGGAAAACTCAAGGAGATGATGAGAGAGGAAATAATTTCAATCAGATATCTCCCTAATGATTCTTTCCAATATTCACATATTGCCTTGGGCATGGCATTCGCCTTATGTAGAATATTCCCCAAAAAATGTATAAAAACACATTACAATCGTGGAATAATGCACCAAGACGGGCAGTATTTCCTCCTTTTTGAACAGTCGTTCGGGAAGATGATTGTCGAATGGGAAGATCACCAACAAAAGAAATAGAAATTCCTAAGATAGTCTCCAGTATTTCTGGAGATTTTTTTCATGCAGGAATCCGCTATTTTCGGGTATATTGGAATTGACTCTAGTAGTAGATTTTCTATAAGGAAACTGATTGCTTATTGATATTTATCTTCTGATACACCTTATGAAAAGATTGGTACGGATAGCTATGATTGCTTTCACATTGCTCTGAACTGCTAAAGCGAATGACCTCGCATATATCTCTCTCGATTTTTGTGATAATTCTAGCGTATTGACCTATCATCTTCAAGGCGGCCAAGAGACAGGACTCTGTTACAAAGTCACCAATAGTTCCGCTATGCCGGTCAAGATCAAACTAGGATTTATAGATGGGACATTTACCAATGATCAGCAGCAGAACAAGGCATGCCTCGGCGATACGGATGTGGGGAATTTCTGAAAATATGTTACAGGATATGCTCATGAGCTCACAATATCGGCAGGTCAGACAATACAGCAGGAAGCTAAGCTGATGTATGAGCCAGGCATGGAAGGGTTATACCATGGATGTATCGTATATACTATCGTAGATGATACTACTCCCAGTAGGTCAGGATTAACCATTATCATGCGTAGCGCAAGATTCATCGATGTCTTGGTCGGGAATCCAAAGAACGATTTCCATTGAGCATGAATAGTCTTAGAAGGATTTACTGCAAGCGATGGCGAAAATCTTTCCAAGGATCCGAAGATTAGAGTATATAAGGATAGTGCAGATGAGAGATATGTAGTGGAGATAAAGATTAAGAATATTTCATCAGTCGATCAAGAGGTTATCATCACCGGAAGTATATCAAATAGTCTATGATATGAGGAATATTTTGTAGAATCGCGCAAGATCCTTCCGGAGGGGATGGTAATCATCACCAAGAGATTAGGTGATGTACCGCCATATGATCTCAAAGTGCAGCTAGAAATAAATTCCCTTCCATTCAGTTTCGATACGCAGCAGGCACCAGCTGCCTCGATTACGAGAGAAGAGACCGCTATCGGAACATGGAAAGTAATTGGAGGAATCGTAATTTTAGGAATTATAGGAGTGATGATGCTCTGATCGATTACCAGTCATCATGTAAAAAAACACAGGAGAAAGAGAGCAGCACACCACCTTCAAAAACACCATATCCACGAGCAACATACTCCACATCATGAGCACGAAGCACATCATGGAACGCATAAGCATCCTACGAAGAAATAAGAGACATACAGATTCGGGATGTACCAAAAAACTACCGAAAGGTAGCTTTTTGTCTATCATGCCCCCCGTTCTGGTAGATAGTATAGTATAAGAGATCATATATACTCCTAGACTATAGAGTGTATCAAAGGGAGGATAACATGTACATACCGCCTTTTGATTATTAAGGGTATATAAAGTATATAGAGGAGGGGTGGATTTGTCAAATTTTAGAGGAGTTTTTTTAGGTTGAAAGTTTTTACGTTTTTCATATACTCCAACCGTTTTATATATATACTCCCGATGAACGATTTTACTCACGAGATTAAACGCCTCCAGAAGCTCTCATGTATAGCACTTTCTCCAGAGCAGGAAAAGAAACTTTGATCCCAGCTCACCGATATTATTGCTTTCCTTGGAAAGCTCCCAGAACCGAAGGGAACCTCATGATTTGAGAACCTGAAAGAAAAATTGACCCTAAGGACGATTACAGAGTCTCATGCTTTCAATGAACCTCAAAAACTACTAAAAAACGTAAAGCATCCGATAGTCAACAACTCCATCGTCATCAAATCCGTCCTCGACTAATAGACGTCATGACAAATAATTAACCAATTGTTTGTCCATCTTTAGTCGCGAAGCATTGGTCTATGGTATATGGGGGTATGTAGTAGTTTCTCTTGAAATAAACTGGCAATTTCCTATAGTGAGTCCAAGGGAAATTTTTTTTATACAGAAAAAGTTTCAGGATATCATTTCATTACATCACACATTTTATCATTTTATAATCTATTACTAATGGCTGAGCGAAAAGAGCTGTCTCATGTGAGGAATATCGGAATCATGGCCCACATCGACGCAGGAAAAACTACTACCACTGAAAGAGTGTTATTTTATACCGGAAAGAAGCACAAGATCTGAGAAGTTCATGATGGTGCTGCAGAAATGGACTGGATGGAACAGGAAAAAGAAAGAGGGATTACCATCACATCCGCTGCTACGACATGTTTTCGGCATGAGACCCAGATAAATATTATCGATACTCCGGGGCACGTTGATTTTACTGTGGAAGTAGAAAGATCTCTAAGAGTCCTTGATGGAGCGGTAGCGTTGCTTGATAGTTCTCAATGAGTGGAACCACAGACAGAAACGGTTTGGAGACAGGCTGACAAATACGGAGTACCAAGAATCATCTTTGCAAACAAGATGGATAAACTTGGAGCTGATTTCTATATGTCCGTAGAATCCATCAAATCAAGGATTACTGACAAAGGAGTAGTACTTCAGATTCCTGTAGGACAAGCTGATGAATTCAAAGCAATCATCTCTCTGCTTACTATGAAGATGTATACGTTTGAAGGAAATATGGGTATAGAAGTAATAGAACAGGAAATACCAGCAGATATGCTAGAAAAAGCAAAAAAATATAGGGAAGAAATGATCGATAAAGTTTCGATGTTCGATGATGAATTGGCAGAGAAATTCCTAGCGTGAGAAGATATCAATATCAATCTTATCAAAAAGGCAATCAGACATGGAACTATCCATGGTAACCTGTATCCTATCCTTTGCGGATCAGCACTTGGAAACAAGGGTGTGCAGTTAGTACTTGATGCTGTGCTTGATTTCTTGCCATGTCCACTTGATAGAGGAACGATGAAAGGAATAGATCCAGATGATGAGACAAAACTTATTGAAAGAAAACCTAATGATAGTGAACCGGTATCTGCTATCGCATTCAAAATCGCTACAGATCCCTTCGTAGGTACACTTACCTTCGTAAGAGTATATTCAGGTATCATCAAATCAGGTGATACATTGCTCAATCCGCTTACCAGACAAAAAGAAAGAGTAGGAAGGTTATTGTTGATGCACGCAAACAAGAGAGAAGAGATAGCAGAGATACATGCAGGTCACATCTGTGCATTCTTGGGGCTCAAAGATACAAGGACGGGACATACACTTTGTGATATGAAAGATCCTATCATCCTAGAGAAGATGGAATTCCCAGCACCAGTTATCGATATCGCTATCGAACCAAAGACAAAATCTGATCAAGAAAGGATGGGTATTGGACTTTCCAAACTTGCTTATGAAGATCCTTCATTCAAATATTATTCTGATCCAGAAAGCAATCAGACGATTATTGCAGGTATGGGTGAGTTGCATCTAGAGATTATTGTAGATAGACTCAGGAGAGAACATAAAGTAGAAGTAAATACCGGTAAACCGCAAGTAGCATACAGAGAGACCATTACTCAAGACGCTAAAGGAGAAGGAATATTCAAGAGACAGACCTGAGGTAGAGGACAATTTGGACACGTATTGTTGAGACTCGAAAAAAATATGGAGAAAGATTATGAATTCAAAGATGAAGTATCTGGAGGAACGATTCCAAAAGAGTTTATCCCCGCAATCGATAAGGGAGCAAAAGAAACTGTTGCCCAAGGAGTATTAGCAGGATATCCTATCATCAATGTAAGAGTAGTCCCATATGATGGTTCATATCATGATGTGGATTCATCAGAAATCGCGTTCAAGATAGCTACCTATAGAGCGTTCAAAGATGCATTTATGAAAGCAGGACCATGTATTTTGGAACCTATCATGGATGTAGAAGTAGTGACTCCAGAAGATTACGTAGGAGATGTAATGGGAGATCTCTCGTGAAGGAGAGGAATGATCCAAGGACAAGACAAAAGAGGAAATGCAGCAGTTATCAAAGCAAAAGTTCCATTGTCTGAGATGTTTGGATATACCACTGATTTGAGATCAAATACGCAAGGAAGAGCACAGTCATCTATGACATTCGCATCATACGAAAAAGTTCCTGAAAATGTCGCAAAGAAAATCATTGAAGAGAGATCAGGAAAAATCAAAGCTATGGATGCAGAATAATACTTACAAAGTACCAATTACTAATATATGAAAGAGCTTTCCACTACGGTGGAGAGCTTTTTTACTTGCAAAAAATCCTACAAGCAATATATTTTGCTGATGAAAACAAAAATAATCGTCAACGATACTATGCAAAAAAACTATACCTATTATCTGACTCACCCCATGGGGCAGAATTTTTCTCCCCTATTTCATCCGGAAATAACACCCAAAGAGATGCTCGAGATGGGCGTATTCTGAGGAAAATATATGACGGATTGTAGAGATGAATTCCCTGCGGATCGATTCGAAAACGCAAAACTTTCTCCCGATAAAAAAAATCCTAAGATTAATTTCTTTAAGGTAAATGCTTCACTTTCGCTACATGAACGAGAAGAAAAATGACGAATATATCCAGAAGATCCGAGAGGTCGATTTCAACGATATTGTAGATATTATATGGGAAGGAGGGGACCAGATGATGATCGTCAAATCAAACGTCGAAAAGCTATGACGAGACATACAAAGGCAATCAGAAATAATTGTTATCCATTGGATTGGGAGTGTAGAAAAAGACAAAGACAAGCAGTCCTGCATCGAGCTTATGATGCAAGAAAGATATAAAAAAAACTTTCCTATAGGGGAAAGTTTTTTTTGATACCTTAGAAAATCTTATATAATCTCCAGGTCCCACCTTTGGTAATCAGGGTAAAACAATCTCATCCGGAAAGGTTCTCAAGGAATTGTTGTTGTCAGAGTCGGATATAGAAAGGTCTGTGGAGAGTTTGATACGTTTGTTTCAACATATCACACTTCGTTGTACCATCACTTGTCCATCGACGATTCCAGTTCAGATGGGTCCGTTTATCCATATCTGACATCCCAGGAGTGATATACGTTCTCTTGCTCCATCCCATAATCCATGGGGCATAATTTCTATGAGTGACCATGACGATAGCATCTTGTTCGAGGGTCGTATCCAAGCTTTTGAGCGAAGATAATTCTTCCTCGCTGATAAGGGGAACACTTCTCTTGGCAACATATCAAAGATAATAGACAGCAGTTCAGATACAGACGATGCTGACCAAGGATATTCAAATCCAAGCCAATCATTTTTTGCTTCCTCTATGGATAATCTCTCTGAGTGCTATCGCCGCAAAGTAGATGACAAAGATATCAAGGAACACGATAGTCCTATTGAAATTTACAAGTCAGAAGAGGACTCGGAGGCAACTTATAATATACCCTATACTCCATACATCGATGGTTTTACGTTTAATATGCAACCGTATTCACAAGAGACTCAGTAAGATTACCGGCCATTGCAAGGAGAGATACGAAAAGATATTCATAAAATCTCCTCCCATTCATACGCCTCAGAAAGTAGCGCTTACGGCTTTGAGCGCTTCAGGCATGACACGGCTTCGTAATGGAATATAGCAGAGTAATGCCAGAGTTCCTGCTAGAGATCGAGCGAGAATTTTTTTCCAAGGAAATAATTTTTTCTGGATCCATTCGAGGAGTACTGACAGACCGAGGATGGCTCAGGTGAAGACGGCAGTATGCCTATGTAAGAGAATTAACAGAAAAAAAAGTATGCTTTGCAATAAGAGTTTTTTCTTTTCTCAGAGTATCAGAATCAAGAGCATCAGACTCACTCCTATGGTTTGTTTGAAATAATTTCGTCGGAAGATTTCATATTGGATAATGGAAATCCGATACAAGATGGCAGCTAATACGCCTGTTCGAGGATCTTTGCGTGATTTGAAAAATCGGAAGAGCAGGAGTCCAGGAATTAGGGTAAGAATTCCTATCCCTCGTGTTACCAATCGGTCGAATGATACGCCGAGTTTATGGAGTAGGGCAGCAAGGATTCATAATAGCGGTTCATGCCTCACCCGGCTCGGAAGATAACTGAAATCCATATGATTCAGAACCTGCACATAGCTTGAGAAAATTTCCTTATACATGCCAGGATCATATCCCAAGGGAACATGAGCATAGACAAAGTATCCTAATCTATATATACCCAGGATAATACCTATGGCCAAGAGTATCCGATATCCATAGGATAAGGTCCGAGTCCAAATCTTTTTCATAGGAAGCAAGAGGAGCTAAATTCCTAATCACTCTATGGTTTTATCGCAAAAAGACAAATAGAAAATAGGTGGGAACGCTATCATCACCAACATTACCCGACCAATTGCATAATGATATTGTATGGACTTTTCTGTAATAATTGCTGCAATTGGTGTCGCTTTTTAATAAATGGAATATAATTGGCTAGTTTATCTTCCTAACCACTATATATCCATGGTCTCGACTAATGATTTAGACGTAAAAGAGCATTTAATTCAAGATGTAATAAAAAAGAGGAGAAAGACCAGTGAAGTAGCCACGATTCTGCGTGTTTCTATGAGGACTATTCAGAGACGAATATGTAGATACGAATACAATGGGATCCAAGGTCTCATCCGCTCAAAGCCCTGACCGAAGGGATGAACAGCTTACAATAGAACCAAGGAAGAAACTGAGGAAATGGTCTCTTTTCTAGCTATGAAATATAAGCAAGAATGACCAGCTAACCTGAAAATTAGACTTGATGAGAAATATGAAATTCATATGAATCAATCGACAATTTATAGAATTTTAAAAAGAAGAAATATAAGATATTACAATGTGTATCAGAAAGAAAAGAAGACACGAAAAATGTATTCACTAGAAATCCCATGAATGGAATTACAAATGGATACCTGGTATCCCTTCGGATATCATAGAAAATTTGTAATATATAGTTGTATAGATGATTGTACAAGAATGACATATTCTAGAGCATATGAAAGTGCAAATATAGAGAGTACAAAAAGTTTTATAAACGAACTTATTAGAAGATATCCATTCGCGATTATAGGCATAAGAACTGATCAATGAAGAGAATTTTCAAAAACAATAACGAAATATCTTGAAGATTTACATATAGAGCATATCAAAAATGAGCCGTATCATCCAGAGCATAACGGCAAAATAGAGAGATATCACTTCACAGAGAATATGTGAGAAGTAATAAACCGACCATATTTAATTAGTATCGAAGAAGCAAACTATATGCTCCGAAATTGGCTATCCTATTATAACTATTGCAGACCGCATACGGGTATTGGGATGGAAAAATTGAGTCCGCACGCTAAGTACCTACAATTTATGTCTAAAAAGCGACAGTAACTCTGCAATAGCACAA
>Ga0194044_10001089_pt1 | contig 13837 bp, 15 predicted proteins | sample JunL4417m_MetaG_FD_155460 | JGI IMG/M metagenome (GOLD analysis project Ga0194044, IMG submission 155460) | Anoxic zone freshwater microbial communities from boreal shield lake in IISD Experimental Lakes Area, Ontario, Canada - Jun2016-L442-17m | ecosystem: Environmental > Aquatic > Freshwater...
CTCTCGCATACCATACAAGATTTGAGAACTATTGAAAAATACCATTTTTATTTTCACTCTTCTTTGTGAAATAAAGATGCTGGTAAACTATTACTTTGAATATATCCACTTAGTTAATAGCTACTACACTACACTAACTGACTTTATGAAAACTTAAATTTTCTATGAGTCAGTTTTTTTTAAATGCCGATTTTTTTTTAAAATAATTACTGATTATTACCCTAAGATTTCTTTATATTCTTCTTTATGTTCCGATATTTCTTCATACTTCATTTTTTTGAATTTTTTTATCAAATCTTTATCTTCCAATATTTTTTTATCTATAGGAATGGCTATTCCATCTATGGTTTTTGCGTCCTTGATATGCAGAGAAAAGGGACATCTTGCAAGCTTTCCTGGCGGCGTGTTGCTGGTATCTAGGATTATCGCTCATCTTTTTCTTTCATGTCCGGCAAATACTTTGAGTCAGGTTTTTTTGCTGACTTCGTTTGCTCGTCTAGAGATGACGCTGTCTTCTTTGCCTTTTCCGAAACTCAAAAAACTTTCATAAAATGCATGATTGATGGCTTTTTTGAGCAAGAGATAGATGTGAAAACTGGAACCTGTTCGGAGAATCAATGTTTTGAATTCAACTAATTTTTTGAATTCTTTGTCGGAGTCTATTGTTTTTATCAGCTCATTCGTAACTCTTCTGGCATCATCAGCCGAATTACTCTGTCTATCTATATCTATGAAGATTCTGTCCATGGTGTTACCATATTCATTATTGCATGCATAGAAGAAATTGATTAGTTTCCTAGGTACGAAGTATTGTCGAAGCAGTACTTGCTTAGGTGTAAGTTGATCTTTCACTTCATCCAGATGATGATTCGCTCTGAGTTTTAGATATATTTCATCTACCTCTTTGAAATCATCGATGAATAATGGAGGATTCTTGGTTCCTCTTTTGAGGAGGACAAAATTTTCTCAGATTATTTTGCTGGCAATCTCTTTGCCTTTAAGAAGTTTTAGGAGTAGTGGAGCTATCTTACTATATCGTCCCAGAACATCCAACTGTCCATAGGGATGGAGAAAATCCTTCATGGATTATTTTTTCATCGATAAAACGATTATAGCATATCTTCCATCACTATACTCATTTGCTTTTTTTTGTAAATAAAAAAAATCCGCTCATTGGTAGCAGATTTTATATAGTTGCTGTCGAGGGGATCCGCCAAAGGCGGACAAGCCCTCCAAAGGCGGACAAGCCCTCCAAATGCGGACAAGCCCTCCAAAGGCGGACAAGCCCTCCAAAGGCGGACAAGCCCTCCAAAGGCGGACAAGCTCTAATTTTCTCGTTAATTATTTGCTGTCGAGGGGACTCGAACCCCTAAGTCTTCCGACATACGCTTCTGAAGCGTACATGTCTACCAGTTTCACCACGACAGCGAAAATGCCTGCTTTAGCAGGCATATCTTTATGTTATTATCATTATTTTTTCTTGAATGTCTTGGTTTTTGCTAGTGCTTTGATGGTTTTTATTGGCGCTTTGATTTCTGTGCTAGGAGTTTTTACTGTTCCTACTTTCTCTTGCTTCTGGAAGAATGCCAAATAGATGATGGGCAATATCCCTAAGGTATTGAAAATGAATATACAGATGAATCGTGATAATTGTCTTTTAGTTCCTGCTTTCCAAAGTCCTATTCCTTTCCGTATCATGTCTCGAATCATAATTACTATGAGTAACATCATTGTTCCTTCAGCAAAACCTGGTGCTTGTGCGTTCATTTTATAATGGATACATAAGTAAAAAATTATTTATGTGAGCTATTATGAAACCAAAATCCTTCCTGCTCCACTTTTCTCTATTTTTCCAAGCTTCAATAATAAAGGTTCTACATCTTCTTCAACGGCTTTTTCATTGATTCCTAATTGGACGGCTATAGCTTTGACTCCAATTGGTCTATCAGCTTTTTCTAATATTTCCAGATATTTTGCGTGCAGGGGAGTCATTCCGCCCTCATCAATTTTGCTGCGTCTGAGAAAATCTATTCGAAGGGAATCCGTCAATGTTTTATCTTGTGATTCGGTAATTACGAAGTCACGAATCTTGATACAAAGATTGTGAATTTCTCTTGGTACTGCATCAACTTTTGCACTTATTTTTGAGATAATTTCATCACTGGTTTTGATCTCATATTTCTTCAAATATTTTTTTATGATAATTTCTTTTTCGCTTGGTGTGTATTCCATGAAATGGAAATGATAGACGAATCTGTTCTTAATCGGCTGGCTCAATGCCTCTGATTTTGTCGTAGCTCCGATAAGCGTGAAGGGATTTATAGGAATCCTTACATTGCCTCCTTCTGGCATCACCATATCTATTACGAAATCTTCCATAGCGATATAGAGTACTTCTTCTATATTTGGTTTCAATCTGTGAATTTCGTCTATGAAAAGGATATCTCAGTTTTCGAGCGTATTTAGAATACTGATAATCTCAGATGGTTTGGTGATAGCGTATCATGTTACTGCTTTGATGTTTACTTGTCCTTGCTTAGAAATAATATGTGCCATAGTTGTTTTCCCAAATCCACTGGGACCTGAAAATAAGATATGACCCATATGTCACTTCCTTTTTTTTCCGCTATCAATCGCTGTTTTCACGACACCCTTAATGTGTTCTTGTCCGATAAATTCATCGAAGGTATCTGGTCTTCCGGTATGATTGATCTGTAATAATTTGTCGGTATTTATTTTCTTTATCTCCATACTATGTTCAATATTCCGTTAAATGATTATATCATTAATCTGTTTTTTTTGTAAGTCTCATAAATCTTGGATAGTGTGTCATTAATAGCACAAAAAATAATATAGTCCAAATTGCACCGCTAAGCATGTCAGTTTTGAATACTGCATTTCTTGCTTGGATGAGTGTTATTTTTTTATCTTCCTTACATTTCGCTATCTCTGTGTCCGTTGGATACACCATATTGTTTTGGTTCGCCATTGTAGGTTTAGATATCCCATTGTTGCACATATCCAATTCATAATACCTTTCTCCTACGATATATTCATTATTGGTGATGACTATTTTCTTTCCTGCAGCATAGAGTAAAAATCCTAATGAAACTAATGTTCCTATCACCCCTACCAGGGTCATCAGAAGAAAATAAATTTTAAGAATACTTCGTCCATGAGCTTTAGTAACTGGTGCTTTTGTTGCCATGATATATGTATTAATGATAAAAAAATGCTCTTTGTGCTTATTTTGTCTGACTTATTTTATAGTAGGCGTTGGTATTCTTGAGCTGGCTTACGGTATAATTTGCATCGTTTATCCTTATGGTTCACTCTATAAGTGCAAGATTGCTTACGATGAAACTCACCGTACCTAGTTTCTCTTCTTTGTCCAATGAGAATATATCTCCGAATCGTTGGAAATTATTGTTGAAATATTCTTTGGTATTGGATTTCACTACTTTGTATCTCTGTCCAAAAATTTCAAGATATCCTACATCGAAATTTCCATTCTGCAATAAATTCATATCTACATAGACATTTGATTCTGGAAGATTATTTGCTCCAGATGTTATTGATCATGGGACTGTACTGATTATCTGATTCTTGATACTCTCGCTATTCATGTTTTGGAGTAATTGGTATTTTACTTTGAATCTATAGAGGAACAATGCTACTTCGTATCTTGTGATAGGGTTTTCAAATGTCACTGCGTCAGCTGGTCCTATCATTCCGATTTCCTGAGCTTTTTCGAAATAATTTTTCCATCGAGGAGTTGTGCTTTCGTCTAGTGTCTTGCCTTCGAATAATCTTATGATTGCTGCGATGAATTGGGATTTATTTATCGTTCATTTTGGAGAGAAGTAGCTATTTGATCCCTTCATAATATTCATTGAGCATGCTTTCTCTATATAGGTCATAAGTGATCCGTCTGCATCTGAGATATCTTTGAATATGCATTCTGCAGGCAATGCTCAGCTGTATGTTGATCCGAAGCTGAATATATTTGCGAAGAGGCTTATGATTTTCGCTGCTTGTTCTCTATTTAGTATTTCGAATGGTCTATATTCAGCGATAGTCTTGAAATTAGTAAGGCTATTGTCGTTCATCCGTCTTATAGCTTCCAGAAGTTCTGGATCATTATTTATGCTGAGCGAGTCGGCTAATGATGAGAAACTATTCAATATCCCACTATTGATACTTTGTCCTGTCGTTCATAGTTCCGCTAGTTTGCTGAGCATCATGAGTTTTTTTGTTTCATTGGTTACGGTATTTCTGAATCTATAGATATAGATGGCCATTTCTCTTCTGGTAATGCTTGAATCGAAGAGTGTCTGGCTATTGAGTGTAGTTAGTCCGATTGCTTGTCCTTTGACATAATATTCTCCCCATCGTGGAGTTTTGCTTTCATTGGAGAGTTTGCCTTCGAAAATCCTTACCAATAATGCCATGGCTTCAGGTCTACTGAGTTTTCTTGCTGGCAAAAATTTATTGTCAGTGGTGCCTTTGAATATCCCTCGTCCGCAACTATTTTTTACAAATCATGAAAGTGTAGGATTTATTTCATTGGTATCGGTGAATGTGCAGAGATTGTTCTTCGTTGTTTGGGTGTATCCGAGTACTATATATGCTTGACCGATGATCTTTGCTGCTTCTTCTCTGGTTAATCCATCATCAGCTCTATAGTCTTTCTCATTCTCATATTTTGTCAATCCGTTTTCGTACATCCATGAGAGCGCTTGTTCGAACTCCGTACCAGTATAGGTCACTACGCTTGTAGCTACATTTCCTGTTGCAGTCCCTGTACTCGTAATTGTTCATGTATTCACTATCGAAGCATCGGCAGTTCCGGTTCCTATTGTTTCCGTATTGGTGACTACGGTTATCTTCTTGGTTATAGGATCGATGACAATCTGAAAATTACCAGTTGTCTCTGCTTTTACAGGAAATATCAGCGAGAGTGCGATAATAGCCAAGAACATTCAGCATAATTTTTTGTTCATAAGTATTGGTGATAATCGATAAAAATTTGCACTATCTTTCTTTAGTGAATATTATTCATGCGCAAATATACGAAATCTTTGCTTTGTTTCAAGTATAAACTGCACGCTTCCGATTATCTATTTAAGCCTTATTTTCTGCCTCAGGTATACGGTGGATGCTATAAATGGTCTTGAAAATCTGTGACAAAACCTTACTATCCAAAAAATGTCTTTATTTTTTTGTATGTATCCCAAAATTATGACTCACGTCCAAAGAACTCTGGTAGTCTTGAAACCTGATAGTGTAGGCCGCAGTGTTACATGAGAAATTATCTCACGTTTCGAAAGGGCATGACTTCATATCGTCGGTATGAAAATGATTCGTCCTGATAAAGATTTCCTTTATCATCATTATGAAACGCTTGGAAATATGATTTCTAGACGTGGACAGAAAGCATTTGATGTTACTCTCGAAATGATGAATAAAGGTCCTATGGTCGCTATTGTCCTGGAAGGTGTAGAAATCGTTGAATATGTCCGTAAGATAGTTTGAGCCACTGAACCTAAGGCTGCTGCTCCAGGTACGATAAGAGGTGATTATGCACATATGTCGTTTGCATATGCCGATGGAAAAGATATTTGAGTTCCCAATCTTATCCATGCATCTGGTACCATAGAAGAAGCTCAGGAGGAGATCAAACACCGATTCAAACAGGAAGAATTATTCGAATATACGCCATTACATGAGATATATACTCGTTAATTATTTTGATTATCATACCACAACATTATAATCTTTTAATCTTCTAAATGTAATTCACATGAAAACATGAATACACGGAAATTATTTCAAGGATGTAGAAGTAAACTGCATCTGTGGTGCTAAATTCACGGTCAATGCTACTATCCCAGGTCCTATGAAAGTGGAGACTTGTTATCAATGTCATCCTGCGTTCAATAAGGATAAAGTGATCAAGAAAGTCATCAAGGGAAGAATGGAGAAATTCCTCGAGAAGCAGAAGAAAATGGATACCATCAAAAAAACCAAATAAATTTTTAGCTTGAAGCCCGCTTGCCGGACGTGCAGGTTTGCTGCTTGAGGCCTGAGTTTTTGCTGGTTGCTATGCTAAGAAAACAAATCATGAAAAGATACGTGGATGCTGATAGTATTTTTCATGTAATCTGACATAATGGCAGCGTATTCGTTACATTGACTTTGAAGACGCTCATTTTCTTGTTGGTGCTCTATGTCGCATTTGTTGTATTGGATAGATATATTGTTTGGGACTATATTCCTCGGTGTTTTGGTATTCTCGGTGTTGGATTTTTTGTCAAATATATCATCGATTTCCTCAATATTTACCTTGATGGACTTATCCTTTCCAAGTGAGGTATCACTATGTTTATGCGAGAATGACTCTTCCAATATAAGACAGATTTTTTTGAACGAAATAAAATAGAGACGGTATCCCATAATCAGAATAGTTTCTGGGATAAACTGTTCGCCAAGGGTGATCTTATTATCAAACTCGAGCATGGCATAGAATATCCTTTTGAAAATATCAATGCTCCACAAAAGCAGGCTGATAAGATACTCAAATTAAAATTACAATTCTGATCTCCGATACCTTCAGTTCCCATGTCTACGCTCAATGATGATAAAATGGCTATCATCGCTGAGGCTTTGAGTGAGGTAGTGAAAGAATATATGGACAAAAAATCTTCTGAAGAAGATGATGAGTATTAAATAGACAAATTCTTCGCGACAAAAAATAGACAAAAAATAGACGAATATTAAATATTTTCTTATTATCAATTACTATTTTTTATTTTTTTAATTGTCATTGCGAGGTACGAAGCAATCTTTTATTGGATTGCCACACCTCATTTCATTCGGTTCGCAATGACTAATGCTTTATAATAGCTTCAACTCTTTTAAAACTTTTTCGTATTTGGGATAGTCATTCCCAAATTTTTTTTGCATATAATTTTGCAGGATATTTTTTCGATCGGAAAATCCATTGAGATCGTCTGAAGAGACTTTGAACGTATTTACTAGATTGTCGATATTCTCTATGTCTTTTTTGAGTCTGATATCTTTGCATGCTGTACGCAGATCCGGTTCGATCAATTCATCTATCTTATCGTAATCGATATGTTCGACATTGAGGGTCAATGAAATATTCGTCAAATTTGGTTGTAGATCTTCTTTGAACTGTATATCTCGTGCTGGTGAACCGAAATAGCTCTTGTTTGTTTCGTTGATTGCTTGCAGCTCTGTGAGTAGCATTGTTTTGCTCACTGCTTCTTTGCTTCTGATGGTAACTTGTGGGTTGATCATCAATGGTATTGCAGTAATGCTTTTGCTTGTTGTGTCATAATGAAATACATATTTATTTTGATTGGTCTCTAACGAACTCGTCGACCATACACTTCCTAGACAGAGATAATTCGTATGTGTAAATGGCTGATGTAGATGCCCGGAAACCATCTTGATGCTTGGAATGTCCAAAAATTGTTCATTGAGCGCGATGTCTTTGTAGTTGAATTTTGATTTTTGTCCGGGAAATGCTGTGCCATTGATGTAATAGTGGTGAAATACCGTGATATTGGGATTCTTGTCTATCTGTTCGGCGAGGAATCTATTGATATATCATGAAAATGCTTCGTGCTTATTCGTTGATGTTTCTAGTAGTACAGAGAGATCGTTAATCGCTTTTAGTCTCTCATTCTTGGGACTATAGGTGTTTGCTTGCTGCTCGCTTGGCAGAAAAAATGGCAACAATACTATCTTTTCGCCATCTATTTCTTCTATTGTCGGTTTGCTGATAAACTGTATTTTACCACCTTTCCATCCGTCTATATCTCAAATTTTCAATACTCTATCAAACGCTTTTTGCGCTTCTTCAAAGACGAAAGAATTTCCTAACCAATCATGATTGCCTGAGAGCACATAGATATGTTTTCCTTGGTCTAAGAGTTCCAGGAATAGTTTATAGAGTTGAAGTAATGCATTTCTGTCGTAAGCGAAATGGTAGACATAATCTCAAAAGAATATAATTGACTGCTGGTCAGGATATTCGGAAAAAACTTTCCTGAGCTCTGTCAGAATTTTGTCTTGATAACGCGTGTTGATATGGATATCGCCTATAAGCAGCATGTGTTTTGTAAATGAGTTGAATTCAAAAGATAATAGTTTAGTATTTTTGTGGTATCGGACCACTACGACGTTTCCGTTAACAGTGGACAGGGAACCATCGCCATACCGGTCGACCGCTATGGATGTTTATGCCCTTATGTAATCTTTCCCTTGTCTGGCAAGGTTGTAAGTGAGCATATGCAAGTATTTTGCTGGCACATTTTTGTGCCAGTTTTTTTCTTTTTATCTCTCTCAGAGATACTACTAATTTGATTAGTATAGTCAAATGACTCTATTGTAACTACTACAATAATTCCTTATTCTATTTCGAATTTATTCAGGTAATTACCTATAAAAAAAGTTGCAAATATTTGATAATTATATATACATCATGATATGAGAAAACGTGTACGACTCATCTTGATTATTCTCTGCATCCTTGTTCTTGGAGGTGTAAGGTTTCTTTCTCCTGAAGATACACGAATCTGTGAAGGCACTACTTTGGTCAAACATGGAAATCCTAGCTCTGATGGTTCTGGATTTTTTTCTTTCTGAAAAAAAAATCAGGATGTAACGTGTTTATCTGGGAAACTAACACAATCATTTTTACCTATTCAACCTATTTCTATGGATATTTCTACCGATTTTATGGATAACGGATTAATGCCATCAATGTATACCTGTGATGGTGAATGATATTTCCCTAGCTTGCACGTCGGGGAATTGCCTAAGGAGACAAAAAGTTTAGCGCTTATTGTCGATGATCCTGATGCTCCCGCTGGTGTTCGAAATCACTTGCTTCTTGCTAATATTCCTTTGCCTGTTGAAGATGCTTTGATTATTTCACAAGATACCTTCGATCAATGAATCCTCTGAGAAAATAGCTGGTGAGAGCAGGCGCGATGAGCTCCTTGTCCCCCAAGCGGAACGCATAGATATACCTTTAAACTTTATGCATTATCTGAAATGTTAGATCTTTCTTCGTGATTTTCCAAAGAGAGATTGCTAGAAATGATGTGAGGAAAAATACTCTGACAAGCCCAGATTGTGGGATTGTATAAGAGATAAGACTCCTATACTACATTTTTGGGGTCTATAGTGGTCATATATGATGGTTGTAATTGTGACATAAATTTTAGAAACTCGTTAGGATGCGTGATGTCCTGTATTCATTGTATATCCAGTCATTTAGCTATTATTTCAACGCAATTGAAATAATCATCTGTTGTTCATTTTTTCAATGTAACTCATGTCCCTTCCATGTCTTGTCTATAGATACCTCCTCATATAGCTGCATTATTGTCATATCCTTTTCAAATATTCGCTTTCGCATACGCTAGCATTTTCTGTTTGCTGACATCTCCAGGTTTAAGTACTAGAAAATCGCATGATTGGACTCATCAACGTTGGAAATAATTTTTCAAAGGTTCTTCTCTTACTCATCATGATGTTCATACTTTTTTGTAATCATCTGTCGTAGAATGAAGGATGCTGATTTCTCCATTATCTTTTACTTCTGAGACAATCGCTGAATGTATGAAATCTGTCTCGAAATCTGTATCATACGCTTTCAAGAGATCTGCTCAGATATCTTTTTCTTGGAGTTTTTTGTTGAATAATAGTATATCTCATGGATGGATGTTTTGAGCGAATAGCTGATAGTCGTTCATTTCTTTTCATGGGTTATTGACCTTTACTAGTTGATTTTTGATCTTACTAATAATATAGGTCAGTTTTAGATCTTTTTTGATGTCTGGTATCTCTTCTATATTTTTCTCTATCGATTTGATGTATGTCTCTAGTTGCTCTTTTGATGCGTTATTTAAATCGATGCTTTTGATTTTGGCTTCCAATGATGTATATTCACTGAATCCTGTCTCATGTTTTACGGAAAAAAGACGTCGTACTATATTCATAAATTCTTTGATTGCATTTCCCCATTCTTTCTTTTCGATGAAATCAGATAATTTATCAGATTTTATTTCGACATCAGGATCTTTTTTTATATCCTCCACTATATTGGAAATTCCTTTTGCTTTGACATCATCTTCTAGCGCTCCCAATTTTTTATGAACTTCGGAAACGAGAATATCTTCCACTACTTCTTTTGGTTTCTCTGGTATCTTCGGCTGCTCGCTCGGATTTGGTGCCATTGTGGGAGATGTTTAATAAATGCGATAATTATATCTATTTTATGAAAAAAAATCAATTTTTTTATTTTTAGCGTAGATTTTTTTATTTCCCTATGTGTTTCCTGATTTTGAAGTCTATATCGCCTGCACTGTAGATGACAACTATGCTATCACTGTCCGTATTTTCTATCTCCTTCGTTATCATCGTAAAATCTTTCGTATATATCCCTCAACACTCTTTGGCGAAATGATTACCCAAGTCTTCAAGTGTCGTGATATGTTCCTCTTTGATGAATGCATGATGGTCGATGAAGTCATGGATATTTTCTCTCGCTGCATAGATATCGTAGATGATTACTTTGTCATATTTTTTCAATGCATGCTGAAAATCTTTTCGTCCCGTAATAATCCTATTGATCTGATGTGGCTGAAAAATTACAAATAATTTTTTGTCCGGGAATTTTTTTTTGAGGGCTTGATATCCAAGATCGATAGAGGAAGCCATGTGTCCATAATCTGTGAATATCTTCGCTCCATACTCATTCGTCTGCAAAAATTCCAATCTTCTCCAGATTCATCAGAAACTCTTGATGTGTGTTAAAATTTTTGTCGCGGATTGGTTTGCTAGGATTTCTTTCATGAGTGCCAATACCAATGATCCGTTGATAGTATTATGGTCTCCGATTAGGTGAGTAAATTCGATAGTTTCGATACGAACTCTTTGGATGCTAGCCGATGATTCGAGAAACTGATTGAATGATGAAACTTCGGTACTAAGTCATTGTGGTATAAAGACTTTATATCTAACTTTTGAGATAAGTGTTTCATATGCTGAGAGATAATCTTCCATGTCTTGGTAATAATCCGTATGGTCAAGTTCCAGGCTCGTGATGATTGCATAATCAAGATCGAGATGAAGGAAATGTCTTTTGTATTCGCATGCCTCGACCAAAAAACTCCGTTTTTTTATTAGGGACGAAGATCCAGACACAAGGGACGAAAAGTTTTTGCCCGTAAATATATAGTCAAATATCGTTCTGATATCATTTTTTGCTTCTTTGTTGATTGCATAACTCTGGTTATTGAATCCTGGGACCATCGCTCAGAGAATTCCTAATCAGAAATCTGGCATTACATCCTTTACTGTATGGATTGCTAGCGCAGTCGATGAACTTTTGCCGTTGGTACCTGCAAATCCTATGCTTTTGAAATATTTGGATACTTCTCCAAGGAACTGAAAATAATTTAGGATTACCATAGCTTTTTTATTCGCTTTCATAATCTTTCTCGCTTCTTGTACTTCCTCACATTCGGCGACTGCCTCAGAGTAGATGACTGCGTCTCAGAGCTGTACTTTATATTTTCCGTGTCCGATAATGACGTCGAGACCTTGTGATCTCAATTTTTCTGTCAATTCACTTTGGACTGCGTCAATGCAATGGATGTCGGTATATCACAAATCATGGAGTATCCCTGCCACTCCAGACATTCCTGTTCATCACGCTCCTACTAAAACTATTTTCATCTCTGTTTTACCAGCTAAATAGTGAGTGAAATTGTAAGGAAGACATCCCCAAAAACAAGAAAAAAAATCTTCCTATGTTTTATCTAATCTTGTTTATGAGATACAGTATTCCGATAATTATCGGTTGATGAAGAATATATATAGCCAGGGTATGTCTTCAGATGAAGTTTATCGGTCCAAAATCGAATATTTTTCAGAATATATTTCTTCTCTTTTCATAGAGTATCTTCGCCATTCCCATCCCTATGAGGTAGACTCCAAACCATGGAATCAATGGATAATAATCTGCTGATTGGAAAGTCTTACTTACTACTCCCACAAAAAATAAATATTCTGATTGTATCGATATATTGCTTATCCATGATCATGCCACTATAATTCCTATTCCGATGCCCATTATCACATATTTGTTCATCTTACTAAAGAACAATGCAATCAAGCTACTCAGTGCAAAAAAATGCAGGATGCCGAATCGTATGACATAGTCGTTGTTATACCGATAGGTTGTAACCGTTATAATGATTGACATACCTGTTAAGAGTAGAAATCTCTTGAGATTGAACTTTCCTAACGAGAATACGATACCGGAGATGAGTATAAATCCGATAGCTGAGATTCTTCCTATAAAGAAATTTACTCAGGACATATATGCTATATGATATCCGAAGAGCTCGTTCATAGACCAGATAGTATGGAAATAGATCATCAAGAGGAGTGCTATGCCTCTGAAAAAGTCTAGTTCGGTGATTCTTTGTTGCGGAGTAGTATACGAGAATACTCTTTGCATTACTTTTTTCCGATATGTTGGCATTTTTGTATCTAGATAAAAAAACTTTTGCTTGTTAGATAGCGTAATCAAGCCTTTCAGGAAAACAAGAATAAAAAAAATTCTCCTTTGAGGAGAACTTTAATGTGTATGTACTTAAATCAGTCTAAACTCCAAATAGGTCGTGCTCACTATTGAGTCATATGTTAGTTTGTTTCAAACAAAAAGCCCCCTTATTGGAGGCTATGTTTTTATGTATAGAAGAATGAATATAAAAATCACAGAAACGCCACACAGAAAAAAGAACATAATATTTTATTATTTACTCATTTTTTCTATAGCTTGATTGAATTGTGTTGTTGCTCCTGGATCTTCTTTTGTAAATTTCTCCTGCGTTACTTCTCCATCATACGTGACAACCATTTGCCCATTTTCATTATATCTCCAATTTCATTTAATTGTATGGACATTATAGTGTGCTCCCTCGCTTGCTCTCTGTAATATACTTTGTGGCTCCGTGGCGTCTATTTGTTGGATAACACGTCAATTTCCATAAAATTTTTGTGTAAATTTAGGCATGGGGGAATATAGAAACATAGCATCTCAAGACCATCACCATTTTCGTACATCATTCATATTACTTATAAGAATTATATTGGGTGCTAATTCTATCATTTCACCATCTCGTTCTATTTTTGAAGTGGGAGTTAGATTTGTCTTTGTAACTTTTCATGCTCATATATTGTTTAATGTGGATCTTCAAAAAACACCATCGGCATTTTTATTGCTATCTTTCGCACCTACTTCCATTCCAAGAGCTAATTGTATTCAGAGTATATCTCATTTTTTTATCAAAAGAGAGACTTTTTCTCATAGCAATGAGTTTATTTTGTTGAGACTAGCAAGAGCTTTCATTACCCCCTGAGGACTCACCCATTGAGTATCAGATAAAGTCAATTTATTAATATCTTCAATTGTCACATCTTCAATTGTCATATTTTCAATTGTCTTGCCTTTTATATTTGATTGCAACACATTCAAGGAATCCTTTATCGGATCAATAGTTTTTTCTCAGTTTTCCTTTTGATTATTGCTTTTAATTCATTCAACTGTCATGAGAATATATAAAAAGATAAAACTAAATACATTTAATTATATCTTATTTTCCATATTTGTCAAAATTTGTTATAATTGCTGCAATTAGGGTTACACTTTACAAAAGCATAAAATATGATAAAACAATAGGGACGGTAGTCCCTACCTGTATTTATCTTTAAGTATTTACTATGTATA
>Ga0194044_10001093_pt1 | contig 13804 bp, 14 predicted proteins | sample JunL4417m_MetaG_FD_155460 | JGI IMG/M metagenome (GOLD analysis project Ga0194044, IMG submission 155460) | Anoxic zone freshwater microbial communities from boreal shield lake in IISD Experimental Lakes Area, Ontario, Canada - Jun2016-L442-17m | ecosystem: Environmental > Aquatic > Freshwater...
ACATATATATATATTTTTTTTTAGTATTTACTCAATTGTGGCAAATATTATGTGTTTAATGCATTTTTCTTGTTTTTCGCATTTTTATTGTTTTTCTTTTTGTCATAAATCTATGTCTGCCACCTGCAGAACCCTTAGACACACTAGAACTCGCAGAACCCCTAGAAACCCTAGAAAACTTAGGAAAACTTGCATGATTAATATCGTTCAATACCCTAATAAATTCAGCTTGATCATTCCCTTTATAAGCAGTTAGCCAGCGTGTCAGGTCTTCTCGCGTCAGTCCGGGATTTGTCCTGCTCACCAACTCGCGAAAATTTTTAGGCATTCCACCAAATAAAACATGCATTGCCCATTTGGTGCAATTCCATTCGGCTGGATTGGAATCTGCTCCGTATACTCTCGGAGTATGAAAAAACATTAATCGGTCAACGATAAATTGTTCACCCGCGACATCAGCATTTTTAAAATTACCCACAATATCGGTCACTTCGTCAAATTCTTTTTGCAGTCTTATCATGATGGCATCGGTTAGTATTCCAACCCACACTATTCTTGCTTCAGAAACATGTTTCAATAGAATGTCAATTGAATACAACGAACCAACGGCTGGGGATCCGTCATAACCATATGCTACTGAATAAAATTGACCACCATATAATATGTATATACTCGTGTGTGGTATATTTGTAACCACCAAAAATACGATTGGCCTGTTTAAAACATTTGCCTGTCTAATTCCTTCAACCAATTCTTCGCGCAATGTTAACCTTGATGTTGGTTTATAACTGAACGATTCAGCATCCTTAGGACCTCTGTAATTATAATATTTAAAAGCATGGTCATCATGTTCAACACGAATGAATGGCACCTGAACCACCGGGAGCACTTGTTCCAGTTTTTCCACTCCTGGCTTTTGCTTACGTGATAGACTATCAAAAAACGGCCCAGCCATTATGACATCCACACCATTTTTGCGGCTAGTCATCGGATGGTGGTATGTATCTTCAATTTTTGTGTGGTCTGAGCAAAGCCCATGTGCTCCCGGTGGGTTCGGACACTCTTCAATTAAACACTGCGGAGCTTGCATTGCAACTTTATAATACATGACTAAAATAATTTCAGAAACCCCGTATCAGATGATGGTTTGGATTTATAGAAAGCGTTGGGGTAAGTTTTTACTACATTTGGTCCGGCGCTTCTTTGTTGCACGCTTCTTTGTTCCGCCACGCTTCTTTGTTACGCGCTTATAACCCCCACGTGAAACTCGTTTTAATAAGTCTTTGTTTTGTTTAAGTTTAAAGTCCGACGAGTGTTCCATTGCAGACATTAATTTTGTCAATGCCTCTATTTTTTCATTTTGTTCTTCACTGCATTCTTCTTCTTTTTCTGGAAACGACCTAATTTTATCCGACATCATTTTAAAACAATCGTGCACAGTCATACCATGAACATCTAATTCTGGAAACGCCTCCATTATATCTGTCTCAACGCTCGGGTCAACCACCTCCAATAATTCAGCCATATTTCGGTTTCGCAGTTGCATGTTGTATGCCATGACCTCGGCATGCGACTCATGCGACTGAGTTTTGTATCCCTTAGAACCATACCATGAATCTCCGGTTGCACTTGCCAAACTGTTTAATTTGAATAAATCAACGGCCTTGTCGCATTTCATTAAATACGACGCATCTTCCAAAGCAATGTATTCTATAAAAGGGATTAATTTTGCTAATTCATCAACTAGTGCCAACAATGAGTTTCCACTGTTTGCTCCGCATTTGGTCAAAGACTCAATATACACCACAACAAGACCTTCGTGTTTCGGTTCAAATTCCACATCTCCACCATTTCCATGATGTTCTTTACAAAAATTATGTTCAATGAATTGAAGTACTAAACAACCTTGTCTAGTCCTTTTATCGGTTATTTCACATCGGACTCTCAAATAATCGCCAGATTCAGATTCATCTATAGAAAATCCTTCAAATACTTTGCGCACGGATTTCAGTATAATGTTTTTTTGTTCTTCAAATTGCATTATTTTTGTGAATAGACGTGGCATGTCCTTTGTTGGAAAAGAGGTTTCGATCCATTCTTCAAACCCAACTCCAAATATTTTATCAATCGCGTAAACATATACTCTATTACTACCACATGTTACAATAAATTGACGATTGAATGCAACACTTGGCATCGGAAAATGGGGGCCATTAAAAGGTATTGGATTTTTAAAATGATATTTCAGGTCTGTAAGGGGGTCGTCGGCGCCACTTTCTTCAAATGTATGATAAGATTTAACATCTCCATTGACGAAGCCACACACCATTAGAGGAGTCAGTGGATGGAAAGCAAGAGTAGAAATAGCGGATGTTGATCTATCCTTTGTAAAACGTGTCATCGTCCAGCCGTCAGAAGTTGCAGCTGGTGTGTCTTTTTCTATTTTAAATAAAATAATCATACCACTTCGGCTAGATGTTTCACAACCAGCTACCAAAATATTATCTATTGGACTAAAAACAAGTGACTTCACAACCATATGCATGTCTACGTCCATCAGTACTTTCATCTCCTCGAAAAACCATACCATTATGTGTTCACCAAATGTGGCTGCCAAAAATACTCCATCGGGACTGAATGTAATGGATTCAATCTTATCATATGGCTCATCCTCATCCATAGGAAGTTCAATAGACTTTACTTCCACAGATTCAGCATTGACCTCAAATATCTTGATGAACGAAGATGCCGATTCATGATCTACCCCACCAACTGCAATATACGGCTTGGTTGGATGAAATATGATATAAGATGGGCTAACCACAGTCGCGGTTGCAAACGACTTCAATTCGGGCTCCTTAAAATTAAGTTCCTCATCCGGATGGTCCAGCATCTTTTGTATATTCCAAAAATTAACTTGTCCTGTTTCACGACATCCTGCTGCCACAAAAGGAAGGGTTGAATGAAAGGCTATACAGTCATAAGATAGACCATTTATTAAACGTATTAAACGCATCAATGGCGGTTGGTGCGCATTTATGTGATACAAAAATAGTGCATGATCACTGTCGCAAACTGCTAACAAAGGATAGATAGGATGAACGGCCATGCATGTAAACCATACGTCATCGGGTAAATGTATGAATCCTCTTTGAGCAGACGACATATGTTTTCCCGAATTTATTGATATATATATTCATTTTAATTTAATCTCTCATAAAAAACCCTAAAAGGTTCCACCCAACCTTTTATGCAAATCTGAATCCATATTCTGAGAGAAAGTCATCAATGATATTTTTATCTCATTTTAAAATATAACAAAACATAAAACCCAATAAAATGGTCAAAATGGTAAGAAAACAACACGGTGGAGGCATGCATTCGGAGTATTGCCCGCTGTGTTTATTGTCCTACGAGCCGTTGCCTGACATTGAGGAGGAGGAGGATGATGAGGAGGAGGAGGAAAAAGAAGAAAATCAGCTCAAGAAGTTAAGCAACGTTGATTTGACTTGGTTAAGAAATGGTTTAGCGTTTGATAGAGACACGAATGAAATTTTACCAGTGGAGGGGGATGACATGTATGGCCAATTTCCGATCAAAGGCAGGAAAGGGGACTTATTTACATCCGAGATAACAATTGGAAATGACGGTGATTCGGGATGGGGTCCCGTTTATCACGAGGATTGCATAAAGTACATAAGCACCCAACTGAATCGGCCCGTCACGTATGAAGATGGCATAGAAATATTCAAATTGGTGGAACGCAGGCACGGTCCGTTCCAGGACCAACACTTTGAGTGGGAAAATGCGGTAGAAGAGGAAGGCCCCGCATATTTCATTTCTCCAATGGATCCAAAGGGCAAAGAAACGAGGGAACGGATTGACCATCCGCTTGCTGGGTGGATTTCCAGACAAAAACGGGTTGCATCTCCCACGGGAAAGAGACAGCTCGCTCGGGAAGACGCCATGAAAGAGCTTTCGCGCGTTGAGGCAGAATTAAAGCAGGCCATGGACCGGGTGGATGCGCTGAAGCGGGAGGTTGCCACGCGAAAGGCCGCCTTGGCCGGGCTTGCCTCACCAAACAAAACCAGAAAAGTGGCTTCTAAACCTTCTAACCCAGCACAACAACCAAAATCAGCACAACCGCAACCAGTGAACTGCCCAACACACAAAACCAAAGAGGAATGCCCTCCATCGGATTGCGTTTGGGGGAAAACGGGGAAATGCAGTAAAAAACGGGCGAAAAAATAATAAATGACCATAATGCAACACTTGTTGTAAAACCCAAACTCACATAACGAGAGAAATTCACTACATTTTATAATATTCGTTCAATATTATAGAATAACTGTATTATCTCTCAAAATAATCAACAATCAAACCAAAACATGTGTCAACTCGCGGTCGTCCTCATGATGCAGTCCCAAGCAGTTTCTGCAAATCCCAATCATTTGGTTGAAATAACGTCCGAATAACACATTTATTCAATATGGGGGGCGAGCACGATGCGAACCATCATTGAGGGTTCGCCTCAGTCTTTTATGCCCATTCTTTTTTTTACCACCTCTGCCAAATCTAACAAACCGGTCAAGCATTGCCTTGTCGTGGGGGGTTAATTGCACCCGAAGTTCGGTTTGCAGTGCTCCAGATGTTAAAATTAAGTGATGCAACCCTCTTGCCTGGGCAATGTTATACTCACGTCCATCACTCAATTTAATTGTTGCCTCCGGTTGTCTAGTAGTTGTCATGGAATAAATATCTGTTCTTTCAATAGGTGCTCCAATTTCAAATGGAGCAGGAGGCATTCCTGACGCACGTGTGCGTTCAGAAACTCCGGTAATTTCATCATCGATCCAATAACCAGGGTAAAACGTTCCATTGGCATATCTCATGATGCCTTGCCCATTCTTTGCATTATTTAGCCATTCGCCTTCATACACGTCTCCATTGGCATATGTCATTACACCTCCTCCATGCATGGCATTATTTAGCCAATCGCCCGCATACGCGTTTCCGTTGGCATATGTCATTACACCTCCTCCATGCCGATTATCATGATTCCATGTGCCAATATAAACGTCTCCGTTGGCTGTCATTTTGCCTCTTCCATGTCTTTGACCATTCTCATATTCACCTTCATACACATCTCCATCTGCGTATCTCATGATGCCTCTTCCATGTCTTTCACCATTCACAAATCCGCCTTCATACACATCTCCACCAACAAATGTCAATACGCCATGCGTCATTGCATTATTTAGCCAATTGCCTTCATACACAGTTCCATCGGGATATGTCATTTTGCCTCTTCCGTGTATTACATCATTCTCAAATTCACCTTCATAAACATTTCCATCAGCATATTCACATTTTCCACGTCCATTTGCCAAACCATCTTTAAAATCACCTTCATACACAGTTCCATCCTCATATGTCATTTTGCCGGGTCCTTGCGGTTGACCATCTTCGTCAACACCACCACCTTCATCATAATCACCAACGAATTCACCCGTTGTGCGGTGATTTATTCTGATGCCGCCATGCTGAATGCGAACACGACGGGTTTTCATGCCCTTTCTTTTACGGGTTGATTTGCAACCTTTTCTGGTTTTGTGTTTCATGATGGTGAAATTCAAATATACATATGTGTGTATTTAAAAAAAAATAAATTAACGTCTTTTGCTGCATTTGCGTTTCAATGAACGACGACGATTACGGCGGCGGCGACGATTGTGGCGCGTTTTGCCTCCATCCATACCATTAATGTCAGCATTTGATGCATTAAATCCTGCAATATGCACAGTTCCTGGAACCACCATGCGGCTTACCATAATTTCACGTGCTCTTAATGCCTCCTCATTGTAACGTTCATGAAATATTTCGTTAAACCGTTTTCGGAATAATGGGTTGTATTCCTCATTTTCCCCATTATCCCCATTTCTCTCATTTATCAATATATACGTGTTTATTCTCTCATCCGGAGTCATGGGGTTCAGTGCATCAAGAATGGCATTGCGTGCAATGCGGTCAGCCATTAACCTACGAACTGAATGTAAGATTCCACTCATATTAAAACGATTATACAATTATATGATAAAAATATTTAAGTTTCATGCATCCACCTCCAGAACCAAGTTCTCAGAGAGTTGCAGCATCTTCTGCTTTCGGGCGTAATTGCTCTTGAAATACTGGATGCACGGATCCGGCGCATCGTACGTCAGGTAGTACTTGCTGCGGGTGCCAATCACGCGCCTGTCCTGCTCCAACGACTCAATGCTGACCACCTCGGCCGACGTCTTCTCTTTTACGCGCACCGAGCTCGCCCCCACCTCCTCCGACTTGGACGCCATCTCAATGTCCTCATTGAAATACGAGAGATAATCCGACACAATGTCATCCAGGGCGCGCTGGGCCGCCTTCTTTGACCGGTCTAATGCCTCTATTTGCGCCAGCTCCTTGCGGTAATTGGTAATCAGGATCTTCTGCAGGGTGCCGCGCTGCACGGCCTCGTCACCCTTTTTTTGCGCCAACTCCATGAGCCAGTCCAGCAACATGAACACGAACGCCACGTTGTCGCGGTCAAAGCCGGACACGAACACCAGATGCTTGCCGCCTTTGATCCGGTTAAGTTCAAACCGCTTCTTGTTGCAAATGCTGCCGTTCGCCAGCATGATGCCGCCCACGGCGTTGGTCTCCTTGCGCAGCACGTCGCGCTCAAAATCGGCGGCATTCGCCACGGGATTCGTGGGCAGGTTGTTCTTGGTGTCTAGGAGCACGGTTGTGCCCAGCTCCTTGTGGCGGAAATGGAAGTCCGTCTTCTCACTCAGCACGGAACCCACGTGCGTGATGGTCCACACCGCATTCATGTGCTTGTCGTTGTAATCCAGGAGCCTCGGGTACAGCTCCTCCTCGTAGTGCTTGCCCTTGGACTTGTCCTCGTACATGTTGTAATACCACTCGTTCTTCGCCTTCAGCGCTTGTAGCTGCTTTCCCAATTCATCCACGCGGGCTGCGCTTGCGCGCTCCACCTCGGCATTGATGCCCTGGATCAACCTGTCGCAACGGGCACGCTCGGCCTCGCACTCCCGGCGCCGCTGCTCCGCCTCTCGCCGGTACTCCTCCGCCCGGCGCTCACCCTTCTTGTACTCCTCATCACGCACCGTGTGCAGGCGCTCCTTCATGCGATCCAGCTCCTCTTTGAGTTGCGTCGTGGCAAACTCATCAGCCAATGATGGTGCTGATGTTTCATGATGCTGCGCCCAGAACTCGCGGCCCTGCTCGTGCAGGAAGATGCCAAGACGCACGATGTGGGCGCGCTCTTCCGGCCCGTATGAACTTAAGTCCTGGCTCATTATTGTTCGTTATTTTTAAAGTGAGGGGTGTGTTTAAATTCAATTCATATATGCATTGAATTTAAAATGTGCGCAAAAATATATATTGTAATGAACATTCCAGTCCATTATGATCCCAGTGTCGGAACGCGGGGACAGGGCTACAATTTAGGAGACATTCTGAACATGCCAGTGTTTTGGGCCAAATGGACGTCGTTCAAATCTCATCATGATTTGTCGGTAGTTGCATCACAACTGCCACAATCCATTGCAGGGCTGTACTACAATTGCCAATCCAACGGGTTGGGTGCCGTGGCTGATGACCCCCTCATACCGCATCGCCCTCGCCTTTTATGCGCGGTGAACGACCGCATTGCTGCACAACCTGAAATACAAGCGATTCTGCAAACATTACAGGATGATTCGGTGCTCTGTGTTCACGTGCGCAGCGGAGACTACGGACCCGTGACTGACGACTTTTTGCGCACACTTGTACATCTTTCCAAACAGTTCCCCAAAATAATTGTTCTGTCCGGGGTGCACTGCAACGGTGACCAGAAGTTCATTGAGCAAAACAAAGCCAAATTGAGTCAATGCTTGGATAAAATCCGTGCGATCATTCCGCGCGCGATATTTGATTTTAATCATCCTGATGCGCACGTTTGCTATATGGCACGAGCCCGCAATTTATTGGTGCACACGGGCGGCTTTTCCATTCTTGGTTCCCTTGTATTCTCTGGCAAAAATCTATACGTCACACCCGCGTTTCAACCTCTCACAAAAAATAAAACTACCAAATTGTGGCACAACTTGAATTTACCGCACCAGGTCATAGAAACACCATCCCGCATCATTGACATGCGCTTTAATGATCATGAAATGTCAAAGATGCGCATGAAGACGATGATGCCATCCCGTGCGACAATGCCATCCCGTGCGACAATGCCAATGATGAAGGCGGCGATACCATCCCGTATTACAATTCCAATTATGAAGTCGGGGATGATGCCATCCATTTCAATTATGAAAGGCAAGTCTGTATCATTTTCAAATCACATCCGGCCAATGCACATGAAGATGTGTGTTAATAGAGTGAATTAGTTGCGAAGATACCACATTTATTTGCGCTTATGTTTTTTTTTATTTTTGTTTGACGATGGTGCTGAAACTGGAACGCATATTGGCTGGGACACTTCCTCTTGGACCGGTTGAACCTCTTGGACCTCTTGAACCGCTTGGACCTCTTGGACCTGTGGTTGCACTTGCACTTCCTCTTCCTGCCGAATCAGCACCATTTCCTCTTCCTGAACAATGACCACGTATTCTTTGATCAGGGGCAGTTGCAGCAGTTGCTGCATTCGTGCATTGACGCTGCCTCCAACCGATCGCATTCTAAACAAAAACATGATGTCTTAATATATGAATCGGATTTATTTTTTCGGCGAATTTCGCGATATCTCTCGTTTCAACCGTTCCAAATACAAAATGGCATCCATGAGCTCCTCCTGCATGTGCTGTGCCCACTGCTGCGGGGACAAGTCCGCGCGATCCAGCGTGGTCCCGTATTTTAGTTGCCCTGCACGGCTTCGCTCCTGAAACGAACGGATTACAGCCGCAACAACGGTGTCATCGTTTGCCATGTTTTCCACATTGGGTGAGTGAGACATTTGATGATTCAATTGGATTTATTTATTTAAATGTCATGTCAATGATCCTTTAAATTATTATTAGCACTAGATGTTGATTGATTTCATGAGAGATATTCCCCATTAAATCAATGACTGCTTGTCCAACTGCACTATGTCTTTGATGAACGTCTTGATGATGCGCTTGTGGGCGCTGTCGTCATGTTCAATGTTCTTGTACAGCTCCTTGCAAATGTTCTGGTACTCCGTGTGCATGGCGTCCTTGACCTCCCAGCCGGGGTGCGCATTCATCCAGTCCTGGATGACGCGGGTCTGGTAGCAGGACGTCAGATAAATGAAGTGGCGCAGGTGCGCGTGGCCCTCGTCCTTGATCCACTCGTCCGCCTTCACGTACATGGTCTCGCGCTTGGCGTCCGTGCAGTGAATGGGGCGCTTGTGGATGTCCATGCCGCGCAGATTGTTCGCAATGATGGAGCCCACGCCCTCCACGATGCCCTTCGTCTTCGTGTACTCCAAGTCGTTCAGCGTGATGTTGAGCGTCTTTACGAAGTCGCTCAGCTTGATGGCGTCCTTGCAGTCCTCGTTCAAAAACATGTTCAGGTTGAACTGCGTGTTATTGGTGCTGGTGCTGTTGCTCGTGATCACGTTGCCGTTTCCCAGCCGGGGTATCATGTCCTTGATAATGGCCGACATGTTGTCCACCACGGCGCAGTAAGTGGCGCACGCGTTGCGGTTGTCCTGCAGCATCGTCATGACCATGTCCTTGAACTCCGTCAGCTCGGATGCGGGTGCGACTGGCGTGGTTGTGGTGGCTGTTGTTACAGGGTCATGCACAACTAGCTGCATCTGCTGTTGTGGTGGTTGCTGCGCTTTGGCTTTAGGACACGTCTTCCTGTGAAAACTCAGGCTGGACGCAAACTTGTAGCGCTTACCGCACTCGCACTGGGTGTCTGCCAAATTTTTCTCCTTCTGTTTTTCCCTTTTCATGTGTCGCTGAGATGACATGTGTCGGTCATAATCGCTCTTGAACGCGCACGCCACGTTGCACGCGTCGCAATGAAACCCATTCATGATAAGTTCACCTAGTATATTTAACCCACACACTATTTATGTATTTAAGTTGTTATCACCATTACAACACATCCGCTCGGCGAATTTTGGCAAAACTCGGCGAGCGTTAGTAAAAACTCGTTGGAAATTAGCAGAAACTCGTTGAGAATTAGTAAAACTCGTTGGAAATTAGCAGAAACTCGTTGAAACGTAGCAAAACTCGTTGGTTTGTTAGTATGCCTAGCGGACCAAACACGACAAGGGCGGTGATTCGGTTGCTTGACAAATGGTGCGACCATTTCACCTCGTTGGCATTTAGCAGGAGTTAGTACTAACGTTAGTAGGACCGGACCCCGCTGGGGGGCGCTGCGCTGGTGCTTTTTTTTGAGCCCATTTTCGGACTTTTCGGCGGACATGCGGTCGTGAGACCATTAATGCTCTCAATTCTGATTGGATATTTATATAATTTATTTTGTTATTTTCTCGAGTTGATGTTGCAAAAGAGTACAGGATTCTGAGAATTTGCACAAAAAAAATGTCCAAAATCAGACATCGACAAAACACTTTTGGGAAAATTCGACGCGGTTATATAATAAATGGGTCAAAGGGGTTAAAGCCCACAGTCGCTACGCCTTGACATGTGACCCCTTTCCCTTCCTATATAATATAGGGGGGTTTTAGGGGGGGCGCATGCCCCCCTTATTAGTACTCATATAAATGAGTAGACACGATGGTGAAGCTCCAGTCGTTGCCGTGCATGTTCAGGATGTTGCCCTTGTCGTCTATGAGCTGCACCTTCATGCGCTCAATGTTGACGGGGCCAAAGTAGATGCGCTCGTTGGTTTGGAGAGAGGAGCCGAACTCAATGTAGGGCTGCCCGGGCAGCAGGGAGTACGTTTTCACGGGAATGAGCGCGAGGACGTCGGTGGTGGTGGGCCCGGTGTAGCGGTCTATCGTGGTGTTGTTGCGGTCCTGTAGAATGGTGTTGATGGTGAACAGCTGAGCCTGCGTGAGATTGCGGGGGTTGGACTGCACGTAAGTCGGGTTGTTTGAAGCGTCGCAAATGACTGGGATGCCACCTGACACGAAATACAACGGATCTGTGTTTGTGCCCGGCGTGAAATACGACGGTATGCTGAGCTTCGTGTCGTTTGCGGCAATGGTCACCAGCCCCTTGTTCAGGTGGTTCTGGTTGTAATCGTCCAGCACGAGGATGAGGTACTTGGGACCGTACGTGTCGGCCAGCGCCTCGGCAGTTACATAGGTGTAAGGTGATGGGATGTAATCAAACTGGTATATCAGCGTGTTTGACGAAACAGCGGCAACGGCTGTAATGTTGGTGCCGCGATACCCCATCAGCCAGCCCAGGTTGGAATTCACCTTGGATGCCACCATCGCATCATTGATCTCCGTTATTTGGGTTGGACTTAATCCGCTTGTGTCCATGGGCACATTGTATGCAGGATCAAAAAACAGGATTTCATATTTATCAGTTGATTTGACGTTGGCGATCTTTATTTTGCCATTGATGGGATTAAATGATATGTCAAATGTGGCGGTGGGGGCATGGTATTTGAATGCGGGGTCCGATGAATCATTTCTCATGTAGTTGCACAACTGCAACGGAGTGTAATTGCCAGGCGGCACGATGTAAGGGGTGTATGAATTAGGAACAACAGGAGGAGTTGTGACTGCCCTGTAAAACAGCACATTGGTTCCCGAAGTCACGTCAATGGAGTACCACGTGTACGGTATCTGGATAGAGTTCAGCTTTATGGAGAGCACGTTGGTCAGGTTTTCGGTGAGATCAAACGTGTAATTGGTGGGCGATGCGGGTCCCAGCGGGTTCTCGCTATACGGTGTGATGATCTGGCGGTACTGACTATCAATATTTACCAAACGAGTTACGGTGTTTTTCAGATTGGGGTTCAGGGTGCCTTGGGTGACCGGCACCTGAAACGTGTCATTTATACCCAGTTTCTCCCGTTTGGTCGGCATGTGCTGGTTGCCCTGCAACACCTGGATCTTGTTCTTGCGGTCGGCGGGCTTGTCGGCCTGCACCTTGTCGGCCTGCTTCAAATACTCGTTCCGCCACCACTGGCCCAACTGGTCAGAGCCCTTTTTTTCCGGGTCTTCCTGGGTTGGATCTTCCTGGTCCTGGTCCTGGTCTTCTGTTTCTTCTTCTGCTTCTTCTGGTGCAGTGTCTTCTTCTGGTGGGGACTGCTTGTCCAGTTCGTCCAGCAGCGCGTCCTGGGCCTGCTGGAAAAATGCGACGACCTTGGGCAAACGGTCCGCATTTGCCTTGTTGATCAGACGGTTCGTTGCGCTCATGATGTCGTCCTCGGTCGGATCGCGCAGGTTGAACATGGTGAGCAGCTCGTCCGTCTCATAGTGCGTGATGTCCAAATCAATATCCTTGAATGCCTGTTTATTTACGGGGGTAGTCATTTGATTTAACAATGTATTATTCAATATGTCGTGATATAATACATTTGTATTTGTTTATTATTGTTTTTTGGGTTGGAATTAAATCACGGGACACACACATCGGCCCTTGAATCCGGGCTGGAACGTGCCCACAGCGCCATTGCGACACTGGCACTGCCCCGGCATGGGCGGGTTCTGCAGACAGAACTCCTTGGAAAACCCGCCATTAAGACACGATGCGAATGCATGCGATTGAAATCCCTCTTTAAGAGATCCTAAATATACGAATGCGCTTATTGCAGCCAACAAAAATAGGATTATTGAGAGCGTGATTTTCATTGGACCTTGTGGTTTTACTATACATTATCCATATAAATTATTTGGCGGGAAATGAACCACAGTAAAGTGGAAAGAGCGTTGGGATAGTTGCGAATATGGGCAGGCAGCTCGTGGATGCCCTGGCCGCGCTTGCAGTGGAGGGCGCCGTAAAACAGCAACCGCTCCAGAACACAAATGATATTGGCATTTTTTTCGGACTGCATGATGACGGCGCGGTCCACCCGCTGGCGACCCAGATACGTGTATCTGTTGTAGTTCTGGTCAGTGTAGACGCGGTAATTACGATCCGCGCGGATTTCGTTGATGATGCGGCCGATGCCCATGATCTGGTTGGTGTCGTTGTTCATTTCAATGATAAACAACGGCGATTCATACGGAATGTCGCACCGGATGGGAACGGGCGACTTGTAAATGCAGGCATAATCCGGATTTGCGGCACGCCATGCACGACTCTCGGCCCAGGTTGCATTGTTGTATCGCGTGACGCACACTGTGAATGCCTTGGGGAATGCCGAATTTGGTTTAGTCATGCATGGATAGCGAGAGATAATCGCGTAAATAAAATGTTCAATTTTTATTTTATTGATTTTTTTATTGCTTTTCAAAACCAATCACGTGGAAACCACCTATGCCACCATGGATATTCATAATAATAATCTGGATCATATGTGTACAAAGGATTAACATCGCCTCCATATCCCCAGCCTCCATATCCCCAACCTCCTCTTAAACGACCTCCGCCTATGTGACCTCCGCCTATACGACGTCCATGACCTCCACCTCCACCTCTGCCTCCACCTCCACCTCCACCTCTGCCAAGACCTTCAATAATTCTTGTTTGCGAAAGAATACAAAAAACAATTACTAAACATGCAACAATGCCTAGAATTCCAAAATGGTACTTCATTTCAATCCTTATTGTTTAATTTGTCGTGTTATAATAAAATAAAACAATACAAAATAAAATAATAATCAAAATCGCATCACATGAATCCAAAAAAATCATTGTGG
>Ga0194044_10001094_pt1 | contig 13801 bp, 9 predicted proteins | sample JunL4417m_MetaG_FD_155460 | JGI IMG/M metagenome (GOLD analysis project Ga0194044, IMG submission 155460) | Anoxic zone freshwater microbial communities from boreal shield lake in IISD Experimental Lakes Area, Ontario, Canada - Jun2016-L442-17m | ecosystem: Environmental > Aquatic > Freshwater >...
AATCCATCGTATAGTGATTACAAAGAAAATGAACGGATTAAAGTTTTTAATATTTGTCAACAGGGCAATAGTCATCAATATTTTGGACGAATGGAAGAGATTTCAGAAAATTGCAAAACTAAATGGTCGCATTTGGATTTACTATATTTCAGATCAAAAAGTCAAAACGACATTTATGAAATACTAAGGATGAAAAATGGTAAAGATTTTCTGAGTGAACAATTAAAAATATCAGATAAATTAATAAGGCTTTCTAAACCTAAAGTTATAGTTGTATGTAATACTTTGGCAAGAGATTTGTTTCTTAAATTGGAAAATAGGAAGTTGCAAAATCTTTCTTTAAATTATGAATTTATTGATGATGATTTGCTTGGAACGTATCGCTGGAAAAACACTCCTGTTTTTTTTAGTGGTATGTTATCTGGATTAAGAGCTTTAGATAATGGTTCTTATAAAAGGTTAAGTTGGCATATTCGTAAATCCTTAAATATTGTTTCATGATTCCGATATTATCCCTTCCACCTTCTATGCTTATGGCCTTTTTTATGGGCTGCAATAAAAGGATGAGTAATCATAATAGAAAAGGATATTCGACCCTGCTGGGGTCGTTGGAATATGGGTGGTTGAATGATGCTACCAATATGTCACCCCTAAAGGGGTTTGGAGGGTGGTTGGGGTATCTGTTTTCTATTAAGATTTCACTCCTAAAGGAGTTGAGGAATATTTAGGAAAACAACCTGTCAGGAGCTGAAACGCACCTTACAGGATATTTTCACATTATCCTTCTATGATAGCGACCCTTTCGGGAGCTGCAATAGCAGGAATGGATGCTTAAATGATCTTCTTGACTTTCGAGTCGGGCGTAAGAGCAAGCGTATTACTGTCTATGTCCGTCAATAGGTTCAAACCGGGCTGCTTGCCCACCTCTATGGAGCCCAGTTGGTCGGAATAACCGAGAAACTCGGCACCATTGATGGTGGACCATTTTAGAAGGGTCTCGAAAGGGATGTTTGGGGCGTTCTTGGAGATGGTTTTGAGCTCATCAAGAATGGAAAGCGACCAATTGCTGGCATAGCTGTCGGTACCCACCACACATCGGGCCTTGGAGTTGATGAAAGCGGCGAAGTTGGGCAGTTTTTGTTCGATATAAAGGTTCGCATTGGGGCAGAAACACCAGTAAAGCTGCTCATGTTGGCTCGTAGCCCATCGGATGTCCTCTTCGGTGGTTACGGTGTTATGAACGAGGAGAATTTTCGATGATTCGGGCATCTTGTGCAGCACACTGGGCAGCGATTTCTTGCCGGTAGCATTAAAATTGGAAAGGTCAGTTCCCCAACTCTTTATTCGTTCATATATGGTACCGGTTTTGGTCAGGAACAGGTCGTTTTCACCCTCACATTCCTGGTTATGGATGGAAAGGATGGCGTCATGAGTCTTGGAGAAGTCATAAATCATCCTGAACAGATCATCCGAGATGGAATAGGGCGCATGCGGAGTGATGGACTTGTGCAACCCGGAAGGATATTCATTAAACAAGCTTACGGCGTTATCAAAAACGGACTTGGATTTCGTCGGGTCGAAGGCGAATACCTCTATGAAGGTGTGGTAGAGCATTTTGCGTTTCGCTTTCTGCAGGTAGGTAGTATTGCCATTGGAAATGTCTCCAACCGCCACAATTCCGTTCTCCATCATCTCGTTTTCGGCCTCGTCAATGGATTTCAGGATCACCTCCAGTTCGGGGCGCTGCAAAGCAAGTATGTCACGGATGAAAACATCCAAACCTGTGTGCTCCTTGAGCATTCCTTTGAAGAAAGACAGCTCCAGGTGGCAGTGGCAGTTGATAAAACCGGGTATTATGATTCCGCGATGATATTCCAAGTCGGATTGGTCGTCATCACCCATCATTTGTGGGCTGATGTCCAGAATCGTACCCTTGTCGTCGATGGTTATCACGCCATCCTTCAAGGGCTTGGAGGTAATCGGGAAGATATAGTCGGCAGTTATTTTTCTCATGCCGCGAAATTATAATTTTGAGCATAGAAAGGACCATTTTGGCAATTAATTTGTGTTATGTCGTTTTAATTGTCTAATTTTGAACAATTGAAATGAATAAATAAGACTATAGCATGGCAAAACGGGTGAAGAAGGAAGAGGCAGAACTGTCGGACGTGGGGAAATTGATGATAAAAAACACGAAGGAGGACGATAAGCTGAAGCAGGAGATACTTAAGGACTTGAAAAAGAACCCGAAGTATAAGGAATACTTCTCGACCTATAACAAGCAGACCGTGGAAGCCTTCATTAAGAATTATGCCGAGGCAAAATGGCGCTATTTGAAGTATGGCGAGATGTATTTGAAGAAGGAGGACGAGGAAATATCGAGATACAAGAACCGAGCAGAGCGTTTGTTTTGGTTGATTCAGCAAAAGAAACTTTTTAATCTCCAATGTCAGTTCAGGGCAGAGAAAATAACGATTCCCGGCATAGAACTGTGTGAAGATTTCGATTATTGGGAGAAGGCCATCAAGACTTGCCCTTTCCTTGATAGGGTTTCGGAGGAGGAATTCAATTTGTTGGTGGAGTTCATCAATTCTGGGGCTTATGATTATGATAATGACTATGAATATTGTGATTGGCAATCGTATCAGAAGAGCTTTGGCGACGATGATTGGAAGAAGGAGTTGCCGGATTGGTATGATTTCTTCGATGACAAGATGGGGACAGGTTATTTGTTGGATTTGCCTGATATCCGTGGCGAAAAGGAACTTAAATATACGCGCTTGGCATCCAAACAACGGATGGAAGACTACAAAAAGGAACATCCCGAATATAATCCTTCCGCCAAGTCTGATCCTAGGCCGATGATGGGCTATAGTGATGATTTCATCGTCGATTTCATCAAGCGATTCGACGATCCCGTTCTGCTTAAGTACCATGCGCTGATGGATAGAAGCGATTACGATGATTCTGGATACCCCGAGCTTAGTAATGCTCTCGAAGACCTTAAGAATGCAGAGATACCGATACCGGTGGCTGAAGGTGGAAGTTGGCAAGAAGTCATCATCACCTCCATGGCAGAGCATGAAGTACGACAATTGAATAAGGCCCTTCCTATTGTCTTTGATGAGTATCTTTTTAGGCTTGACAACAACATTTCGTTCGGTTATTCCGATGCCGAGCTGGAAGAACAGACAAGAACACGGAAAATGATAGATGACCATCACAGAAAAAGCGTTTTGCAAGGCCGTAAATTGAATGGTGAACCGGAAGATTTGAATTTTTAAGATATGGCAAAGGAAAAACAACCTAAATTGTCGGAACAGGCAAAGAAGGACATAGATAATACGATGCGAAGGGAGAAGGTAATCAAGGAAATTACCAGCGAGTTGACCAAGGGGAAAAAATACAAGAAGTATTTCGAGAAATACAATCCTGTTTCAACAAAATCGTTCATCGAAAGCTATGCAAGGCGGAAGGCTCAATGGCTTGAATGGGGCCCAAACTATTTACAGCGCGACATCAATGAAAAGCTGCGGTTCAGGGAGATGGCTTCGACCTTTTTATGGGAAATCCAACAGAAAAAGTTGTTCAATCTTCAATGCAAATGGAGAGCTGGTGAAGTAGTTCTGCCAGGCATCGAAGTTTCTTGGGATTTCTTGAAGTGGGAACAAAAGATCAAGACCTGTCCTTATATAGATGCTATCTCGCAGGAGGAATTTGATTTGTATAAGCAATACATGACTTCCGAAAGCTATCAACCCAAGCACTTCATGAGCTCTTGGCAGGGCTATGATTTTTATAGAACAGAATATTTGAATGGCGGAGAGTCCATGATGCCAACACCGGCTTGGTATGTTTATCATGACACGATGATGGGCACAGGAAACCTTTTTATGTTGCCGAATATCAAGGGCGACAAAGAACAATTTTATTTGAATCTTGTAAAGGCGGAGGAGGACGAGAAGGCTAAAAAGTCTAAGGGGAAAAAGTCAAAGAAGAATGACGTGCCAGCGATTGTAAAGGCAATCAATCCAAATTTTGATGGCAAACCTCCAATCATCCCTGATTATAAAACCAAGGAGGAATTCATCAAGAAGTTCGAGGATAAGACCTTGCTGAAATACTTCAAGGCTATGGAGCAGGAAGATGACACGTGGCAAGAGGACCAAGCATTGGATGATTGTCTGGAGTTGTTCAGCTATGAAATGATTGATGAAAACATGCAGATAGAATTCAAGAATCCTGATGACTTGAAGGATTCCATTTTCAGGGCTGCTGCAGATTTTGAATTGACACAAATAACGAACTGTCTTGATGCGGCATACGAGGAATATCAAATGAAGGCAAGCAATGGAATTTCATTTGTGGAGAATGATGAAATGGTGGAATTTGCCGACACAACCTTTAATTCAATCATCAATTTCATTAAGGAACAAATCTTGCATGGACGCGAATTGAATGGCGAGCCAAGAAACTTTGACTACTAAGGAGCATAAATTAAAATGAATGAACATATGAAAAACATCTTAACAGCATTAACAATGATAATCATGACAATGGGAACATTTGCCCAAGGGCAGCCGAAGTCTTTTTATGACTTTAAAATGAAAACGATTGATGGAAAGGAATTCGATTTTTCGCAATTGAAGGGGAAGAAGGTATTGATAGTAAACACCGCTTCCGAATGTGGATATACTCCACAATATGAGGATTTGGAAAAGCTCTATAAGCAATATGGTGGCGATAAGTTCGTCATTCTGGGCTTTCCGGCAAATAACTTCGGGGGACAAGAGCCCGGAAAGGATGCCGAAATAAAAACCTTTTGCAGCAAGACTTACGGCGTTACTTTCCCCATGTTTTCAAAGGTTTCGGTGAAGGGCGAGGATGAAGCATTATTATACAAATGGCTGACGCACAAAGATCTGAACGGTGTTTCTGATGCGGTGGTAAAATGGAATTTCAACAAGTTCCTCATCGATGAGAAAGGCAAGTGGACTGCCTACTATCCTTCGGCTACAAAACCGATGGACGAGGTGATTACAAATTGGATTAAAGGCGCAAAATAATTTATGAATAAGGTAGACATACTTGCTTTCGGAGCACATCCGGATGATGTTGAATTGTCCTGCTCCGGCACCGTGATAAAGCATATCAAGAATGGGAAAAAGGTGGGCATAATAGACCTTACAAACGGTGAATTGGGTACCAGAGGCACTCCTGAAATACGTTTGTCGGAAGCTGAGGCAGCATCAAAAATCATGGGCGTAGCGGTTCGTGAACAGTTGAACATGATGGATGGCTATTTCGATTTCAGCGAAGCGAACAAATTGGCAATAGTGCGAATGATCCGCAAATATAAACCTGAAATTGTGTTGGCAAATGCCATTACCGACCGTCATCCCGATCATGGACGAGCTGCAAAGTTGGTTTCTGAAAGTTGTTTTCTGGCTGGCTTGAGAAAAGTGGTTACGCTGGATGAAAACAATCAATCGCAGCCCGAATGGAGGCCCAAGGTGGTATATCATTACATCCAAGACCGATATATTAAGCCCGATTTCATTGTGGACATTACACCCTATCTCGAATTGAAGATGCAAGCCATAAAAGCATTCAGCTCCCAGTTTTACAATCCCGAATCGAATGAACCCATTACGCCGATAGCTACCAAGGAATTCCTGGATTTTCTGGAAGCAAGGGCAGGTGAATTCGGCAGGGCCATCGGAGTGAAATACGCCGAAGGATTTACCACCGACAGACCTGTGGGGGTGCATTCTTTTTTCGATTTGATATAACTAAACAATCCTTGAAAATTGAAATCGAATGCGTGATGCAGGTTCCGGTTTCAATGATTCACTTTCGCATTCTCCAAGCTGATGTATTCATCTCCTTCCTGATACGGAAGATAGGTGATGATGAACTGAAACATCTCATCGGTAACACGCATGCTGCCTTCCTTTTCGCACACCAAACGTGGCGGATGGTAAGGGTTTAGAGGATTATTGCTGGTGTTGTCGTAAGTTCCTTCCACATAAATCAAGGAGCCGGCAGGTATCTTCAGCATCTTTTTATAAGTATAAAAATATTGCCACCTGAAATCCCAATTGTTGATGCGAATCAAGGGGATGGTATCGCCAGTAGGCTTGATGGCGTAGGCAATCAGCTTCTTGCCAAGCAGATGCATGTGAGGATTGACGGTAAGCACAGAGATGTCCATCGGCACGATGATGCTGGTATGAAAAGTCTTCACCATGTTTGGCGGGATGAACAAAGGCGGGATAATTTTCGAAACACCAAGCGTTCCCAATTGTATTTCGGAGGTCGGTCTTTTTGGCGGAGCCTTATCAAAAAACACATTGCAAAAGGAGGTGTCCGTCTTGTCAATCGGTGATGGTCCATAATGGATTTCGCTGAACAATATGGCCCCTTGTTTCGCCAGTTTATAGCCACCGATTCCGTCAGGATAAATGGTGGCTATCACACCCGGAAGATAATTCGTAACCGATGGTGTAAGGGTAGGGTAAGTGCCGTCATCATTGGGAATATCCATCTTTTCGAATCCTTGCTTGTGAGAAAAAGTATCGGTATCAACGATGAATTCTCCACCAAAAACCGTCTTCTTTTTTCCGGCATCATAAGTTATCAGCTGGCCGTTTACATGATGCACTCCTTTGGGTGTGCCAGGCACAAATTCTATCGCCTTCACGAAGGTATCATTGGCCATTTCATAAGGCAATTTCATCAGATAAAATTGATCGGTGTTGTTGCCTTTTATAAAATGCGGCTGTGCCATCCTTATCACCAGATCGGGCTTGCCCAATTGGGAACCCTTTACATATTCGGGTGGCTTGGGAAGCTTAGAGGAATCACCCATTGGGCAACCGGCATCTACCCAAACAGAAATTGTTTTCAGCTCCTCATCAGACAAAAATTTCTCATCAGCAAAATGCGAATAAGTTGGGTCGGCAGGCCATGGCGGCATGAATTTGGTCTCCGTCACCTTCTTCACCATCTTGGCGCGTTTCTTCACATCCTGATAGGTGATCAAATCGAAGGGCGCATCAGCCCCTGGACGATGGCAACCGGTACAATTCTTATAAATTATCGGTGCAATATTTTCGCAGAAAGTGATTTTGTTTTTGACGGAATAATAATGAAACAGCACCTGCGAAACCACTCCGAAAAGGATAAAGCATAAAAGGATAAGTAAGAAGGTGGTCTTTTTCAAGAGAGATTAGCAATCGTTTATAAGCACGCAAAGCAACGAAATATTAACCAATAAAATAAATTGCGAAGGTCATTACAATTAATTGAGTATCTTTGCCGGCATAATTAAAGGAAAGTAAAACGCTAAAAAAACTTCGCATTATAAGGGACTGAATTTATCTAATACATAAAATACCAACCAGTAAAAATCTTAAATAATAAACAGATGCAAATCACTCGGTTGGTTTCCCAAAACCTTTTTTCCTTTCTATTCATTATTGATGCTATCAAGAAGTTAAGACATTGCACTGGTGCGATAGTCAGAAAAATCAATTTATCTGCATTTTACACTTCTGTAAATCGAGGAAAAATCAATTTATCTGCATTTTACACTTCTGTAAACCGAGGAAAAATCAATTTATCTGCGTTTTACACTTCTGTAAACCGAGGAAAAATCAATTTATCTGCATTTTACACTTCTGTAAACCGAGGAAAAATCAATTTATCTGCGTTTTACACTTCTGTAAACCGAGGAAAAATCAATTTATCTGCGTTTTCCTGGATTTCAATTGATAATAATATGATGATTGATTAGACATGATGATGATTAAAATACATTTAAAATAAATAATTAACAATTAATAATAAATAAAAATATGAGTATAAACAGAATTAGATTAGATAGCGATGCAAAAATCATCGCTGCCCTGAAAGATGGGAAAACGAGCATGGATTTGTTTCCAATAATCGATTGCCCGTATGATGCCGCCACCCAGGCTGCCCTGATAGCGATGTTGATTTTGCTCTTGCCGCTGGAGAATTTGAGGAACATTGCCACTTCCAATTATGAGGGGGCGGTTGTAATTTCTGATGTGGCAGAAATGAAGTTGAAGAACCGTTGCTCGCATTATCTTCAATTGTTGAAATTTCAAGTTATTGATGGTATCTATACAGCGGCGGTTTATGCCTTCTTTGGTTTGGATGAGGATGGAAACTTAATGGCAATGACAACTGCTGATGAGATAAAGACAGCAGCAGAAAAAATTGCTTTGGGCGAGGCAGCCATGGTGGCAGCCGGAAATCCTGCAATGACAGGGATAACTGCTGCTCAAGTGGCGGCATTATTGACCGATTTCAACACCAAGAAAGGCATCAAAACCTTGAAGGCGGATGCATTTGCAACTGCCAGTCATAATTTTGATGTGCAACGACAGCCTGCCAAGACTTTGGCGGAAGACATGTGGACGCAAACGATGTTCAAAAAACGTACTTTGGATGCTGCTGCACAAAGAAATTATGGACGACTGTGGGGCATGAAATTCGAAGGCAGCAAAGAATTTACCGAGATACAAGTGGAGGCGTTTCTTCCCGGAGGCGTAGCGAAAGCTGCAGGTGCCTCGTGGCGAATAGCCCACCTGAACAAGGATGGAAGCTACTCCAATGATGGCGTAATGGAAACGATGTCTGTGTTGGGAATAGTTGTTTTGGAGTCAACGCAAGTAGGCGAATTATTTTTAATAGGCAGCTTGGCAGCGATGAAGGATTCGGTTACTCCCATCACCATTTTGGCAGGCGAACCGCAGGAGTTTTCCATAATTTTCGTGGCGCTGATTTAGTCGATCAAGAGAAAAATGAATTCTTAGAATATTGGACTGATGGTGATTGCATCATCGGTCCATTTTTTTATTTTATGGATGAGGACAATTGATCTTTAATCTTCAATGATGCATCCGATTGCCTCGTGTTGGCTGGGTTCAGGAGTTTTATCGTTGATGATTTTATCGAGAATATCTTGCAAATAATTTTCGGTGATTACCGTGCGGTGCTTGCCCAACGAAAAATACCAATTGTCTATCGCCCCATGATAGCAAATCGAGCCATCGGCAAGCACCACAAAAACCTCGGGAGTAAGTTTCGCATTCAAGGTTTTTTTCAAGAGTTTTTCCGAGTCCAAAATGGGGATGAATTTCATTCCGTAATCATGCATGTAATCATCAATTTGATTCTTGGAATAAACACGGTCGTTGAAGATTCCATAAAACGCAATTCCCTTGCTGCTGTAGCTATCCATGAGCTTGTTCATGGTCAAGGAATAATTCTGACAGATGGGACATTCGGGCGAAAGGAACATAAAAACAGCGGCCTTTTTATTCTTGATTTCTGCCAATGAAATTTCGTTGCCGTTTGTGGTTTTCATGTACATGGAAAAGAACGATTCGGGAAGTTTTGTTTTCATCTTTTCAGATGCATCATGGCATGATGAAAATACTAGCACAATAAAACATGAAAAGTAGAGGAAAAAAATGTTGTTGATGCCTTTCATGTTTTGTAAATGTTTTAATGGATTTATAAAAATGTTTTGTGGTTTCTTGCAGGTTATTTGGGTGGCAAAAATACCTTCATGGCAGAAATGGGGAAAGGGAAAACTGCTTTTTAAAGGAATAATGGACGTTTTTAAACGGGTAATTTTTGCATTAAAAGTGATGTATTTCAATGCAATTTAGGACAAGTTAAATAAAAGTGGAAAGTTTATTTGGAAAGTAAAAGATTATTCCATATTTTTGCAGAGTTAATTTCACTAGAAAAGAATTACAAAAATAAAAGGGACTACAATCTATATTTCACAAGTTTTACAACAAATAATCTTCTAACGTCATGAATGAAAAAACTTCCCAAACTGATAATAAAAACAATAATAATATGAAAAAAGCAGCAACTAAAATTTTCGCCACATGTCTATTCGTCATCATGATGATGAATTTGAATGCACAAACTGGGCCAACGGGACCAACCGGACCAACGGGAGGAACTGGAAATACAGGGGTAGCAGGTAAAGGTTACAATGGCCAAGCACTCACCCAAACTTGGACTATGGGTATTGGTTCATTTACAACTACATCAGGAATACAATCCACTGCACTTTTGGCGTATACCACTGGAATGAGAATTAGGGTTCTAAGCTCGACGGCTCCATCAAACTATATGGAAGGAGTAATTACATCCTATGTTGGTACCACCATGATTTTCACAACTGATAGAGTTGTCGGAAGTGGAACATATACTGGCTGGTATATCGAAATTGCTGGTGATGTTGGTGCAACTGGACCTTCTGGAGCAAATGGAGCCACAGGAGCTACAGGTTCCGCAGGTGTTGCTGGTCCTACTGGAGCGCAAGGCCCAACTGGTGTTGCCGGAGCAAATGGTGTTACAGGAGCTACTGGTCCTAGTGGAGGTCCTGCTGGTCCTACTGGTCCAACAGGAGTTGGATTAACTGGAGTAACGGGTGCAACAGGCCCTACAGGAGCAAATGGTACCAATGGCGCAACAGGTGCTAATGGAACAAACGGTACTAATGGAGCAACGGGTGCTCAAGGTGTTGCAGGTCCCACAGGAGCCAATGGAACTAATGGTTCTAATGGAGCAACAGGAGCACAAGGTGTTGCGGGTCCAACTGGAGCACAAGGCCCAACAGGTGCAAATGGAACTAACGGTTCTAACGGACCAACAGGAGCACAAGGAGTTGCTGGTCCAACTGGAGCAACAGGTCCTAGTGGAGGCCCCGTAGGTCCAACAGGAGCAACTGGTTCCACAGGAACTGCCGGAGCAACTGGTGCAAATGGAGTAACGGGAGCAACTGGTGCAACAGGAGTTACCGGAGCAACAGGAACAGCAGGAGTTGCAGGAAAAGGATATAATGGACAATCAACTACATCAAATACAATTGGGCTTGGTTCGAAAACATTTACAACCCAATCTACTACCTTGCTAGCTTATGTTCCTGGCGATAGGGTTAGAATAATATACACAACAGTACCTACTAATTATATGGAAGGCGTTATAACATCTTATAGTACCACACTAATGACAATCAACGTTGATCTTGTCCTAGGTTCAGGTACTTGGGCAACATGGGCTATTCAAGCAACAGGAAATGTTGGCTCTACGGGAGCAACAGGTTCAGCTGGAGCAAATGGAGCTACGGGTGCACAAGGTCCTACAGGTGTTGCAGGAGCAAATGGAGCCACGGGTGCACAGGGTCCCTCTGGAGCTAATGGTATTAATGGAGCAACAGGTGCGCAAGGGCCTATTGGTCCTTCAGGTGCTGATGGGGTAGCTGGTTCTCAAGGACCTGCTGGTCCAACTGGTTTAGCTGGCGCAAATGGAGCTACTGGAGCACAAGGCCCAACTGGGGTTGCTGGAGCTACTGGTTCTCAAGGACCTGCTGGCCCTACAGGTACAGCAGGCGCAAATGGAGCTACTGGTGCACAAGGTCCAACTGGTGTGGCAGGAGCTACTGGTACTCAAGGACCTGCTGGTCCAACAGGTGCTGCAGGCTCTAATGGTGTTACAGGAGCTACTGGCGCTACTGGCGCAACAGGTTCTCAAGGACCAACAGGTGTAGCGGGAGCAACTGGCGTTACAGGTTCAACTGGAGCTACTGGGTTGACTGGTGTAACAGGTACAACTGGAGTAACTGGAGTTACCGGACCTGGATATGGAGGAACTTCAACGTCATCAGTAGTGATGTCAACCGGGCCAAAAACATTTATTACAAACTCATCCTCAACATTTTTGGCTTATTCAACAGGTGAAAGGGTAAGGATTATCAATAATGCATTAAATTATATGGAAGGTACCGTTACGTCTTTTGTAGGTACAACATTGACTGTTAATATTGATTTAGTCGTAGGTTCAGGAACATTGTCATCATGGACCATTCAAGTGGCCGGCAATGTTGGAGCTACAGGTGCTCAAGGAGCAGCAGGCCCAACAGGTGCGGCAGGATCAACTGGTTCTCAAGGTCCAATAGGTCCTACTGGAGTTGCTGGCTCAAATGGTGCTACAGGTGCAACAGGTGCGCAAGGAATAGCGGGTCCAACTGGCACGGCAGGGGCAACGGGGGCAACAGGATCTCAAGGTCCTGCAGGTCCCACTGGTGTTACAGGATCGAATGGTGCAATTGGTGCGCAAGGCCCAACAGGAACAGCTGGTTCAACCGGATCTCAAGGTCCCGCAGGTCCCACTGGAGTTACAGGATCGAATGGAGCAACTGGTACGCAAGGCCCAACAGGAATAGCTGGTTCAACAGGATCTCAAGGTCCAGCAGGTCCAACTGGTGTTACAGGATCGAATGGAGCAACTGGTACGCAAGGCCCAACAGGAACAGCTGGTTCAACAGGATCTCAAGGTCCTGCAGGTCCAACTGGTGCAGATGGTATAGCTGGTCCGACTGGTGTTCAAGGCCCAACTGGTGTAGCTGGTTCTCAAGGACCTACTGGACCAACAGGTGCTGGAGTACAAGGCCCAACTGGTGCAACTGGTCCTAGTGGAGGTCCTGTAGGCCCAACAGGCCCAACAGGAGCTACTTTTAATGCTACTTCTCATAGCACTGTTACTTTAGGAACTGGCTCAAAAAGTTTTGTGTTAAACTCCTCCTTTTATGGATTTTCTGTAGGACAAAGGGTTAGAGCCTCTGACTCCCTAAATACAGCTATATATATGGAAGGATTGGTTACAACTTTCAGTAGTACATTCTTAATTGTAAATATGGATAGAACAGTTGGAACTGTAGGTTCTTATACTGGTTGGTATGTTAATGTTGCTGGAGATATTGGAACCACAGGTGTTGCTGGAGCAACAGGTGCAGCTGGAGCAACAGGTGCTGTTGGCGCAACTGGAGCAACAGGTGCAGCTGGGACAAATGGCACTAATGGAACAAATGGTACCAATGGTCTCGGATATGGAGGTGTTTCTACTACGGTGGTCACATCTGGAACTGGGGCGCATACCTTTACATTGTTAAATCCATCCAATTATGTATATCAAATTGGCGCAAGAGTTAGAGTTTCAGATTCAGTTGCAACAACAAGATTTATGGAAGGTGTAGTGACCGCATACAGTACATCAACTGGTATATTGGCAGTTAATGTTGATAGGATAGGTTCTACATCCGGAAGTGCATCTGATTGGAAAATTAATATTGCCGGTGATGTAGGTGCTTCTGGTGCCACTGGATCAACTGGTTCCCAAGGAATTACTGGTCCAACAGGCACTGCAGGAGCAACAGGATCCCAAGGAGTTCAAGGTGTTACTGGAGCTACAGGAACTGCTGGTCCAACTGGTGCCACTGGACCATCAGGAGGTCCAGTGGGTCCAACTGGATCTGCAGGATCAACTGGTCCAACTGGGGTAGCAGGAACAAATGGTACTAACGGTACTAATGGAACAACAGGCCCAACTGGAGCCACGGGTCCATCAGGAGGCCCTGCAGGCCCAACTGGAGCCACTGGAGCAACTGGTCCATCTGGAGGTCCTTCAGGTCCATCTGGAGCAACTGGAGCAACTGGTGTTGCGGGAGCAACGGGCCCATCTGGTCCTTGGCATAGTTCTACGTCAACTGGTTCTTATACAATCGCCATCGGTACCCAAACTTTTACTCTTGTGAATGGAACTACCTATACTTACGGATTTGGGATGAGAGTTAGAATTTTCACTAACCAATCGAATTATATGGAAGGCACAGTAACTGCTTATGCTGGTACGTCATTAACTGTTAACGTTGATAGAGTTGTTGGTTCTGGGACTTTCTCTTCTTGGA
>Ga0194044_10001095_pt1 | contig 13797 bp, 8 predicted proteins | sample JunL4417m_MetaG_FD_155460 | JGI IMG/M metagenome (GOLD analysis project Ga0194044, IMG submission 155460) | Anoxic zone freshwater microbial communities from boreal shield lake in IISD Experimental Lakes Area, Ontario, Canada - Jun2016-L442-17m | ecosystem: Environmental > Aquatic > Freshwater >...
GTTTTCTTCATAGGCAAGCTTGAGGTCGGTGATGTCCACATGCGTGCCAATCATCTGCAGGGCTTGTCCATTGGCATCCCGAAGAACGGCATGGCCGCGGCCCCTGATCCAGCGCCATGAGCCATCTTTGGCTCGCATCCGGAATTCGATATCCACCGCATGGGTTTCATTGCGGATGCAGGCATGGTTGGCAGCCAGGGTGTACTCACGATCCTCCGGGTGAATAAGGTCTGTCCATGTGTTCAACACGCTGGGCAGTTCATCGGAAGAGTATCCAAGCATGCCCAGATAGGCGGGGCTGAAATAAATGCGCCCGCTCGGTATATCCCAGTCCCAGAGACCGTCCTTGGTGGCATCCATGGCGTTGCGGAATCGCGCTTCGCTCTCCTGCAGATCGCGGGTGCGCATCTCAAGCAAATCCTGCACGCGCATCATGGCGCGCTCTCGGCGAGCCCGGGCGCACAGCTCAATGAGGTAGTTGGGCTGAAAGGGTTTTTTCAGATAGGCGGCCGCGCCTTGTTTCATAAAGTCCACGGCCAGATCTGGTCTGGTGTCTGAGGTCATCATCAGGCAGACGCAATCCGGACGCTGCGCGCGGAATGTGTCAAGCAGGGCGCCGCCTGTGCCGTCGGGTAAATGATAATCAAGCACGGCCACATCATATGCCGTTTTCTCGAAAGCTTCAGCAGCCGACCTGGCTGTTAGCGCCGTATCAGCCTGGTAGCCGTGGGCGGCGAATGTCTCCTTGATGAGAGCAGCCAGTGACCGGCTGTCTTCGACAATCAGCACCCGCAGAGGGGTCCGTACCCGCTTGCCGCTCAGGATTGCCCGCACCTGTTCGACGAAGCGCCTGCCGTCCACCGGAGAGGAGAGAAAGGCTTCAGCCCCCAGGTCTGCGGCGATGCGTTCGGCCTCGTCGCTGGCGTAGGTGGCTGAGACCACCAGGATGGGGACATGATTGAAAGCGGCGTATTCTGGCGAACGTAGCAGGCGGCAGAAGCGCCAGCCGTCGATGCCCGGCATGTAGAGGTCGGTGACAATGATTGCTGGCAATGCGCAGATGCCCCTGCCCCCCCCCTCGGCCCAGATGGACATATCCACCAGGGCGGCTTCGGCTGCGGTGAAGGCGCGGGGTTCCATGCCCGCCTTGCACACCAGCCCGGACAGCACGTTGAGCTGGGTGAGGTCGTCGTTGACCACCACGGCAAAGGGGGATAAGGGGTTCAGATGTTCACGGTTCATGGATTTTTATCCTTGTCGGGTGCATTAATGGTCTTCTCCTCTTGTGCTTATTCATACTTTACTTCCGTTTCCCCTGCAAGCGAAGAGGTGACAATGAACTCCGCGCCGCCTTCGATGTTCCTGGCAGTGATTCCGCCCTTCATGTTGCGTTCGATAATCATTTTCGACATGTACAGACCAATGCCGGTCCCCGATTCCTTTGTGGAAAAATAGGGATCGAAGATTCTGTCCAATATCTCCGCCGGAATGCCGCCGCCGTTATCGCGCACCGTGACGCATCCCTGGCGGTTTTTCTCTGTTAGAACAATATCCACTCTGCCGCAAGTAGGTCGATGCGGTTGATTATGCGCCAGAATCGCTTCTTTGGCGTTGGATAGCAGATTGAGCAGCACCTGGGAATATTCATTGGGAAAACCCATGAGGTTAATGTCTTGCGGCGCATCGATATAGATGGAAATATTGCTGTTTAGAAAACTTGATTCCACCAGAGCAATTGCTTCTTTAATTTGCTCCATCGCGGAGAAGACGACGATATCTTTGCTCGGACGGAAAAAGTTGGAAAAATCGCTGATAGTCATGGACATTTTCTGAACCATGCGGCTGCCATCCGAAACTGCTTGGTCCAGATATTCAGCATTCAGCGTATTGAACCGGTACGCATCTTTGATGTTGTAAAGCAGCAGGCCGAGCGCATTCAATGGCTGCCGCCACTGGTGTGCGATGTTGCCGATCATCTCGCCCATGGCCGCCCGTCGGCTCTGCTGAATCAGCATGCGCTCCTGTTCCATGTTTTTTTGCACCTCCTGCGCTACCCGCTGTTCCAGTGTTTCGTTGAGACGATGGAGTTCTTCCTCGGCATGCTTGCGCTCGGTGATGTCCACCCCCGAAGACAATAATCCGACAATTCCGCCGTCATCATTCCTAAAAATGGTATTGTACCAACGTACTATCTTTTCAGTCCCATTTTTCGTTAACACAATGTTTTCGTACGTTTCAACATTTTCGATATCACCGCTCATCAGTTTCTTGAAAACTTCAAGGACATCTTCCCTTATGTCGAGAGAAATGCATGTATCAAACCAGTTCTTGCCGATCAGTTCTCCCTGCTCATAACCGAGGAGCCTGTGCCCGCTATCGTTGAGCAGGGTGATGTCCCCATGGTCATCCATGGATATAATGAGTTCCGCCGCCACATTCAGGTACTTTTCTGCAATCTTTTTGCTCTTGTGTACCGCCTCCTCTGCCCGTTTGCGCTCGGTGATGTCCTCGTACACGCCCAGGACGCTGTAAACATTGCCGAACTCGTCCAGCAGCGGCAATTTGCAGGTATCAGCCCAAAATGGCGTACCGTCGGCCTTCTGAGCCTGTTCAAGGATATGCAGCTTTGGCGCATTGTTTGAGATCACATATTGATCATCGGCGCGGTATGCTTCCGCCTCTGCTCTTGGCCAAGGCAAGTCAAAATCGGTCTTGCCGACAATATCTTCAGGGCTGTTGAGTCCAACCGCATTGGCGAACATCTGATTAGATCCCATATACACGCCATCAAGGTCTTTCCAGAATATAGATTGAGGAATGGTGTCCAGGACAGTCCTCAGCATGTTCTGACTTTTGCGTAGCGAGTTCATTTTTTCGTCCAGTTCGTGCGTACGTTTCTTGACAAGTCGCTGGAGCGTTACCAACCAGAATCCTGCAATCAGTGCGATGGCGATTATCATGATGGTGATGGCAGGCAAGAGATATTTACGCATATTCGCCAATGGATTGTCAACTGTGAGCCATTTCTCGTAAATCCGATCATAAGCACCACTGGTCTTAACGATCAACAGTCCTTGATTCAACTTCTCCATTAGTTCCGTATCGCCTTTTTTCACACCGAACGAAAAGACGCGTTTATAGTCCGGAATGGACGGTCCGGCGGTCAGGCCCCTTATTTCGTACTTCTTGATTGTGAGAGTACATATCATTATCGGACCCAGGAAAGCATCGTGTTTGCCGGACGCAATCAGCGACAGTCCTTCCGGTATCGTATCGACAAGAACCAGATTTCCCTGAAAATTCTGCTCAACTATTGCATGATGGGCGGCATCAGATCGCATGACTACGATCTCTTTTCCTTGCGCGGCTGCAATGTTTTGAATGGGTGAGTTTCCTTTACGCATGAAGAAGGCATCGTATGTCTCTGTGTGTGGAAGGCAGAAATCGACCAGAAGTTGTCGTTCAGGCAGTTTTGCAACGATTGGCAACACATCCAGTTGACCATCTATCAAGGCTTTCCATACGGTATCCCATGATCCGGTTGTTACCTTAATTGACAACCCCATGGCGTCGGAAACGGCTTTGATCAGGTCAATAGAAAACCCTGCAGGTCGCCCGCTCTCATCGACGAATGAGTATGGTGGAAATTCCAGTTCGCTTCCGACACTGATTTCCGGTAATTCACCGACTTCGCTGCAAGCTCCATTCGATAGACCTCCGACGAAAAACAAGGCGACTATCATGAATAGAATCGGAGAGTAGGCATTTTCTATCGTCTGCCTACGCAAATTGCTCGCATGGCTTAAAAATGTCTTTTTTTCTAACATCGTCTTGATCCTCTTCCGACACCTCAATTGTAATGTTTCTCAGTATCATTCTTAAATTTCATCGAACGCTCTTGTGCCCGCTAATCTAAAATACTAAAATCGAAAGGATTCCCCCCCTTTGAAAAAGGGGGAAGTATCATTTTCATTCGACAGGCTTGGTGACGTATTTGTCCACGCCGATTTCAATCGAGCGCAACAGATAGTCCGTCTGTTCAAACGCGGTGGTGACAATGACCGGCGCTGTGGAATTCAGTTTGCAGATTTCCAGGGCCAGGGTCAATCCGTCCATTCCCGGCATCATAGAGAAGAGTGAGTGTCTTTAAAAAATCGCTGTCATTTTTGATTTGATTCATACGAAGCATCCTTAGTGTAAGAGTGCAGTGTAATTCGAACGTTAATCCGTTCATATTTCTGAGTTTGTCCAAGATTCATCGCGCATTGTCTCCTATTTTGCTTCATAATACTATTGTCACTCCCTCAGCGCCTCCCGCACCTTCGTCGCCAGTTCATTCATGGAGAAGGGCTTCTGAATGAAATACACCCCTTCGTCCAGCACGCCGTGATGGGCGATGACGTTGGCCGTGTAGCCCGACATGAACAAACACTTCAGACATGGATAGAGAGATAAGAGATTTTTGGCCAGGTCCCGACCGTTCATCTCGGGCATGACCACGTCGGTCATGAGCAGATGTATCTGGTCAGGATACGTCTCCGCCAGGCGGATGGCCTCGCCTGGCAAGGATGCGGCCAGTACGGTGTAACCTAATTGTTCGAGCATTACCGTGGCCAGTTCCAGGATCGCAGGCTCGTCCTCCGCCAGTAGGATGGTTTCGTGGTCCTGCGCGGCAGGCGCAGCCGGACTTTCCTTTTGCGTTTGTCCGGCCTCACCTTTGTGACGAGGTAGGTATATCCTGAAGGTCGTTCCATAGTTCGGCTCGCTGTAAACATTGATGAAGCCGTTGTTCTGCTTTACGGCGCCATATACCGTGGCCAGCCCTAGGCCGGTGCCCCTGCCGACTACCTTGGTGGTAAAGAACGGTTCGAAGATGTGGGTCAGTGTTTCCTTGTCCATACCGTAGCCATCATCGCTTACGGCCAGCATCACATACTCCCCGGGTACAAAGCCCGCGTGATTGGCGCAGTAGTCTGCGTCGAATGCGATGTTTCCAGTCTCAATGGTGATCCGGCCTACATCGACGATGGCATCGCGTGCGTTAACGCACAGATTGGCCAGGTTCTGGTCGATTTGGGACGGGTCAACATTGACTGGCCAGGTGTTCTTGTCGGGAAGCCATGCAAGGTTGATGTCCTCACCGATCAACCGCCGCAACATATTGAGCATCCCTTCCACGGTCTCGTTAAGATCGAGCACCCTGGGGGCGACAGTCTGTTTGCGGGCAAAGGCCAGCAGTTGCAAAGTAAGATCGACGGAGCGCTGCGCGGCCTTGCGGATTTGTTGCAAGTTGGCGAATATTCGCTGATTCGGATCTACCTGACCGAGGGCCAACTCCGCATACCCAAGGATCACCCCCAGCATGTTGTTGAAATCGTGCGCAACCCCGCCCGCCAGCCGGCCCACGGATTCCATCTTCTGCGCCTGGTTTAACTGCGCCTGCAACTTCTTCTGCTCTGCTTCGGCCTGCTTGATGGCGGTGATGTCGCGGACCGTGCCCCACAGGTATTTGGGCTTGCCGGATGAGTCGAAAACCGTAAACGACTGAAGTTCAACAGGGAATATGGTACCGTCCTTACGAATATACTCTTTTTCGTAAATTCCCGAATGTCCCTCCTTCATGAGTCTGCGATTCCAGATTTCATCATTCTCCCAAACCTGCCATTTTTCGGGTGTGATGCAGGAAAAGCCACTCAATGCCTGCAATTCATCAACGTTATATCCGAGCATGGCGCAATAGGCCGCATTGGCATCAAGAAATTTGCCCTGACCATCCACCACAACGATTCCATCCCGGCTTCCCGTGAATAACCCGCGATACTGTTTCTCACTCTCCCGCAGTTCGCAGGTGCGCACCTCGATCAGGTCCTGCACGCGCAAAAGTGCTCGTTCGCGGCGTGCTCGAACACTCAGTTCGATGAGGTAGTCAGGCTGAAAGGGTTTTTTCAGGTAGGCGGCTGCGCCCCGTTTCATCCAGTCCAGGGCCAGCTTCGGACCGGTGTCGGTGGTCATCATCATGCAGACACAATCGGGCCGCTGTGCGTGGAAAGCATCAAGCAGGGTGTCGCCCATGCCGTCGGGCAAATGATAATCCAGCACTGCCACATCGTAGGCGGTCATGGCGAAGGCATCGGCGGCCGCCCTGGCTGTGAGCGCAGTATCGGCTTGGTAACCGTGGGCGGAGAATGCCTTCTTGATGATGCCGGCCAGGGTTTGGCTATCTTCGACAATTAGCACGCGCAGAGGTGTCCGTACACGATTGCCGCTCAGGATCGCTCGCACCTGTTCGACGAAGCGCCTGCCGTCCACCGGAGAGGGAAGAAAAGCTTCGGCCCCGAGATCGTCGGCGATGCGGTTGGGTTCGTCGCCGGCAAAGGTGGCCGAGACCACCAGGATGGGGATGTGATTGAAAGCGACATATTCGGGCGAACGCAGCAAGCGGCAGAATCGCCAGCCGTCGATGCCAGGCATGTATAGATCTGTGACGACAAGCGCAGGAAAAGCACCGAGGTTTCCGGCAGCAGTTACGGCCCTGGCGGACATGTCCGCCAGGGCGGCTTCAGCGCTGGTGAAGTTGCGAGGTTCCAGGCTCGCCTTGCGCACCAGCCCGGACAGCACGTTGAGCTGGGTGAGATCGTCGTTGACCACCACAGCGAATGGGGATAAGGGGTTTAGAGGTTCACGGTTCATGATTTTTTTCCTAAAAAAGTATAAGGTGATTTCCAATAAAGAATATACGGCCTTGATCATCGTTTCGGCCAGTTGGGTTTATTTCGTAGGGGCGAATCTTGTATTCGCCCTATCGAAAGGCGAATACAAGATTCGCCCCTACTATTGCCTGATAGCGGCGAGACACAGATAAATGCCTGTCCGAAACGATGATCAATGCATAGAAAAAATCTGAATCAGACAATGGGGTATTCTTTGTTGGAAATAACCAGATATCATTCAAGGCCGGGCTGTCAATTCCGCAAGCTAAATTGGTCCCCTCTGTCAAGTCAATAACGAGTCGAGTTTAAGAGGGAAAGCGATCAACCCGTAGCCTAAACCCTTTCCAATTTGTCGGTGATTACCCCGCTATCCCGGTAAATCTCATTCAGGCTGATTTTAATGTCCAGAGACTTCAGGATAAGGGGAGATATTGGCGTGAACAGATCAACCGTCCAGTTTGCGCCATTCTGGCGACTATACACCTCAATCCATTGTTTTTCCGAGTCAATCAACACATATTCCTTCAGTCCAGGGAGACTGCGGTAGCCAAGCATTTTTTCCCTGCGGTCAATGGTTTCTGTAGATGGCGATAATACCTCGACAATAAGCAGGGGATCCTCAAGATAATACTGCGGACTTTCCGGTCCAATATCCATGTCGCTGCAGGTGACCACCACATCTGGATAGTAATACGTGTTTTGATCCGCCAAGCGCACCTTCATATCGGACATAAACGCCTGGCATGATTTCCCCGTAATATGGGATCGAATAATACTGTAAAGGTTCCCGGCAATGAGATTATGCACCTTGCTGGTTCCCGCCATTGCATAAACTTGTCCGGCGAGATATTCATGACGAATATCGCTAAGGCGTTCTCCTTCCAGATAATCCACTTCGGTGATCATCATCAAAGAAGCTGTTTGCACATTCATCTTTCCCTCTCTTTTCTGAATAATGAAAAAGATTCAGATGCATAATATATCAAGGTATTTATCAAACATTTTATCCGTGTACAGAAATGCCAGTTTTTCAATCATACTCTGTGCAAATATGAGACGATCAAAGGGATCGCGATGCAAGAATGGAAGCCTGTGCAAATATACCAGATGAGACAGTTCAATTTGCAAAACATTGATTTCTGCATCTAACACATTGATTTTGAAAAAACTTTCAAGATCACCATCTATATCAAGTGTACCTTTTGCAACCTTTATGGCTATTTCCCACAAAGATGCCGCACTCAACCAGATATCATTCTCAAGATTATCAATGATTTTAATGTGATTATCTGGCAATTTCATATCACCAGCGATATACCAGAGAAAAATATTGGTATCCAATAAATATCGCATCACATATAGTCCTGAAAATCATCTATGGGATCATAAAATTGAGGATGAATCAAAATCCTGCCATTAAACATTCCAAAATGCCGATTCCCTTTGGTTGTTCGGAAATCCGGAGTTATGATAACTTTAAGTTTTCCTTTTTTAAAGGGAACTGGCCCAAGCAATGAAATTGTTTTTTCATCCAGCATTTCGCCGTATGTTGTGGTAATTGGCATCATATTCGTTCTTTCCCGGTTAGGCATATATTGGTTGTGTTTGCAGTGATGTTCGTGATGGACGTTATCCGGATAGAATACATGTTTTGATCCGCCAGACGCACCTTCGTATCGGACATAAACGTCTGGCATGATTTCCCCGTAATTTGTTTCCGGCGATATTAAAGACGATCCTATTCTTCTATGACTATTACCTTATAATCCTCCATAGGGTCCAATGGTAAACACAGTTGGAGTCTTGATTGTCCCGTCAACACTGGTTGTCAAACTGGTGACTATGGCGCTTGATGAACCGATGGAAAATTCATACATCGCGGGAAAGCCAGGTGTGAATCGACTCTGAAGGTCTATACCTGCAATGATGGTTGTTCCATAACTGTAAAGTTTCAGAGGCGCAGCCCCACCGAATTCAGGAATCTCATTACCGTTGGTATCCCAGGCCTTGATAGTGATTGCAACGCCACCGGCAGGAAGTGCGCCGGACATATCCGAAATTTTAATGGTATTGAGATCGCTAACATAATTTGTCGCAAAATTGGAAATACCACTGGTGAAGATGCCTGGAATTTCTACGAGTCCATCCGTGCTGCTCTTGACATTGGTGATAAGCACTTTCGATGATTCGATAGAAAACTCATAAGTTATGGGTGATCCCGTGGGGAAACGTGCAGCCAGATTTGATCCTGAAATACTGGTTGTTCCATGATTTTGAAGTGTTAAAATCTCAGCACTTACGGATTCGGAAAGTGCGTTACCGTTCGCATCCCATGCCTCGACGCTTATGGCGCCGCCACCAAAAGAAAGTGAGCCGGAAAGGTCAGAAATCTCAAGAGTATTGTAGTTACCAATGGAATTTGATACAAAATTACTCACTCCACTGGTGTAGGCGATTGGAATATTTAACTTACCATCAATACTTCTTTTTACATTGGTGATAAGCACTTTTGCTGATTGGACATCAAATTCGTAAGTCATGGGTGATCCCGAGGGGAAACGTGCAACCAGATTTGAGCCTGAGATACTGGTTGTTCCATGACTAAACAGCATAAAAGGAGCTGCGCTTCCGGATTCTGCAAGCGCATTACCGTTCGCATCCCATGCCAAAATGTTGATTGCACTACCGCCGGCAGGAAGTGTACCCGATATATCCGAAATTTTTATGGTATTATAATTTCCAATGGAATTAGCAACAAAATTAGTCGTCCCATTCAAATAAACGATGGGAACCTTGAAGGTGTCATCCGTACTGTTTTTTACGTTGGTGATCACCACCTCTGACGATTCGACGGAAAACTTGTATAACATTGGCGTTCCGTTTAGGAATCGTGCAGCAAGGTTTGAACCTGAAATACTGGTTGTTCCATGATTAGAAAGTATCAAAGGAGCCGCACTTCCGGATTCAGCAAGCGCATTACCGTCAACATCCCAGGCCGAAATGGCTATTGCCCCACCACTGTCCGGAAGTGTACCGGACATATCCGAAATCTTAATGGTATTGCGGGAACCAATGGAATTCGAACCAATCATGGGATTTGTAAGTTGGGTCGCGATGTAATTCTCGCCGGTTTTGCTGGCTATTACGTTGGAGTAGGATTTGGAAGCCGGAGTAAAGGTATATCCGGTTTTGGAAGGCGTTGCCGTTCCACTATAGTTATTGGGTATGGCCACGCTGTAATTGCCGCTGTCATCGCTTGTTGCCGTTCCTCCACTGTTGCTGAAGGTTATCATTACCCCGGAAACACCAGTGCCGGAAGAGTTTAATACGCTCCCCGATACTGATAGAACAGGTTGTGTACTTCCTGCCTGTGTCACCGTCACATCCTGGGGATTGTCCGTTGCACTGGTTACCCGGATGGTTGCGGTTCGGGCTGAGGCGCCGGTATTGGCGGTGAAGCTACAATTGATGGTTCCGGAATTGGTTCCGCTGGCGCCAGATGTGATCGACAACCAACTGCCGGATGTAACCGATGCGTTCCATGTCACGGTTCCGGTTCCGGTATAGGAAACGCTGAACGATGTTATGCCTGCTTCCTTTGTCACGTCCCGGCTGGTCGGAGACACGGATAGACTTCCGGCCTGTGTAACCGTCACATCTTGCGGACTGTTAGTCGCTCCGGTTGCTGTAACCCTGATAGTTCCCGTGCGTGCGAATGCACCGTTATTGGCATTAAATGAGCAGGTGACTGTTCCAGCATTGCTGCCGCTAACCCCCGATGTGATCGAAAGCCAACTGCCGCCTGATGTTACTGCGGCTGTCCATGGCATCGTTCCGGTTCCGGTGTTGGCAACGCTGAATGTGGTCGTACCGGCGGCCTTTGCCACGCTCCGGCTGGCCGGACTTACTGAAAGCGCGAGTTGCTCGCTGATGCCCCAGGGATCATAATTGACATGATCGCTGACCTTGTTTCCCTTGCCGTTTGGGTTGTACAGTCCGCCCGTGGCCCGGTCGTCGGAATCGTCAAGCGGGCCGGAGGGGTCGCCCCAGTCACAGTTGGTTGCATCGATTACGGATGTTCCGGAATAATAGAGCCCATAGCTGCTATTTCCTTTTATGGTATTGCCCTGATACGTTCCGCCACCGCCATTTACAGAAATCCCATATTGATTGTTGGTGATTGTGTTGCCCGTCACCGAAGGTGATGACGTGTCTGCCATGTAGATGCCAGCATAAAACCCATTAATCGTATTGTCATGAATTACCGGGGAGCCATTATGGATACCAATGCCAAAAAGACTACTGCATTTACTTATCGTACACCCCTTAATCGTCGGAGAGGAGTCCTTTACGTAAATTACAACATTATATATTCCAATAGCATACTCCAGAACACAGTTTTCCAGCCGGCTATCTTTTGACCCGGCTCCGTCAAAAGTGATACCTGCTGCTGTAAACTTCACCCCGGTGGCGATTAATGTGCCAGAGACATTAATCGAGCCTCCTCCATTAAGCTTTAGCGTCCGCCCTGATGCAATAGTCAGGCTTGATCCATAGGGAATACTCAAACTGCTGATGTTGTAAACCACAGTTTCATTCCAATTCACTGAACCCTTAATCGTTCCACTTATTGACAAATCCCCCTTGCTGTTACCCGAGTATGTGTTGCCGCTGACTACCGGAATGTTCGCAGAAGACACATAAATCCCATATTCCGTATTACCTGAAATGGTATTGTCCTGATATGTTCCGCTACCGCTGACATAGATGCCATATTGGTTATTGGTGATCGTGTTACCTGTCACCGCAGGGGATGACGTGCCGTCCACATGGATGCCAGCATAACTAAACCCATTAATCGTATTGCCCTGTATCACAGGGGAGCCATTCTGGATAACAATGCCCCAAAGACTACTGCATTTATTTATCGTACACCCCTTAATCGTCGGAGGTGAGTCCTTAATATAAATTAAAGAGTTACCTGGTCCAAGGGCATGCTCCAGAACACAGTTTTCCAGCCAGCTATCTTTTGACCCGGCTCCGTCAAAAGTGATCCCGCCCCACAGCTTTGTCTGATCCTGCGCTGTAAACTTCACCCCCGTAGCTTTTAATGTGCCGGAAACAGAGATGGATACGCCATTGTTGAGAATTACTTGAACACCATCCTGGATGGTAAGCGATACCCCATCAGGGATGGTAAGACTCCCAGCGATTAAGATAGGACTATTTTCAACAGCCCATGTTGTTGATTCTGTCAAAGTACCACCAGCGAAATAGCGACCACCTGTTGTCACATCACCAATCGTTATGCTTTGCCAGCCTGCCTGTCCCTTACCAAGGGCTGACTTAATCGTCAAACCTGTGTAGTAGTAACCAGTGGTTTTATAAGAATGGGTGGTGCTGGGACTGGTCGTCTCAGTGATCGTACCATCACCGAAATTCCATTTATAGGAGACTATGGTATCTTTATAGGCAATGCTCTGTGAGGCATCAAACGTTATTGGGGTGTTTACTGGCGCATTCTGGGGAGTAGCGGAAAAATTGCACACAATGTACGGATCAATCTCACCAGCATTTGATTTTTTTGCATCGAAATAGACATAGCCTGATGGATTTTCGAATAAATAAGTCCATGCCTGATCCCCCACCTGTTTCATGATACTATAAATGCCAAAGATTTGGAGCTTATCTTCTAAATTTTTTATGTTCCCGGTATATCCTACTTTTTGAAGAAGCTGTAATATTTTAGACAAAATATCTTTCTGGTACACTGTGTTTGCCAATGTCCAAGCCGCATTTACCGGTTTTTTGGATAAAAACAGATTGGCTGCCTCATTTAAAGCCTCAATCTGATAAGCCTCCATGAGCCAATCAGATAGATCGAACATCTCATCCATTATAAAATCAGCTTGTAAACCAGTGAGAAGTATTTGTACGATGTTCATAATGGAGGCCCCAGCGCCACTTTCAAGCGTTGGATCTACGCCAAGATTTGCCATAGATTCTTTATAAAAATCTAATTTATACGTTGCCGTTTTGTTTGGCCCTATCAATCCAAAACTAGAATAAATGTTTGTAGGAGTTAGAGTAAAAGTGGAATTCTCCGGTGGAAGCTTAATCGTCGTCCAGAAAGACTTCGTATTGGTAATTGAGACATCAGTGTTGGCATAACCTACCTTCTGCGTCAATGGCCCAGCAGTTCCTGTGATTGCACCGTTGGAATTGCTGTGATCTAAAATTATGTAGTCTGGTACAGCACCATAAACTGGAGGATTGAATAACAGCAATAGCATTACGAATGCCACCATGGCGATAGTTTTATACTGTATTTGGCTCATTTTAACCCTCCAATTTCTGATTTTACGCCAACTTCTTTTGTGTATTCGAAACGAGTAGATCATACGGTCCCCGTTTTTGGGGTCTGCATGACATAGGCATGGTCGTCATCCTGCAAATTTTTGTCAAGGAGTTGCACCAGAAGATATTTTGGCCCACGACGACACCCTAACCTACCAGCTTTTATGTGGCAACAAATAGGTTTTCCAGACAATCATGAGCTTGGAGCCACATTTGATACATTGCGCTCCACTCAAACATATCGGCTTCATCACCCATTTCACCTGCCCGAAATTTTTTTAAAAACAGTTTTGATGACAGATTATAAAGATTCTCAAACCCGGCCAGTCTTTCAGTAAGGGATGCTGTCTCCTGCTCAAGCCGTATCCGCTCTATTGCCATCAATTTATCAATCGTTGCATCAACAGTGTTGCTTCGGTACCCATCCTGATAAAGTCTGACCAGCGACTGAATCCGTCTAAGAGTCTGTTGTTCTATTGCCATTTTCTATATCTTTCTCCCCATATCCGATAATTTGGCGGTTAATCCGGGATGACCTTTCTGGATGGAGTGAGAATCGGACACGAAAGCTCCAAGTGATAGGCATCAACGACCGGGTCATCGCGGATTAGTGGGAAAACTCATCTTGTCATTCCGAAGCCACCTTCGTTCTTTGAGGCTGTGCTTAAAGATTCTCGCATCACTTGTAAGACGGAATACTCTACTTTGGTGTATTTTCTCACTAATTCGC
>Ga0194044_10001096_pt1 | contig 13796 bp, 14 predicted proteins | sample JunL4417m_MetaG_FD_155460 | JGI IMG/M metagenome (GOLD analysis project Ga0194044, IMG submission 155460) | Anoxic zone freshwater microbial communities from boreal shield lake in IISD Experimental Lakes Area, Ontario, Canada - Jun2016-L442-17m | ecosystem: Environmental > Aquatic > Freshwater...
GCATACCACTTTGTTGCTGCGCCCAGATTCACCTCTACTGAGATACCTTTATTCTCCAAAGGGAAAACCGGCGCAAAGTTTGGATCAGAGTAGGAGGTGAGAGCGGTTAGGGTCGGTAGCTGTTCTCGGGTCAAACCTTATGCCGTGGTTATCAGTTCCCTTTTGTGTCCAACCGCCGGCAAGTGTCCTCATGGTGGGGGACAGTCTAATGAAACGCGCTTGACCTGAACTCGGGCATCGTCTAAGTTGAAACTGCGTAAGATTCTAATGTTTTGCGAGATGAGGAAGTCTGCTGATGAAAGCTCTCTTGGTTTCTCCATTGATACCCGACACTTTCTGGAGCTTTAAACACATACTAAAGTTTATCCGAAAGAAAGCAGCGCACATCCCCCTGGGATTGATCACCGTCGGCGCAATGTTGCCTCGTGAATGGGATATACGTCTTGTCGACATGAATGTTGAAACCCTCACCGACGACATGATCAAATGGTCTGACATGGTTTTTATGAGTGCCATGGTCGTGCAGAAGCAATCGGTAATGGAAATTGTAAACCGCTCTCGAAACTTGGGGAAAAAGATTGTTGCCGGAGGGCCCCTTTTCACAAGTGCTGCAGAGGATTACTCAGACATAGATCATCTTGTTCTCAATGAGGCTGAAATCACTTTTCCTTTATTCCTCAGTGATCTTGCCACGGGTAACCTTAAGCACATTTACAGTTCCGGGGTTAAGCCGGATATCACAAGGACCCCTCTTCCTAGATGGGACCTTATCAACATGAACTATTACGCATCCATGTCAATCCAATATTCCAGGGGTTGCCCCTTCGACTGCGAGTTCTGCGACATAGTCAATTTAAACGGGCGACGGCCCAGGGTTAAGTCCAATGAACAGATGATCGCAGAGCTGGAAATCCTTTACAAATTTGGCTGGCGGGGGCGCTTGTTCATAGTGGATGACAACTTCATCGGGAATCGTGTCAAGGTAAAGTCATTTCTTCGAGTTCTCACCCCGTGGCAACAGGCCCGGGATTATCCATTCTCCCTGTATACCGAAGCATCCGTAAACCTTGCCCAAGATGAAGAACTTATGCAATTGATGACGTCTGGTGGATTTGACTCGGTTTTTTTAGGACTAGAGACACCTGAAGAAGAGTGCCTGGCCGAATGCGGCAAACACCAGAACCTGTCGATCAACCTCCTCGAAGCGGTCAAGACTATACAGAGAAACGGCATGGAAGTTATGGGCGGATTCATCATAGGCTTTGACAACGATCCTCCAAATATTTTCGAGCGTCAAATCAAGTTCATACAAAATAGCGGTGTCGTCAAGGCAATGATAGGGCTTCTAAACGCCATACCAGGAACACGTCTCTACCAACGCCTTCAGGAAGAAGGCCGGCTCCTTCAGGACTGTACCGGCGACAACTGCGATGGTTCCTTGAATTTTGTTCCCAGGATGGACGCTCAGACCTTGAGGGACGGTTACCAGGCCGTACTGAATAACCTGTACTCCCCTAAACAGTATTACGATCGTGTCCTTGAATTTCTTAAGGATTATAAGCCTGTCCGTCGCAGACGTGTAGACCGGCTGGAGATCACGGCTTTTTTTAGATCGATTCTCTATCTGGGGATATTGGACAAGGGTAAAAGCAAGATTTATTATTGGAAATTGCTTATCACAGCATTTCTTTTCCATCGAGAATCCTTCGGTGAGGCTGTATCCAGTGCAATTTTCGGGTACCATTTCAGGAAATTACTGAGCAAAGGGAATTAATCAGGGGCAGGTCATGGCCTAGTGGTTCATCAGGACGAGCATAACCAAGACCGGTAAAACTGTGGAAGACATTGCTGTATGATCCCATCTAATCCCTCCCTCGGCCGTCTATTTTACGGCCCCCTCAAGACTGTCCATCCCAGTTTGAGGACTACCGCATTAACCACATTGCCGAGAACTTGTCCAACCAGGAGATGCTGCATCGCGCCTTGAAGGATTTAGGCGCCCGCTAACCGCCGGTCAAATCGTTTGACCGTTGTTCTCGTATCCCTTATAATAAGGATATCAGGAAGAGGACGCGTCCACTTTGTTAAACCCACCAGGTGGCATGATATGACTACTGCTAACACGCCAAGATCCCAGGAGCTTACGTTTGAAATTGACGGTCCCAAGATCACCGCCGATGAATTACGGAGAAGTTTCGGCGCTTTCTTAGATGTAATTAACGAGGTGGCAAGAGAGGTCTCTGGTATCCCACATAGTGTGGACTGGATTGTTTCCTCTGTTAGCACTGGGAGTGCCAGAATTCATCTCAGGGCAGAGTCTATCAGTAAGATTTTGCCGACTCATAATATTCCTGATCTTCTGGATACTATTCAAATCGGATTCCAAATCATCGAAGGGACATCCACGAGACCATCTCATTTCAACGACTCCGCTCTCAGGAAAATTAGAGAGCTGGCTTCCATTGTGAATGGCGGACAAGATGGACCGGATTCAATAATAATTCGCAGGGATGGTCAGATCAATTCGGTGACGACCAAGACGTTATCAAATGTGGACTCATTTTTTGGAACCGAAAGCAAGGACTGGGGTTCCATTGAAGGAAAATTGACTGGCATCTTTGAAAGAGGAGGATACAAGCTGTGGGTGTATGACGACCTACTTAGAAAAAACATTCCTTGCCAAGTCCCATCCGAGCTTCTTGAGGAAGTATTGAAAGCCTTCGGAAAGCGGGTAAGTGTTTCTGGACTTATTCGTTATCGGCGTGGCGGAGAAATTAATAATATAGTTATAGAGGATTTCGAGGTTTTTCCCGATCCCCGGTCTCTTCCCGGTTTTGATGAGGTTCGTGGGCTATTTAGGAGTGCAGATTGAGCCACGAAATAAGATACTGGGATTCAGACTGTTTTCTCGGTTGGCTTAAAGAAGAACCAGACAAAGTAGAATCATGCAGGGGGGTTGTGGAGGGGGCAAAGAAAGGGGAGATTCTAATAGTTACTTCTGCATTGACTCTCGCTGAGGTCGTAAAATTAAAGCATAAGACCCCTATCCCTGAATCGGACGCCGATAAAGTCAAAGCATTCTTCATGAACGATTATATCCGGGTTCGGAACGTAGACAGAAACATCGCCGAATTGGCCAGAAAACTGGTTTGGACTCATGACTTTTTGAAGCCCAAAGATTCTATTCATATTGCCACTGCGATAAGGCATCGTATAAAACTCTTTGATACATTTGACCGAGACTTGATGGACTTAACTGGAAGGCTCGGAGATCCCCTAATCAGGATTGGTTCCCCTGATCTTCCTTACCAGGACAAATTGTTCTCAGAGCACCAGGAGAAGGAGGAGTATGATGAAGAGTGATGCTTGCGTAACACGAATTCTATTCAAGTAAATTGACCGGAGTCCGGTTTTGCACGGTTGTTTTTGTCCGAAATCCTCAATAATCAGATTTCCCGGTCCAGTTTTGCACGACCCTTTACAATTGCCAAGATAACAAATTGAGCATTGGGCAGTTTGAGTGTAATTCTCTTATACCAGTAGATCCTCAGATCTCCTTATGAATTCTTCGCCATCCAGTTTCATTGTCCAATTTCCGTGAATGAGGCAAGGTCGCCTTTCAATGTGCCAACTTCTTGAAAGACCCACTATACTTATCGAGAGCGAATCGCCTCTTATAAATACTTGCCCCCCCGACACCGTCGCGTTTCCGGCTCTGTAATCGGCCTTTCCGTCGCGGCCAATCCTGATAAGTGTGCCCTTCCGCCCAAACCATTCTCCAACAAAAACAATCTGTTCAGACTGAAGAGGGCCACTTTTTACAAACCTATCAAAACTGAACGTATCGCGTGAAACGAGGAGCGTACTAAGGACGAGGGCGATTCCAAAAAAGATCGTGCCGATAATTCCCAAGAATCGCCCTATTTTCAGAGTTTTGACCTTTCCTGGAAACATTATTCCCTCGCGAATTTTTCTCAGGTCGGAACCACCCATTATCCAGGCCACGACTCCCAATGGCCAGCAAATAACAAGAGACAAGATCCCGAGAAGGAGAACCAAGTTGGCCCTGCTGTTCTCAAGGTCTTGGTGGGGTGGTCTTTTCCCGGCATTGACAAGATCCAGGCGAGGATGGATTGGGCGAACCGAGTCGCTGTTGGATGCCGGTCCGTAATCCTGATGCGCATATATATTTGGATCGTTCATTCGTTGCTGATATGTATTGACTCAGGGATATTCCTAATTCATGAGATCACGATAATCCTTTAGGGGTTAGAAGACAAAAAAGCAAATGAGAGAGGTGGCCTCTAAAAAGAAGCCCGACGGATCTGATAAAAGGGTATGGCTCCAAACAAGGAGGATACGGTCGTTCCGCCGGGCGATTGCAAGGCTAGCCTAAATAGTGTACCCTAAATTCAAAAACTAGTCAAGAATCAATTTGATTCAATTTGATTCTAATTTTTGGAAGTCGGCACGCTCGACTCCTTGGCCGTGCAACTATTGCTCTCTAACTCACTCCCATCAATTACCGTTCCCCTCCCCGAAGAGCGAATCATATCCACTAACACCGGGTGAAGAAGTTCGACTGACCGTCTAAGGTTTTTTAGAAATGTCCGCCATCTCAACAAAGCAACCAGACTCCCGGGCAATTCGTAGGGACGGTAAAACAGACTCTTCAGGCTACGAAAATCCGGGAGAGGAGGAGAATCAGCGCCGTCGGAAATCACTCTCAATGCTAAGAACGGAACTCCGAGCTTAATTGCTTCGCGGCCGAGCACATGACTTTCCATATCCACGGCTTCCGCACCCGTAACACCATGAAGTGCGAGGCGTTCGTCTCTGGAAAAAACGGGTTTACACATTGTGGCAATGCTTGTAACCCGGTATGACCGGCATTCCCTCCGGCAAGAATCCACTGCGGCATCAATGAGAGACCGGGCCGATATTATTTTGTCCTCGGGGTCGTCTCCCGAAACAGTTACCGAAGAAATTATCAGGTCTCCCACCCGCAGATCGTCTACGAGGGCACCGGCACTACCAGCGCTGATAATGGCAGAGGGTCGAACAGCCAAATTTTTTATGGATGCGGCCGCCCTGGTCGGACCGACTCCACATCGCACAACGTGGAGATAAGAGCCCTCAAAAAAGACTTCCCTGTAAACAGCCTTACCCATCTTTATACGGCTGATTACTTCTACTCGATTGAGAAATGGATAGGCTTCCATGCCCATAGGAAAAACAATGCATGGTCCAAGATTTTCTCTGTTCATCATTCGGGTCGAAGTATATAGTAATATTCTTTCATTCGTGCTCATCCTAGGTTTTTAGATTGAGTATCCTCATAAGTGGCTGGTAAAGAATTATATGCGGGAAGACACCCCCATGTCCAGGCAAGAACTCGACGTAATTGATAAAGGAATCCTCGTGGCTCTCCAGGGTGACCTGGACATTACTCCCGAGCCGTATGCGCTCATTGCAGAAAACTTGGAGATTTCCGAGGCCGAGGTGATTCGAAGGATAAAAAGGATGCAAGCCACTGGAGTGATCCGGAGGCTTGGAGCTATGATCCGGCACATCGAAGCAGGAATAGGCTTTAACGGAATGGTCGTCTGGAAAGTAGAGCCTGGTCGAGTCGAGGAAGTTGGTCAAATGTTGGCCTCGTTTCCGGAAGTGAGCCACTGTTATGAGCGACCTCCGTTTGGTAAGCTGGGGGGAACTCTTTTCACCATGGTTCACGCATCATCAGAAAACGAATGCCTTAATATCGTACGGAGAATGGCTGAAGCTTGTGGGACCGGAGAATATGAGATTCTCTTTAGCAGGCGGGAACTCAAAAAGATAAGCATGACATATTTTGTGGAACCTGATGATGCGAACGGTTAAACGGGGACTGCAGATCAATGCAGTCTTCCGTAGTGATTATAATAGCAATGAATTCTCTATCGCCCCGGTTTCAGCCAAAATCTTATCCGGAGGAGAAAAATGGTTGAGACTGGAGCATACAGGGGCAGATTATGAAAATCAGCACAATATCTGAAGACCTTTTCCGCGAGGCCGTGGAAATAATCCCTGGGGGCGTTAATTCACCAGTGAGGGCTTTCAAGTCGGTCGGTTTGCCGCCTAGGTTTATCACAAGCGGCGCAGGTTGTAGGATCTACGATGAAGACGGAAATGTATTCATCGATTACGTGGGGTCCTGGGGTCCCCTCATTCTGGGTCACGCCCACCCGGAAGTTGTGGAATCCCTTAAGGCTACTTTGAAAAAAGGAACGTCTTTCGGCGCTCCTACGCGGGGAGAAGTGGAGCTGGCCCGGATCATAACAGAAATGGTTCCCTCCATAGAGATGGTAAGACTGGTGAATTCCGGGACCGAGGCGACTATGAGCGCAATTCGCCTTGCAAGAGGGTACACCGGCAGGGACAGAATAATCAAATTCTCCGGATGCTACCACGGTCACAGCGATAGTTTGCTGGCCCGTGCCGGTTCCGGTGCAGCCACTTTTGCAGTACCAGACTCGATGGGAGTCCCCGGAAGCGTAGTAGAACAGACCTTGGTATTTCACTACAACGATCTGGAGGCAGTCCGCACCCAGATACAGGAGAACCCGAACCGGCTTGCCGCGATAATTGTTGAACCGGTTGCAGGAAATATGGGTGTTGTACCACCTAAAGCCGGATTTCTTCAGGGCCTCAGAGACTTATGCAGTCGGGACGGCGCACTTCTAATATTCGACGAGGTCATGACCGGTTTTCGCGTGGCACCAGGCGGCGCGCAGGAACTATACAAAGTAAAACCCGACCTGACATGCCTGGGAAAAATAATAGGTGGCGGATTACCAGCAGCCGCCTTTGGCGGCCCGAAGCACATCATGGAATATTTGGCTCCTGTGGGAGGAGTTTATCAGGCAGGCACACTGTCGGGCAATCCTCTCGCAGTCGCAGCAGGGCTTACGACTCTACGAATCCTGCAAAGAGACAACCCGTACAATGACCTTGAAAGCAGAACGGCCAGGCTGGCCAACGGCATTAATGAGGTTTTCATTAATAACGGGGTCCCGCATACTATCAATCGGGTAGGGTCAATGCTCTCGGTGTTTTTCCATCCAGGACCAGTGAATTGTTTCGAGCAAGCTCTCTTGGCCGACAAAGAGTCTTTTCGCCGTTTCTTCGGACGAATGCTCGATCAGGGTGTTTATTTGGCTCCATCGCCTTTCGAGGCATGGTTCGTCTGTACAGCCCATAGCCACGAAGACATTGATATGACTTTGGAGGCAATGCGTAAAAGTTTTAAGAAAGAATGTTAAAGGGTTTCGACGCGTCTACCAACCGTGCATTTCTCGTAGATCAAAAGACCATGTCAGTGGAGAAAAGGAGTTGCGGGGTTCATGAGTATCTCAAACGAAAAAAAGCAGAGATGTTTTTGTAATGAATTTCGAGAGTTCTGGAACATGGAGGAGAAAGGGGATAGTTGTGCTACATCTTTGATATGTGTAACACGTCTATAATGTTGCACAAATTGCTGGACTTCAACTTTTGTCTGAATTATTATCACACAGTTATGGCATCTGGCCTATTCTGCTGTCCACTCACTAATGATCCAACGAAATCAAGCCCTGAAAGGCGGAGTACAACTTCAGGGCGTGGATATCGGTTCGTAGGCCATATTCCTATCTAGTCCCGATGGCTGTTACTGCCAAGGGTTAGATCTAATAGGTCCATGCAAGGAGGTTAATAATGGACAATTCTTTTGACGTTCCCGAAAGGTTGGCACTCAAGGGCGTTACCCGCCGGGACTTTATGAAGTTCTGCGGACTTATGGCAACCATTCTGGGGCTACCTCTGTCTATGGCGCCCAGGATAGCGCATGCCGTAGCAAATAAACGCCAGTCCGTCGTGTGGTTGCACTTTGCAGAATGTACCGGCTGCACGGAATCATTCATCCGCACCACACATCCTTGGGCCGCGGACATAATCCTGGACATTATCGACTTGGCCTATCAGGAGACCGTGATGGCCGCTGCAGGCGACCAGGCCGAGGAAATCCTCGAGAAGACGGTGAAAGACAACAAGGGAAAATACATCTGTATCGCCGAAGGCGCAATTCCGACCAAAGACAATGGCGTTTACGGAAAAGTTCACGGCAAGACTTTTATGGAGATAGCGAACAACGTATGTAAGAACGCAGCCGCTACCATCTGTGTGGGCAACTGCGCCTGTTCAGGGGGAGTACAGGCAGCAAAGCCGAACCCCACCGAGGCAAAGAGCGTTGCTCAAGTCACCGGCCTGAAGACGGTTAACATAGAAGGTTGCCCGCCCAACGCGGATAACATGGTGGCTACAATTGTCCATTACCTGCTGCTGGGAAAACTGCCGGCCCTCGACGACTTAGGCCGTCCTCTCTTCGCATACGGCTATCTTATTCACGACAACTGCCCGCGTAGAGGTCATTTTGAAAACGAGGAGTTCGTAAAGGAGTTTGGAGACGAAGGTGCGCAAAAAGGCTGGTGCCTATTCAAGGTAGGTTGTGCAGGTCCGAAAACTTACAATAATTGCCCAAAAATCAAATGGAACCAAGGCACAAACTGGCCCATTGAAGCCGGTCACCCCTGCATTGGATGCAGCGAACCTAAATTCTGGGACGAAATGAGCCCCTTCTACGTTCAGAAATAGAAAAAGGGGAAACGAATCTCTTTTGACATAAGTTCAACCTAACGAGACAAGTTTTTGAAAAGGAGTGAAATCATGGCAAGAGTCGTCGTTGACCCGATTACGAGAATTGAGGGTCACCTTCGCATAGAGGTAGAAATACAGGACGGAAAGGTGAAAGACGCCTGGAGCAGTGGGACGCTGTTCAGGGGATTAGAAATCATACTCCAGGGACGGGATCCTAGGGACGCCCATCTTGTGACTCAGCGGTCTTGCGGCGTTTGTACACTCGTGCATTCCCTCGCTTCCGTCAGGGCTGTAGAAGACGCCCTCAAAGTTACCATTCCGCCAAATGCAAGAATTGTCCGTAACTTAACCCATGCTGCTCAAAACATGCATGATCATCCGGTCCATTTTTATCAGTTGTGCGCCTTGGACTGGGTGGATGTCGTATCAGCTCTATCTGCTGATGCCGGAAAGACGGCCGACCTCTCGGCAGGAGTCAGCGGACGCCCACAGAGCAAGAAATATTACGAGGGGCTCAAGGGTAAACTGAAAGCCTTTGTCGATTCCGGACAGCTCGGCCCGTTTGCCAATGCCTACTGGGGACACCCGGCATACAAGCTTCCACCTGAGGCCAACTTGATGGCTGTCGGTCATTATCTGGACAACCTACGGCAGCAGGTCCATGCCGCACAGATGACCGCCGTTTGGGGAGCGAAAAACCCGCATCTTCAGGGCCACCTCCCTGGCGGAGTGACCGTCGTCGAGCAGCTCAACGCGGACAGGATCTCCCAATATCTGTTCATGCTGAAAGAACAGATCGCTTTTATCGAAGAAGTATACATCCCCGATCTATTGGCTGTGGCGTCATTCTACAAGGATTGGACCAAGATCGGAGGAAACAAGAACTTCATGTGCTACGGGGATTTCCCTGAGAGTGAGAAGGAACCCGATAGTTTCTACTTCCCGAGGGGAATGATCGTTGACGGCCAACTCAAAATGGTCCCGGTAGATACAAGCAAGATAACCGAAGATGTTACTCACGCATGGTATGAAAAGGGCGAGCCATTGCATCCGTCCGTCGGCGTGACCAAGCCGCTTTCAGGCGAGGCACTGAAGGGGGCCGTGCCCGACACCACCGCCAAAGATGGAAAATACTCGTGGATAAAGGCTCCCAGATACGACGGCAAACCGGTGGAAGTAGGTCCCCTGGCACAGTGTCTTGTCTCTTACGTCGGCGGAAATAAGGAGATCAAGGACGCGACCGATATGGTGTTGAAAAAGCTTGAGATTGGTCCGGAGGCTCTTTTCTCAACCCTTGGTCGAATTGGGGCCCGTGGCATCAAGTGCCTCGTCAATGCGAAGATAGCTGAAAAATGGACTATGGACTTGATTGAGAACATCAAGAATGGGGACACGAAGACCTTCACCTCGTACAAACTTGATGAGAGCACCAACGGTATGGGAATGGGCTTGAACGACGTGGCCCGGGGCTCTTTGGGACACTGGATCAACATTGAGAAGGGCAAGATAAAAAATTATCAGCAGGTGGTTCCCTCAACTTGGAACCTGGGACCGGCGGACGCAAAAGGGCAAAAAGGCCCAGTGGAAAATGCCCTTATAGGAACGCCCGTTGCTGATCCCAAGAAACCTCTCGAAATTCTGAGAACCGTTCATTCGTTTGATCCATGCATCGCATGTGCTGTTCACGTGATCGATCCCCACACCAATGAAGTGTACAAGTTCAGAGTTTCTTAGTTGACTAAACCTGAACCTTGAGAAGGCGGCTGGAAGGCCGCCTTTTTTGTTTCTTCATGACAATATACCTATTCCACTAGGGCAAAGGTTTTCATCCTATAAGGTTTTTTTACCATATGGTGAAAACCATGTCATTGACCAAAAGGCAGGATTGACAAAACGAGCCATTTGGCAGACATTCATGCATTCGTTGTTCTAAATTCAGGAGGCGTCCGTAGCCCGGTTGACGGGCCTTGACAGGGCTTATACAGTCTGTAAAGACAGGGGAAATTGGAGGAACTATGGAACTGAACCACTGGATCAAGAGTTTGTACGCGTGTTGTACGGACTCCCGAGGATTCTTACGATTCTTATTGGCAAGGTATTGACAATGTCGAGTGGTAGCCTATAATACAAACAGACGGGTAAATCCTGGTACGTGTCTGAGGTGCTCCCTTCCATCGGTTGGCCATGAGCCTCGGAAAGTACACGTGCTAGGGGCCGTCTTTCTTTTTTTCCGGCAGGTATTCCGTCTCAAAGACGACATACTTGCGGTAAAGCAAGTACCAATCTTCGTCCTCTAATTCATATTTCCTAAATATTCCCCAGCAGAAAAGATCGACTGCCTGGAGCCCTGCGTTGTTTTCGGATTGCTCGTGGGTGATAGTAAGCGGCACCTCAAGAGGGATGAGTCCAGCCAGTTGATGTTCCACGTAGGAGTTGAAGTCTTTTATTTCTTGCCTTGTCTTAGAGCGGTCAATGAATAGATTAACGGCATTTGTTTCTGGAGGTACAGCAATTCTTTTCAACAGAAATCTGGCTAGGTAGTTATACAGTTTCTTTCTGCCAATCTTGGACTTGAGGTGATCGTAGACTCGTTCTTTGTTGAGTATCACTGAGTATACACCCCAACCCTGTTGCGGGACGTTTCGAAGAAAGTAATCCTTGATGGGCAAAGCAGTGGATGTCCCCTTCAGTTCCTGAACCCGATCAGTAGATTTAGCGAGTTTATTCCGGATTGTCCTTCTTACCGCTTTCTTGAAACCTTTGATAATGGCATCGTTCTCGCAGACGAGCACGGTGATTACGAATTTCTTGGAAGGCCTCTTGCGCACAAAGTCAAAACCGAGGTCCCCTGATTCATCCAAGTAAATGAACATTGACCATCCTTGATCCGGGCAAGTATTGCAGCGGAAACGTTTAGAATGAGCCTATAGCCCAATACCACCATGAATGCAAGTATGGGTGAACCAGTAGAGCTTGCCTCGGTTCCAGACTGATTCTCCAAGATGGTCGAAGAAGACGCCCGATACCGATTCGGCCCGAGAATGGAATAGTATGAGCGGTTACGGATGCCGTGAAAAACGATTGATATTGCCTGAAATCTATGTTGCTGCACCGCGACACAGAATTCTGGGGGATGAATGTCACCTGTTTCTCATCATAGCGAATGTTCTCAATCAAGCCAAGGAGAGCGGCAAGGCGGCTCACCTCTTTGTCCCATGGACAGGTCTCGGGAAGGCCTACGAGGCGTTGAATGAGTACGACAAGGCTGGGCAGTATTACGCCGAGGGGGCGAAGCTCGTTGGGATCTCCAATCCAACCTTGGCCCTTCCGAGCGATAAGCCTTTCTTTCTGTTAAGGTTCAGGGATTCAATCGCTCAGAGCATGCCGAAGGGCTCGCCCGCGCGAGGCTGAAGGAGCATCAAAGTCCGGTAGACGTGGCGCTTCCGCCAACGTTACCCCAACTCAATCATGAAGAGACACAGTGATGCTCTCCCTGCCTCAAAGGCAGAACCCCTGGTGCCACAGAATTTACCTGTCCGGATAACATATTAATATGACCATATTTTGGCGAAACCACTGTATAAGATGAGTTAGAAAGGCTTATAGCAATTCCATGCGACTCATGAAAAAGGTTCTTGTTACAGACTTGGCCGTCTTTGCCCTAGCGCTCCTCGTTTGGTTGCTCTATTGGGAGCGTACACTGGCTAGCCTTTGCTAGATTTTGTTGTTCCTTGGAGCACTGGTGGTCTACCTCGGATCTCTCGCGGAATCGGGAGCCAGGGCAGGGTCTGTCGAATACCTGTATCATGAGACAAGACTGGCCTCTGCGACTTCTTACGAGGGACGGCTGTCGCGGGAAATGAACGATATCTCAGAGAGCTTTAGGAGTGCCACTGTGCTCTACATTGCCGGTACGGTGGCCATGGGAATAGGCGGGGGAATCCTTATATGGATCGTGTAGGAACCGCCTCCGGTCATTTATCACCAGCCCCACCCGTCATCGCTCACCCTTTAATTCATCTCTCCACAAATCGCGACAAAAAAACCCAAATATCCTGGCCCCACGTGACTGAGGATTTACGTAAAACCTTAATTTCCCCTCCATGATGATGTTGAGATAGATTTTGTGTTGTTAGTAATTCAAACAAATAAGATATTTATGAATATATACTAATAATTGAAACATTAATTAATAATGATTGTCTCAATATATTAGATTTTTATCAATAGATTTTTTAGTAAAATTTAGTATCAGAGGTTCTTATGGCTTCCATCTTTAGCGAATTCTCTAAAACCTATGATAAGCTCATAGAAGAATTGCCAAACCACCCGCTCATTGACGAACTCCGTGCCCGTATAATCCGCGGAAGGTTCCCGAATGAACAATGGCTCAAGTCTCGAATAAAGAAAATGAATGACTTGATGGAACCGACGTGGTTAAAGTCATGCCGGCTATCGCCTGAAAAAGAGTGTGCTTAGACCATTTCGCAATTATTCCAATCCGGTCGATACAGGTATGCTCAAGACAGGGAAAGGATGTTATGCTGAGAGTCTTGAAGGATGGCCTCATAGTTTCCCTTCATCCTCAGTTGCCGCTACCGAGCCGTATTGACTGATTGGAAAACTCTATTGAGACGTGGGAGTAGGGTGTCCGTGCATCGTAGCAGAAGGGACTTGGATGCCGTAGAGACTATCGATACAAAGAGATCCTACGGAGTTGCTGCGTTCGGCTTCTTTGTGGTGGCTGCGTTTGTTATTCTTTGCGGTTATTACATTTTTGCCCATTGGGAGGATTTTCTTTTTGTAGCACAGGTGTCTTTTCCCGAAACTGCCCGCGGGCCTGCTCATCCTTGGGAGTTACGTGGCCAATTCGTATCAGTTGCACCTTTTTTTACGAAAATTTGGCCTGACACTCGGATTTGTGGAACTTACAGCGCTCACCATGGGAATGCTTTTAGGCAATCTGGTTATCCCCATGCGAGGGGGAACCGGGGGGCTTGCTGTTTACTTGAAAAGAGTGCATGGCTTGGATTTTCAGGCTTTTGCAGTAATTTATGCCGGTACAGCACTCTTGGTCGCGTTGATAAACGCGGCATTAGCCATCTTTGCACTGGTGATACTGAGCT
>Ga0194044_10001097_pt1 | contig 13782 bp, 11 predicted proteins | sample JunL4417m_MetaG_FD_155460 | JGI IMG/M metagenome (GOLD analysis project Ga0194044, IMG submission 155460) | Anoxic zone freshwater microbial communities from boreal shield lake in IISD Experimental Lakes Area, Ontario, Canada - Jun2016-L442-17m | ecosystem: Environmental > Aquatic > Freshwater...
GTGCCGTTGGCCTCAATGGTGGCGCCTACTAGGCTTGTGCTAATGAGTCCGGATTGGGCAATCGTGCCACCTAATCCTGCACCCCCATTAGTCTGAATATATCCCGTATTTTGATAAATACCTGCTGGGGAAGAAAGAATAATTAAACCGCCATTATCGGCATTTGCCAATATGGTAGCTGCTGTATTTAGGGAATTATTGCCGGCTATAACAATTTGTCCGGCTTGAGAATATTGAACTTGCTGGGTACTACGATTTACTGCATTTGAACTAATAAAAGTAGAGCTATCTAGAGAAGTGTTACTAGAAACCAAAGTACTATTAATGCTTGGGGTAAAGTTAATACCAGCTAACAAGGTAGCTATCTGGGAGTTTATCGAGGGTGGCGCTAAGGTTGAGCCAGAGCCAATATTGTTTGCAATACCAATTTGAATAATGCCACCCTGAGTTAATCCATCAGCAGCTATTAGTGCTCCAGCAAAGGTATTATTATGGTTGGCTGCTAGAGTGATATTTCCGCCAGTACCATTAAGACCTAAAGCATCTACCACACCATAATTCTTAATATTGCCCTGTAATGAAATGATATTAATGGTTCCACCATTTAAACCATTGGCAGATATATAGCTGTTTGTAATTGTTTTACTGCCAATATTGATATCGTTTGTTGAAATAATGCTAATTGCCCCACCGTTTGAAATATAGGGATTAGAATCAGTACTCAGTACTGTACTTAAAGTATCAGTATTTAAACTATTTCGACGACGATTATTGGCAGTAGCAGTATTAGCAGAATTCAGATTACTAGAGCCAGTATTTGAACTATTTCCATTGGAATTAATGTTGCCTAAGATATTAATAATGGCAGCTGCTAAGTAGATAGTTGAATTAGAACCACCATTGGTATTAATAGAACCATTGACATTGATCGCTTGTGCAACAGCATAAACCGCGCCAGCAGTGATATTACTGTCCACGTTAACAGTCCCCCCGGGGGCATTCAGGGTCAAAGCAGTAAGGGGATTAGATGAATACACGTCAGCCAAGAAGCTAATCAGCGGGGGGTCACTACCTGTACATAAGCCAATTCCAGTGCAATTTGATCCCGTTCCTAGGCTTACATTGGTCGTTTTTAGGGCGCTTGAGAGGCCTAAGGCCCCTGGGCTATCAATCGTTAACGATGGTGCGTCAGCTCTCCAATTGCCAGTTCTGCCATTGGGAGCTGTGGTATTAACTTCCAAAGGCTGCCCAAACAGCACCTTGCCACCTGAACTGGTATTGATATTGCCGCCATTTCCAGATAACTGACCACCAGTTGCCTTAAAAATACCGGCCACATTCGTTGCCAACTGGGACCAGACATCAATATTTCCACCATCGCCTGTTTTAGAGGCTGAAACATCAACAACAGCACCTTGGGCTATGTTTACAGTATTGGCCTTAACATCGGCTTGCACTAAGTTGGTGCTGGTTTTAGAAACGGTTTTACCAATCAGTATTTCGCCACCTCCTGTTGCACCAGTTGCAGAGGTATTGGAACCGCCATTAAGATTAACTTGATTGCCAGAAATGGTGATTTGACCACCATTTTTAGTATCCGAATTGGCGCTTACTGTCCCATTTTGATTCACATTGGCTGCTACTAAGGAAATCTTACCACCACTGATATTGAATCCATCAGCTGAAATCACATTCTTATTGTTAATTACAGAATTTTTCAAATCAGAAGCAGAATTAGCAGCAATAATAACTTGACCGCCATTAACCTGAATCAATCGTTTGTTTTCAATTAATGACTTAATTGCAGAAGCATCAACCGATACACTAACTAATTGATTGCCATTAAATGATAAAGTAACACGTTGACCAGAAACTAGAGCAATAGCATTATCTCCAGATAGTGTTGCTGTTAATACACCCTCATTTTTAACTTCAGGTGCCATTAATGCAATATATCCATTAATATTATTAGCTTTTATATTACCTTTATTAATTACTTTACCAGATCCATTGCCAGAATATACCATATTACCATTTATATAATCAGCATCTTTAATATCCATAGTGGTTGTGGTAATGGCGCCGGTATTAATTTCAGCGCCTTTTCCAAAAATCACACCATTAGTATTAATAAAAATCACTTCACCATTAGCATTTAACGCACCATTAATCATCGATTTAGTCGCGCTATTAACACGATTTAATGTAGATGCATTGCTATTGGGTTGATTAAAATTTACAGTAGCATCTTTTCCTACATTAAAGCTGCTCCAATTAATAATCGCTTTTTGAGAACTTTGATTAATGTTCATGACATTACTAGTTTGAGAAATGCTAGCTGCTCCAGCTGTCACATTTCCGCCGGTAGGTAATGCATTAGTCGCAGGCCCCGCCGCAAAAACCGGGGGAGTCATGAGGGCTAGAGTTGAAGCAATCGCAAGTATTGAGGCCATTTTGGAGGTTTGCACGGGACAAACTCCCTCTTCCCGCCTAGCAAAAGAAAGTACTTGCAACCTTGAGAAAAGTGGATTTTTTGGCTTCAAATCGATTTTTTTGAGGAAAACGTTTTAAATAATAACAAATTTACGTAAAAAATTCTCAACTTCTAAAAACTATAAGTACCCCTTATCCAGGCCTGGACTCTTCGATAGAAATTATCGACATTGAGCTGTTCCCCGCTTGAGTTATACAAAGGGTTCTGGCCAACCCTAAAAGCAGCCATGGCATCAAATGCCCAATTATCATAGTTGTACTTAATAGTGGGGCCAACTGCCCCTAATTGATAGATATTATTTGCATTTGTTGCCCCTTGCCAGTCCGGATAAAGAGTTGCGTATTGCTGAGCAATACCCAAATCACCAAATACCCCGACTTCTAGGCCCATATCGAAGCGATACAGCAATTGGGTTGATAAGATAAGTCCTTGGGAGCTCGCTCCTTGCGCCACTGGATAAGCCCTTACTGCATAGGGGCCGCCCATATACAGTTGTTCCGCACTATTGAGGTTTTTATTGGCTAACTGGCCGCTGGCCGATAAAAGCCAAGTGGTATCTTTCAAAAAACTCAGGGCTTGGGTACGGCTTAAAAAAAAACTTATTTTTGTATAGTTGCCATTTGTTCCGGGGCCTGATAGGTCGGCACCCGCCTGGGTCAAATTTTGAATATTAAGATTGCCCAAAGTTCCACTAAGGCTATAGTTGATCAGCGATTGGGAGGTATCGGGAAAACTCCCGCTAATAGCTACATTGGTAGTCTTAATTTGATACTGACTGATAACTGCTCCACTTTGTTTATTTTGATAATTTCTGTTTTCTACACTAAACCGTAAATTGGCACTGCTGCCTTCACTGCGATATAGGGCATAAGTGGTATTAAGGCCAATCGTGTTCGCAGTTCCCTCAACTTGATTTTCACTCCAACCCGGTAGGGTTTTAGAAGTCAAATAGTTACCATTTACCCCTACTCTCCAACCATCGTAACCAACTGGAAGTGAGTAAGCCAATTGAGCCAAAGTTGACCCCGAAGATTGAATCGCATCCAAGTTAGCTTGGTCGCCATAGCCAGTGGGACTATTCAGAGCTAAACTTGCCAAGACCTGACCTACACCTGTGCTTGAAATACCATAGTTGCTTACGGCTGCTTGGCCACTAAAGAGAGGCCCATCGCTAAGCTTTACCCGAAAATCACTTTCACCTAAATTCTGACCTGGTTCAAACTCACCTGTGGCTTGAACCCCAGGCAATCCATTTAATAAAGCCATCCCTCGGTAAATTGGCTTGGAATTTATATAGGGATCATCCTCATCATTGCTTGTAAGGTAAAGCTTAGCTGTTTCAGAATTAAACCTAAGCTTCTGGCCTGGCTTGGCTGGTTCGACAATTACAGAGCCCAACTTACCTTCATTAATGGTAATTAGGAGAATGCCCTCGACAATATCTTGGGGCGGAATGGTCGCTTGAGCGATTCGATTGTTCTGGGCATATAAATTTTGAATCGCCGTAGTCACATCTTTTAAGTCCGAAAAGGTAATTTCCGTATTGACCCAGGGTTTAACAACCTCTTCTAATTGCGCATTACTTAGTAAAGTATTTCCTTGGAATTTAAAACCTTTGAAAACCACTTTTTGCTCGTTAGGCTTAGTCTGTTTTTGCGGTACTGGCTTTTCTGGTTGAAGTTGAGGTTTTGGCGCAGAGCGCTGAAGCTGAAGCTCTAACTCACGTTGCAATGTACCTGCATCTTGGGCATAACTCATCACTGGCAAAAAACCTAAAGTCAAGATCAATAAAAAATAGGTAATACAAGCGTATTGCCTATTTATAAATTGATTTGATTTTTTATGGATAAAGCTCAGCATGGCTAAAGATAAAATATGGAATTGCCCTAAATTTAGCATTATTAGCCAAAATTGATAGTTCTAATTGCTAAAGGCGATAACCTACATCAAAAAATAAGCCTGAGATACTGGCAAATTATATGCATCAGCCGTGAAAAAGATGTTTGACTCAAAGTTGCCCTGATGAGCGCTTTAAGCACAAGAAAACTATAAATTAATTTACCCAATACTTAGAAACTAGCAATCCCATCATGATTCGCTGAAGAAAGCTATTGGTAATATTATTGTAATAATTCGATCTAGGGGTATCGTATGCAACAACCCTGTTGCCCCGATTTTGAAAATCAGATCCGTCATCCGACATTGTGCAGTGATCTGTTGCAAAAACAGGTCTCCTATTGAAGCGCTATTCCCACTCAATAGTTACGTTATAAAAACCACATACAGAACAGCAGGTTACGCCTGCTGAATTTGTTTGTGTAACTTCTGTGTAACTAGTATGGTGATGTGGCATTTAGACGAAAATTTATACTCTGCATAGCTACATATTGTACGCAGGTATTGGTTACACGCTGTGCGACCTAACTTGTTAAAAATTTAGAAACAATGATCCGATTAAACAAAAAGAAGTAAGGTAGTTTTGATCATTTCAACTTTTTAGCCACCCTCAGTTCTTATTCCGTGTGTTTTAAACAGGTTAATTAAGGACTTTTCAATAGATTTAGCCTCAATTGTTGATAGAGGATTCAAATGATCAAAGAGGGATGGGAGTAGCATTTGCATCTGTTTATGGCATCTTGCAGCGTAATTATCTTTTCGGTTGCCTGTGAGATGCTGTGCAAATCGATCTTTTACAGCTTTTGACGTTTGACCAACATAAAGCCCAAATCCTTTTTTTTCATCGCTCAAAAGAATAATGTAAACATTATTTGTTCCCTTTGTGGTTTTCTGAAATGTTTCTGTAATGCTTCGAGCATCAGATAAAAAAGGTATTGGCTCGTAGCCAATTTTCTTCATTTTTCTAGTTAAGCTATTAAGATTTTTTTGACGCTTTCTTGTCGCCAAGTAATCACAAATATAGGTCGCAGTTTCTAAGTCTCCACTGTTAGCCACCGCAATGCCAAGCTCAACAATATCAGCACTTAACAGGGGCTGTAGTTTTTTAACTAGCTTTAAGTAAGTGTTCATGATGGAATATTACACTCAATAATTACGTTTTTAAAACCGCAGACAAAACAGTAGGTTGGGCCCTCTGAACTTGCTTGTATGACTTCTGGTTAACTAGGGTAGTGATGTGGCATTTAAACAAGGTAATTAGGGTGCTATAGATATAGACTATACGCGGGTATTAGTTACACGCCACACGACCTAACTTGTAAAAAATGATGAAACTTATTACAGGGTGATCATGACAATTCTTATGCTCTAATGGATAAAGCCAACATAAAGTTGGCTTTAAGAGAGGTTGAATAACGAATTAAGAAAGTGGCATAAGCTTATTAAGCAGTTATTAAGTCTCTAGGTACTGGCATCCCCATTTTGATTCGCTGAAGCAAGCTATCTGTCATGATTTTAGAAATATCTGTTTTACCAATGTCAGCCACAACAACAATACCACCCTGAGTTTGAAAATCGGCTCTATCTACCCAACCTTGCGGTGTTAGCTGTTGCAAAATCATACCAGCGATGGAGACGGCCTTAGGGGAAATAAACCACAGTTCTTGCCTATCTCCCGCTCTCTTAGCAACCATCTCATTAACTTTACCAAAAGGTGATTTGAGTAACTTCTGACGATGGTAGCTCCCAATCCAAGTTTGAATTGATTTGAATTCATATCTATTTAATTTAAAGCGCCAGACACCGCCGATATGACCTGCTAGCTTTAGCATGTCAACGTGAGGTTTTTGTGGGCCCAAATGTAGTTGCAGATTTGATTCAGGCATTTTTGGAACGTGAGGTAATGCGGTTCTTGGAAAACGCTCTTCTGCTGTAAACCAAGCAAAATTAGTTACCGAAGGTTGCATCCTTACGCCAGTAACTCTCTCTGTTCTAATCTCTTGTGCCATCAAAATTTCAAACAAGTTATAACCTTTTGTATAGTGGTAAATCGTACTCATTTAATTCTCCTTAAATTAAGAATCATCTCCGTGATAATTCATAGGTTCTATAGTATTCAAATCGGCTTTTTTTGAGCCCAAATAAGCATTTCAAACAGAGTTCGTTAACAGCGCTCCATAATTGAAAATGTCACTCGAAAGTGGCAACGCTGATGCAAGTAATACCTGTTTTATGTGGCAAGTGCTAATGGTTGTGCTGATTGCTTTTTAGCCCTGTGGTCTTGAGCCGCCCGTTCACGCTGTTCCTGTATCTTGAGTTGGTATTCTGGTGAAATGATTTCTTTAGCCCGATCAATTTGGGTCTTCTCTAAATCAGAGACAGCGCTTTTTGAATTTAGGTCTACAAATACACGTTCAAGTATTTGCTTTTCAAAATCTAAATCCATTGGAATTACGCCCACTACCTTATATCCGCCTAATACATTGGCGCATATAGGATAAAAAAAGTCACTTACACCCTTTGAGTCATGAACTTGAGAGCGCCACTCAGCTGGAATACTTAATTCAGTAATTGGCGAAGCTACCTTTTCGTTTAATAAAGCTTTAATAAACTTGATTGAGAACTCATCTCGAGTCTTCTTTTTGGCCGAAGCCTCTATGCACACATTACTTTCTCTGATACGGTCTATACCCCCATTTTCCCTTATAAAGTCTGGCAATTCATTAGGCATCACATCTGACTTATAAGCTAAATCTAGTACACGAGCATAGACATGTGCATTTTTTCGGTTAGTTCGAACTACATACTTCACAAGAATCAAAATATCAGAGCTATTGCGCTGAGTTTTTATCTTGTACTTCTTAGACAATACTTCACGCATTTTGCTTAAAATACTATGCTTATAGGGTGATACCATAACCATATCGGCAAAAGCCATAAGGTCAGCCAATAATGAATATAAGACATCATTAGCCTTAATGATGAAATTCTCATTAAAGTCAGCTTGCTTTTCAGCCAACACATTCCCTTCACATAAAACTTGCTCTATTACTACTTTTTCACTTTGTTTCATTTAAATCTCCACGGTTAATGCGAGTTATTTCGCACCATCAAGATAAGCTTTTAGGGGTTATTTTTGCTGAAATAATGGGTTTCAAGAGAGTTTGTTAACACTCCGTCTCTGTGAAATTATTAGAATTTTGGATAAGAAATTTAGATATACTTTTCTTATCTAATTTTGCTTCTTAAGGCGCTTTATGACGGATAAAGAACTGGGTTTATTCAAAGAAATCCCTGGTGGACTTAGGCGCCGCCTTCCAATAGATCAAGAATGGAAAAAGGCTAAAGATACTCTCTACTACGAGTGGTACCGATGCTTAAATGCTAGTAAAGACTATTTAGAATGCTGTGCTGCAGAAGGTAAAAGTCACGAATTAGCTAATACTTACGAACTATTTGGTGACGTGAATGTTTCGTGGCCACAATGGTGGCAAAAAACAGGTAGAAAATTGTTTAGTGAGCGGCGGCAATACCCAAAAGTTCGCAACATAGCCCAAGAAGGAGCATTAAATAAACTCAATATTGATGAGCATAATTTTCTTATCTTAGATATTCCATTAAATCTCAGACGCGTCACGATACTAGAACAAATCAATGAATTACTAGACAAACATCACCCTGGTAAGGAGTTAGATGTTAGGGCACAAAGCACAGCCATTCTTCAGCTAGAGACCAATAGACTACAGCACAAAACTGTTCCAATTTTAGTGAATGTTGCTGAACTGCTTTATGGAAATCCCGATATGAATCTTTACCAGATCGCTCAAAAAGCTAAATTAGCAGAACATCACTTAGGCAGATCTGTTAGCGAATCCTTGAGTCAACGAGAAGAAAAGCAAAGACGGGAAATGGCTGCTAGTAGATACAAAGAGCAGGCAATTAGGTTGATTTACAACGCCGAGCGTGGCATATTTCCGTCCATAGGGTAAAGTTTTAACAATTGTGAAAAAATTAACTATTATTCATCTCATTTAAACATTATGAAAATTCAAAAAGGCAATCCCCAAGCCATGGAATTACTTGATCTTCTTAAAAAAGAAGGTAATTTAACCAATATATATTCGCAAGAATTTTTTGATCAGCAGCCTACCTATGATGAAAGCCCAGATGCTCCATTTTATAAAAATGGAATGGACTGGATTAATGAGCTAGAGGCTGATAGAAGTGAAAATGAAAAACCAAAACATCACCTTCTCTACATTTTTTTAGATGAATATAAAAAAGAGTTAATCGATAAGTTATTAGCGTTATGCCCTTCGCTTGATAAGCATTTTGATGGCCTGCATAAGCCTGATTTCATTATCCTGAATCTTTATACAAAACAAATGCTGTGCGTTGGATTTGGAAGAAAGAATCAAATTTTTGCATATGATCCAACCTATTCAGATCGGATTGATTTTTTTGGAATTACGGGAAGCGGGGATGGCGGAAAATATCTTAAAAGATTCATGGAGCATGACTGCTATGAAAGTTTAAGAGATTTTGCACAGGCATTGGCTACATTAAGTCAGGCAATGTTTGACCAAGATCACCTACCCAACAATTCTGAGTTGATAGAAATAGCGCTTGATGAAGGCGCTAAATCCGATGGGCTTTACTATGTTGATGATGATGAAGAGGGTTATACCAAAGAAGAGATGGAAAGTTTTCTTGAGCAGTATGAAGATGCCCAAAGAAGGGAAGACGAGGCATTAAAGGTGCTCAACATATTCTTTCCAGGAGATCGGTGGTGGGAATTAAATACTGGGGATTATTAATACACTTATATCAACCTAAATGAGCTCTACTGCATTGCGCATGAGATCTGGATTCACATCAATGTATTTTTGGGTTACTGCAATGGATTTATGACCTGCCAAACCTGCTAAGACCCTTACAGAGATACCTTTATTAGCCAGTGTGGTGATGAAAGTTCTTCGTCCGCTATGGCTCGAGGCGCCGGCGATCCCGGCGTTGCGGTAGGCCCAAAAGAACCATTGACACAAACTATTTGGGGAAAACCCCAATCGATTGGCCGTGTGGAAAAAAGGTATTTCCGGGTACCTAGCATAACGAGTAGCCAAATAAATAGCCAACTCATCTTGTAATTTCTTTGGTAAAAACACAGTTCTAGGTTGCCCGCCTTTGGTCTGCGCCGCACTTAAACGCACCTCATTTCGAATAGTGCCATCTTCATTAACTACATCTCGCATTTTTAAGCTGGCTATTTCGGCAACTCGAAGTCCTGAGTAGCAACTGGTTAAGATTAGTGCCCTATCGCGTTCTGGATATTTTCTAGTACTTAAGTAGGCCAGTACCTTATCGAGTTCTTGTGATGTCAATGTTTTAGCTTGTGCCATGCGTATCTCCTTTGTAATTAATAAAAAGCAAGTATGTAGTGTGTTTTCTTTTGCAGTAAAGGTCGACCTCTATTTGTCATGAGAAGCTTTTGAGTACTTATGATTTGTCATCTTTACTCTATGTTTTCCAGCAATATCATGGTCAATTAAGACCTTCCAAGAATCAACGACTTGCACCATTCACATAAGAAAAGCATATTTTTCTTATGTGCACACTACGCTTAATATTTAGCTGTTTTGTGTGAGATCAAGACAACAAATTGACTAAGAATTTGGGTGCAAATGGAGCAAATACTGTGGGTTTTTGACACACCGTTTAAAACACCTCAAATCCACGCTGTATTGCATTTACGCAATCTCAGCTACCCAAGCTTATGAAGTCAAAAAGCCCGCATTTAACGGGCTTTTTGAGGGGTTTTACTACTTTTATTTAGAGCTAATTACTGCCAGTTTTCTAACGCTACATTAGTAGCTAGAAGAACGGGCAACTTGGCGCCAGCGTTTTTACATTGCCTAACCTGTAAATCCCACTCCTCTCCTACAGAGTGCTCAGAATCATCAATATGCAAGTGCAATTCATTGCTATCTTGTAAATACGCACAAAAGCCTGGCACCCTCGTTTTAGTTTTAGTCATGGAATCGTAATGCAGGATCCAAGACATGAGCAAATTAGGCGCTTTTGGCAAATCGGTTTGCTCTAGGTATTTAAGTACCTTGATTTGATCGTCTGATTTAGCTCTAAATTCCCAATGCGCATAGTCATAAAAATCAACTAAATACTTTTGATTAGGGTTATGCAACTCAATAGAGCCGTTATAAATGGCGCGATTAAAAACGCCCTTACCATACGAACCCATGTACTTTTCATTAATAAACAATCTAACTGCAATTTCTCTCATTTTTATCTCCTTTTAGATGAGTTAAGTTGCAAGTCGCGTAGTTCGAGTTAGTTGCGAAAGAAGAGATCTCAAAAGATCCGTTACTACGAGTTAGTTACTTCCCTCAAAAGAGGGAAGTTTCTTTTCTAGTTGCTTTGGTTTACTGGTCAGAGTTTGCCATTTGCTACTGGAGTTACGTAGTTACTAACTCAACTACGCAGTAACTTCTTTTTCTTCTTTGCAACCTACTCTAGTTGCAACCGAGCGACTCACAAAAATATTTATCTCTTGATAAGAAATACCGTATTTTTTATATCCAAAATGCTCTGTTTTCTACAAATAGCAAATAGAGGTCGACCTAAACCCATGGTCAGCCATACATTGCGTGTGTAACCCACTCTTGACAGGAGAACGCCATGGATACGCTAAATGCATTAAATAAGCTAAACTTTGTAGATGCTGTTCGTCCGAGATCTATGCCAGCCGTGCAGCAAAGACGCAATAAATTAAGCAACAAGCTTTGGGAACAGATCCAGTTAGCCAAGAGCAAAATGGAACATACCCATTTTGTTATAAAGCGCAGAGTTACCGTTAAGGACCTGGAAGGTAACTACAAGAGTATTGAGCGCCCTAAACGCATTAAACCGTGGTGGTTTATGGCTACTGACGGCACATTATGTCTATCCGTCTTTTATGGCAGCAAACGTATTGAGCTTATTCCAGGAAAAACCTCTATTTCAGTAAAGAATATGAACGATTTAATAGAGGCATTAGAGCTTCTAAAGTCTGAAACGGAGGCTGGCAGCTTTGATGCTGCTATTGAACATGCTAGTGGTGCACTTAAATTGAACTTTAATAAAAACAGATAGTTAGCGACACAAGCGTTACTTGAAGTAACACTTGATTTATTAGAAGTTGATAAGAAAAGCTAAATATTGATATGAACAAGTATCAAGCCAGTGTGCGTATAAAAGGTCAATTGGTTAAAACATCGGTATTTGCTGATAGCCCAATACACGCACGCTTAATTCTGCAGTATCAATTTGGTATGGATTCTATAGTCAGCTATCCCACAGCAATTAATGAGGTTGCCGCTATAAAACCCTTAACCACAGATCAGCAGCGCATTAAGTCAATGAGAAATCGGGTTAAACAAGATCAGGCAGCTGTTAAGGCTGAACGAGCTAGGCAGAAGATTAAGACGGGGCAAGAGCAGTTAGTAAAAGCAAACATCGCCAGTTAGCTCAGGTTCCCAGTGACTATAAACAGTGGCTACTAACTCAAGGGGATATTGACCCCTATTTGCGCAAGGCTTTAAGTAATTGAGGAGTCATCCTCGAGTGCGCTCGCAAAATCTCACCTGACCCACCAAAAATAAAGCCCTTGAATCTATATTCAGGGGCTCTTTCATTACAGAAACTGAAGAATTTAGAGCAACAGTTCGGCTATACGTTGGTCTGATTTTTGATCACTCACCTAGTCTAAAACTTTTTTAACGGCGTCATGATTCGATTTTATAGAGTTCTATTTGTGTTGCTACTTTATATAATTATCTAATTTCACCCAATAATTAAAGCTAGATGAATAAATTTCGAACTTATAAGACATCAATACCCGCCTCAATTATCTTAGCTCCTTTTCGTTTTTTTATAATTTTTAGCAAAGTTAAATCATCGATTTGATTCAATAACCTCTCATAAACTTTAGCGGTGAGAAGATAAGCTACTGGTTTATTGTGGTTTAAAATTGCAACAGGATTTCCTCCTGCATCTTCCAGTACTTTAGCAGGATTGCTTCGGATTAGCGCTGACACACTAATTGTTGTTTCGGCGTGAATAGGAATTGTAATGGTCATTTTTTATCCAAAATTATTCGCTCTAATTTGAGCGCTTTTATATGCAAAATATTTCTTACTTATTATCAGTTAAGGCTATTGCTATGCATACCTGATAAATGCAAAGAGTATGCAATTACCGAAATTTAAAGCAATTATTTGCTTATTTTTAGATAAAAGTATCAACCCCTCTCACGCTATGCTTGCTTAATTAAGTTAATTTTTCATCAAATTGACTGCCCTAGAATTTGTACCTCATCCTTAAACTAATATTCGTAAGTGCTTTCTAATCCTAAGGGTTAGCTAAAGTAACATCTAAAATTTGATAACAGAATGCAGTTTTTCCCTTTGCCTCACAAAGAGATTACATACTTTTTTAGCATTAATCGCTATTGATTCATATAGAGTTTTAATGGTTACGAATTCTTTTAGTCAATTGGTGTCGAATTCGAACGCGAATTTTTGGTCAAGTCAATTGCACCAAAACATTAAAAAGCCCTTGAATACATTTTTAGAGATTTTTCATTAAAAATGCTGAAGAACCCAGAGTAATAGTCTTCATCAGTATTAAATATAAAACGCGGTTCACCTACTTTCTTATCATTTAATACCGCAGTCCTAAATGGCAATAAATAGTTTCATGAATTTAGATAAAGTATTGAATTACATTTCCTATGCCTTGTCATACAATTAATTAATTACTTATACAAGTAATTAATTAATAGCATTACTTGTAAATTTAGATACTTCTTTCAAACTCTACGGGTTCCAAGCTAGAATTTTCATAAAAATATAATTCGGCTTTTTTTCTAACTAAATCTTTAACGTCAGACTCTTTTAGCAAAGCCAATTCGTCATATATCTCCTTTGAGATTAATTTGAAAATTGCAATCATTTCAGGATCAAAATGTGACGGAGTCTCATCATGAATGATTTTCATGGACTCCTCATAACTGAGAATTTTTTTATACGGTCTTTTAGAGCAAAGCGCATCAAATGTATCGGCCACCATAAATATCCTAGCAATCAATGGGATATCAGATCCACTAAGACCCCGGGGATAGCCTGAACCATTCCATTTTTCATGATGATTCGCAACTATTTCATAGCCAATAGAAAGTAAACCAATGTGCTTTACCATTTGCTCACCATGTGAGACATGCGTCTTCATGGTAATCCACTCTTGATCAGTGAGCTTTCCTGGCTTGAGCAAAATTGTATCTGTAATAGCTATCTTACCAATATCATGTAAAAAACTCCCGACTATTAAGGATTTCATCT
>Ga0194044_10001100_pt1 | contig 13766 bp, 10 predicted proteins | sample JunL4417m_MetaG_FD_155460 | JGI IMG/M metagenome (GOLD analysis project Ga0194044, IMG submission 155460) | Anoxic zone freshwater microbial communities from boreal shield lake in IISD Experimental Lakes Area, Ontario, Canada - Jun2016-L442-17m | ecosystem: Environmental > Aquatic > Freshwater...
CAGCAGCACAGTGGGCGCGCCCGGAGGCGCTGGAATCTCGCCCCATACCGCCGGGTAGCCACCGCCTTCCAAGTCGAGTTCGCCGGCCTCAAAGCCGGAACGCTTCAGGATGTCGATCACCGTCGCGCGCGCTGCGTCCACGGGTGCGGCGGGAAAGCCGGGAAACGCGCAGGACGCATCCGCGACCAACACGCCCAAGTCGGCCATTACCTGCGGCATCATCGCCGCAACCTTGCTGCGAATCTCGGTGTCTTCCATGTGCTGCTCCTTCGTCTTTGATTGCGGTCTAGGCGACGAACGTGCCGATGAGCATTCCGACTCCCACTGCCACCACGGTGCATACCAGCAGCGGAATCATGAACGAGTGATTGACGACGGCCTTGCCGATCTTGGTGCTCCCCGTCTGGTCGACCGCCACCGCGGCGAGCTGGGTGCCGTTCGCCGGGAGGAACAGCACGCCGGACACGGCTTGCCACATCGCGACGATGGCCCCGAGGCCAAGAACCGGGATCCCCAGAGCGATGGGCACCAGAGTTCTAGTGGTCGCTGACTGGCTGGTGGTCAGAGCGGCGAGCACGAACACCGCAAGCGCGAACAAGAGCGGGATTGCTGTCACCGTGTTCTGCAACGCTGCATTGATAGCTGCCTGGTGGGCGCTCACAAAGGTGTCAGCCAGCCACGCGATTCCGAACAGCGCGAGCAAAGCGACGATTCCCGCACCGAACACCTGCTCACCGGCGATATCTTCAACCTTCGCGTCGCAGAAGATCAGGATGAGCAATGCCACGACGAACATGATGATCTGGATTCCAGAGGTCGTGTCGAGCGGAGCCATCGCGCCGCCGGCGCCGGACGGGACGTGACGCTGGAGCCACGGAACCGCGCCCGTGGCGACGATCATGACCACGCCCATCAGGAAGATATACGCCGAGAGAGCCGCGCCTTTCTTGAGGGGCTGCTCCGGCTCGTTGCTGGTGCACTTGGGCGGCTTGACGAGTCCGTCCTTGAGCCGCTGCTGATACACGGGGTCCTCGGAAAGCGGCTTGCCGATAAAGTTCTGAACGATCGCCGTGACAAAGATGGCGACAAGCGACGCCGGAATCGTGATCAGAAGGATCTTGGGCAGCGTCATGCCCTTGACCACCGTGAGCGTGAGCATCGCTGCCATGGCCGCCGAGACCGGACTCGACGTGATGCCCAGCGCGTTGGCGACGGTGGAGACCGCCAGCGGCCGCTCCGGTCGGATGTCGTTTTCGTAGCTGACTTCGTAGATGACAGGAATCAGCGGATAGAAGATGTTCGACGTCCCTGCGCCCACGGTGAATATGTAGCTCACCAGGGGTGCGATGATCGTGATCTGCTTAGGGTTCTTGCGAATGATCTTGGTCGCAATCCGGACAAGATAGTCGATACCACCAGCTGCCTGCATCGCAGCCGCAGCCGTGATGACCGCCAGGATGATCAACATCGCGGCAATCGGCGGCTGCCCCGGAGCAAGTCCAAACACGAAGACAAGCACTCCGACGCCGGCCGCGCCCCAGATGCCGAGGCCCATGCCGCCCATCTGCACGCCCATGACGATGGCGCCAATGACCACCAGAAGCTCGAGCCAGATTGAGATTCCCACAGTTGTCCCCTCTGTCGGATACCGTCCTCGCGCCGTCGAACACAGTCGATCGGCAGGGCCCGGAGCGCGGACTCGGCTACTGCCAAAGAATGGATACCCTTTTTGGCGAACACTCCCTACAGGTGCCGAACTAGCCGGCGCTGGTACCCTTCGACTCCAGCCAGGCCTCCGCGTCTGTGACCGCCTCGTCCACCGATGCCATCAGCGCGGGCTGCGCGGCGTAGATGTGGCCTCGGCCAACCGAGTCTGCGGCACCGGTGCGCTCGAGCTGGTCGAGAAGCGCAGGTCCTATGCCGACGAGGGCGAGATAGCCGCCACCCTCGGCAACCTGCGCACTGTAGCGACGGATCAGTTCGAGGAAGGTGCTACCCACGTCGGCCCGCCCGCGGAGCCTGAGCACGACCACTGCGTCGTGCGCCCCGATCGCGTCCGGAAGCAGACGATCGATCACGTCGGTTCCGGCATAGAAGACGCTGCCGTACACGTCGAGCACGGTGACCGAGTCGTCGGGCAGCTTCGCCGGCGCCTCGCCTTCGACGTGGTTTCCCTGCTCGTCCCGCGTCAGCGTCACGACGCGCGCGTCCAAGGACGAGCTGAAGGTGTACTGCACGACCGACAGCGCGACGCCGATAAGAACCGCGTACTGCACCGGAACCACCAGCGTCCCAATGAACGTGACCAGCATGATCGTCCGGGTCTGAACGCTGGTCTGCCACACGGCGCGGATTGCGGGCGCGTCGATGGCACGCACGCCGATGACGACCAGCATCGCGCCCAGTGCGGCCCTGGGGATAAGCTCGACCGCAGGGGCGAGCAACAGCAGCACCACGGCGATGATCGGCCCGATGATGAAGTTCGCCACGCGATGCCTGCCGCCGAGCTGCACGTTGAGCGCGGTACTCGACAGCGATGCGCCCACCGGCATCCCGCCAAAGAACGCCGCGGCCGCGTTTCCGGCGCCCTGCCCGATGAAGTCGCGGTTGATGTCGGAGTAGACGCCGCCGGGGTTAGGGACGGCTTTGCTGATGCCGGCTCCTTGAATCAGCCCGACAATCGCCACGGAGAGTGCCGGCACCAAGAGATTGAGCATCCCGTTCAGCTGTGGCAGAACCAGCTTGGGTAGCGCCGAGGGAATCGAAGCGCTGTCCCCCACCATCGCGATCCCGACGTTTGCGACATTCGCGGCGAGCGTCGACGCCACAAGTGCAATCGGGAAGGCGAACGTGGCCAATCTGGTGCGCCCGATGCCCAGAATGATCGCCACCGTCAACAGCGCCAGCAGCACGGTGGGAACGCTGACGGACCGCGGTTGCAGCGCTGTGTCTATCAGACGCATCGACTTGTTGGTCAGTGCGCTCTTGTAGCCAGTCACGTCGGCAACCTGAGAGAGCACGATATTGATCGCGACCCCCGTGAGAAACCCTCGCATCACGGAGTTCGACACGAATCGCACCAGGGTTCCGGCTCGCAGCACGCCCAGCACTATCTGGATGATTCCGACGAGCAGGGTCAGCGAAATGAGTGCGATCGCACGCTGATCTGCGGGCACACCGCTCAGAGCATCGGCGACAACCAGCGCCATCGACCCCGTCACGGCCACAGTCATCAGCTTCGAACTCGTGGTGAGCGAAGCGACCGGCGTTCCGACGACGAGCGAGTACAAACCGTGGACCGGATTCAACCCGGCGAGCGTGGCATTGGCCATGGCGTCGGGGATATTGGCGACGGCATTGGTGAAGCCGGCGATCGCATCGCGTCCCGTTACCCCACCAACCGAGCCGGGGAGCCGCTCAACCGCAGCCGCGGCACTCTCGATGAGAGCCTCGGCCTTGGAGGTCTTGGGTGTGATCGTCTCGCCCACTACGCGCCTCCTGACGGAATCAGCCGCACTCTGTTGAGTCTCGCGTGAGCCCGAGCGTCTGCCGAGCAGAGTTGCACTCCCAATTGCTCCGCGAGAGCCGGGGCCAGAGCCTCGCGCCGTGCGGCCATCTCGGTCAAGGTACCCATTCCGGCGTGTCGGCGCATCGCCTGCCAAGAACCATCCGTCGATCGATTCCCACATCGGGGGACGGGTCTGTCCTGTTTCGGGGTAGCAACCCGACTAGAGAGCAGGACCAGCGACGACCACCCACGGAGGAGACCCGAATGAAAGCCTGGAGAATCGCGGCCGTTCTGTTGGTGGGGCTGAGCCTGTTTGCAGCGACCGGGTGCAACGGAAAGCGAGAGGTGCCGAATGTGGTGGGCATGCCGTACGAGAAGGCGGTCCAGACACTTCAGGACGACGGCTTCAAGCTCGGAAGCACCCGCGACGGCTACTCCAACAACGCAACCCCAGGCATCGTCGCTCGGCAAGCACCCGTGGCGGGCAGCGAACTCGAGAAGAACGGTTCGGTTTCGCTGACGGTCGTCAGGCCTCTTGGCTCGGTCGCAACCCCCAACCTGGTCGGCCTGCCCCGAGAGCAAGCCGAGAGCTCGCTGAGCACGTTCTCGCTCAAGCCATCGGTGACCGAGGACTACAGCAGCCAGGTCCCCGCAGGCGTGGTGTTTCTGCAGGCACCGGCGGCAGGAGCGGCGATCAACCCGGGCGACACCGTCGAGATGGTGATATCCAAAGGCGCGGCCCCTGCCAAGGTCCAGGTCCCCAACATCAACGGCAAGAAACAGGCCGACGCAGAGGCCGCACTTAAAGCAGTCGGGCTGGTGCCCGCGCCGAGCCAGTCGTACAGCGACACTGTGGCCAAAGGCGTCGTCGCTGGCCAAAACCCGGTTGCAGGCGCGTCGATGAGCCCAGGCTCGAAGGTGACGTTCGTGGTGTCATTGGGCAAGGGGACGCAAAGCGTCACGATCCCCAACGTCGTCGGCAAGACCCAGGCTGACGCCGAGGCCGCCATCAAGGCAGTCGGCCTGGTGCCGAGCGCCGTCCTCAACGTCAGCCCGACAGTCCCCAAGGGAATCGTCGCCGGACAAAGCCCGACCGCAGGCGCGAAGACCGCACCAGGATCGGTTGTCGGCATCCTTGTGTCGCTCGGTCCCGACATGTCTGTGACCGTCCCCAACATCGTCGGCAAGACCGAGGCTGACGCGAAGGCGGCAATCGAGGCCGCCGGCCTCGTCGCGCAGGCTGCCGAACAGCCCGATGCAGAGGTGCCCAAGGGCACGGTGATCAGCCAGGGTCCCGCAGGCGGGGCGACAGCCGCCGCTGGCTCGGTCGTGCTATACACGGTGTCGAGTGGAGTGCCCGAATAGACACGAACGGAACCGCAGGTCGACCTCCTGACACACTCCTCGGGCGGGCTGCTGGCGCTCGACATCATAGCCATCGATGAGATGCGCGGAGGCGTGTAGCGCCGCGCTGCTGTCACGCCATGCAGCACGACTTGTACTTGCGGCCGCTCCCACACGGGCACGGGTCGTTTCGGCCCGTGCGCGCGGCCTCCTCGGCAAGTAGCGCCATCATTTCGTTGGCTTCGCGTCCTTGGGAAAGCAGTGCGACCATCGCGCTCATGCGCCGGTCGGTATGCGCGAAGAAGTACTTCAGCCCCTCGCAGAGCCAGTTCAATCCGGGCTCACCGTCAGGCGCAAGGAGGATGCGGTTCTTGGGGCACTCGCCGTTGCAGGCGAACAGGAATTCGCATTCTCGGCAGTAACCCGGAAGCGTATCGCGCTTCGCCTGGCCGAACGCACGCTGCTGATCGCCGCGCACGAGTTCACCGATCGGTGTCTCCATGATGTTGCCGAGAAGGTAGGGCGTGTCCACGAAGTGGTCGCACGAATACACGTCGCCGTTGTGCTCGAGTGCGACGCCCTCGCCGCACGTCGGGCTCAGGACGCACAGCGACGAGTAGCCGCGAAGGTAGGCCGCGAGCACGCCATCGAAGAACTGCACGAACATCTCGCCGACGTCTCGGCGCACCCACTCATCAAAGATCGCCGAGAGGAACTGCCCGTACGCGAGACCGTCGACGCTGCGGTCGGTCACGGTACCGGCGACGCCATCGGCCGGCGCTGTCGCGACCTCGACAATCGGGATGAACTGCACGTAGCGCGCGCCGAGTTCGTCTCGGAAGTAGCGGTAGACATCGAGCGGATGCGCCTGGTTGGCCGCGTTGATCGTACACAGAACGTTGAACTCGACGCCGTGCGCTTGGAGCAGGCGAGCCGCGGCCTCGACCTGGTCGAACACCGGTCGGCCGGCGCCGTCGTGGCGGTAGGCGTCGTGCAGCTCGCGCGGGCCGTCGATGCTCAGTCCGACGAGGATGCTGTTCTCGGCTAGGAAAGCGGCCCACTCGTCGTCGAGCAGGGTGCCGTTGGTCTGGATGGTGCGCTCAACCTGCCATCCCTGGGGAAGCGCGTCGCGTTCGACCTCGAGCGCGCGTCGGAAGAAGTCGAGCCCCATCAGGGTTGGCTCCCCGCCCTGCCACGCGATGGTCACGAACGGCACCTGCTGCGCGGCGATGGTCTGGCGAATGAAGGCCTCCGCGACTGCATCGGTCATGCGCTCTTCACTGCCAGGGTAGAGCGCTGACTTCTCTAGGAAGAAGCAGTAGTCGCAGCGCAGGTTGCAGCGCGACCCGGTGGGCTTGGCCATGACGTGGAAGGCGGGGGATGTCAGATCGCTCATGCAGTGATGGTACGCCAAGCGAACACACGGAATCCGCGAATGTGACGCCGAGAGTGCTACCCCAATGGGCATATTGGAGAAGCGGACTCGATAACCGAAGAGAGGCGGTCTCAATGCCGAACGGCAAACCGAACATCCTCGTCCTGTGGGGCGACGACATCGGCACATGGAACATCAGTCACAACAACCGCGGAATGATGGGCTACACAACGCCCAATATCGACCGGCTCGCGAAGGAAGGTGTCGCCTTCACCGACTTCTACGGTCAGCAGAGCTGCACCGCAGGGCGCGCGGCGTTCATCACCGGGCAGAACCCGATGAGGACCGGCATGACCAAGGTCGGTCTGCCCGGCGCGAACTTCGGCCTTCAGCCTGAGGATCCGACCATCGCCGAGCTCCTCAAACCGCTCGGCTACGCAACGGCACAGTTCGGCAAGAACCATCTCGGCGATCTAGACGAACATCTGCCGACCAATCACGGCTTCGACGAGTTCTTTGGCAACCTGTACCACCTCAACGCCGAGGAGGAGCCAGAGCTGCTTGACTACCCCAAGGACCCGGCGTTCAAAGAACGCTTTGGGCCGAGGGGCGTCATCCACAGTTGGGCGCAACCGGACGGCACGCAGACGATCGAGGACACCGGGCCGCTCACCAAGAAGCGGATGGAGACCATCGACGACGAGACCGTCGCGCGTACGTTGGAGTACCTCGAGGAGAGGGCCGACGACGACAAGCCGTTCTTCGTGTGGTGGAACGCGACGCGCATGCACTTCCGCACCCACGTCAAGGATGAGCTGCGTGGGATCAGTGGGCAAGACGAGTACGGCGACGGCATGGTCGAGCACGACCGACACGTCGGGATGATCCTCGACAAGCTCGATGAACTGGGACTCGCCGACGACACAATCGTCATGTACTCCACGGACAACGGCCCGCACTACAACTCGTGGCCAGATGCTGCGACCACGACGTTTCGCTCCGAGAAGAACAGCAACTGGGAGGGCGCCTATCGAGTGCCGTGCTTCATGCGCTGGCCCGGTCACTACGAGGCCGGCGTAACGCTCAACGGAATCGTCGCGCATCAGGACATGGCCACGACGTTTCTCTCAGCGGCGGGCGACCCTGACATCGCAGCGAAGTGCAGAGTCGGCTACCAGTCGATGGGCAAGACCTTCAAGGTCGTGCTCGACGGCAAGGACATGAACGCGTACTTCTCCGGCAAGACCGCCGAGAGCCCACGCGACCGCTTCTTCTACGTCAACGACGACGCCGAACTCGTTGCTCTGCGCGTCGGGGAATGGAAGTTTGTCTTTAAGGAGCAGCGCGGCCACCAGCTCAAGCTGTGGCTCGAGCCCTTCATCGACCTCCGGGCACCGATCATCTTCAACCTCCGGAGGGATCCGTTCGAGCGTGCGCCCGAGAACTCCAACACCTACTGGGACTGGTTCCTCGACCACTTGTTCCTGGCCGTGTGGGCGCAAGCCGTGGTTGCCGAGGCGCTCCAGGACTTCACGGAGTTCCCGCCGCGGCAGAAGCCGGCAAGCTTCAACCTCGATATCGTCTTGGCGAAGCTCCAGGAGTCCAGCGGGTCCGCCTGAGGCTCGGCTCCCCGGAATCCGACGACGGAAGGCTCGCCGTAAGGGCGGGCCTTCCGTCTTTTCATGCTTCGATGACGACAAACTTGGCGTTTTTGAGATACTCGAAGAAGTTGTGCTCTTCTTGTACGAGTCCGTCTCCGACAGCAAGGGGCCCAAATTGAGCAATCTAGTCGGCTATTCTCTTCCCCTCTGGGCGACTCTGCCCCTCGCCCTGTACTGGGCTCTCGTGGTGGTCATCATCATCGCCGAGGACCGGGAGCCCACCACAACCCTCGCGTGGATCCTGATCCTGATTGCCTTCCCTCTCATCGGCATGGTCGTCTACTTCTTTGTCGGCCGAGACTGGAAGCACACGGTGCCCAAGCGCGCGAGCACCCGGATAGCGAAGGCCCGGATGATGGAGTTCATGTCGGACGTGTACGAGCCCTATCTCGGCGTGCAACGAAGCTTCATCGCCAAGCACAAGGGCACGCTGACCGAGCGCATCAGCAAGAGCATCATCTCGGAGAACGACGCCCAGCCCCTGCCGGTTCGCAGTATCGACCTCTACCCCAGCGGCCAGGAGTTCTTCGATCACCTCAAGGCCGACCTCGCCTCCGCCAAGCGCTTCATCCACCTCCAGTACTTCATCTGGGAGGAAGACGGGCTGACCGCAGACCTTATCGCCATCCTGGTCGAACGCATCAAAGCCGGAGTCGAGGTACGCCTCACCTATGACTGGATGGGCAGCATCGCCTACGGAAAGAACCAGCTCAAGGACCTCAAGGCGGCCGGCGCGCACGTCAGCCCAGACGTCATCGAGATTGGGAGCCTGAACTACCGCAACCACCGCAAGATTGCGGTCATCGACGGTGAGATCGGCTACACCGGCGGACACAACATCGGCCAGGAATACATCGACGGCGGCAAAGCCTATCCGTCGTGGCGCGACACCTCTCTTCGAATCACCGGTCCGGGTGTCGCCGCGCTCCAGAAGTGGTTTGCCTACCGCTGGATGACGGCCCACAAAGGCGACGACTGCCAGTTCGACGCGAAGTACTTCCCAGCCGTCGACGAGTCACTGACCATCGGCGACCCGCTCATGGTGCAGGTCGTGGCGCAGGGAGTCGACGACCCCTACGAGTCTGCCCGGCGCACACACATGGTGGCAATCTCGGGAGCAAAGCGAATCGTGCGCATCCAGTCCCCCTACTTCGTCCCGGGCGAAGGCATCTACGACTCGATGCTCAACGCGGCGCTCGCCGGCGTCGAGGTCCACTTCATGATGACCGGCTGGCCGGACCACAAGTCCGCCTTCTGGGCTGCGCAGTCCTACTGGGGCAAGCTCATAGTCGCTGGTGGCCATGTGTACACGTACGATGCGGGGTTCTTCCACGCCAAGACCATCTCGGTCGACTCGGAAGCCTGCGCCGCAGGGACTCTCAACATGGACCTGCGCAGCCTCCGTCTTCAGCGCGAGCTCATGCTGTGGTGCTTCGATCCCGAGAAGGCCAAAGAGCAGGAAGCGACGTTCGAGCGAGACAAAGAGAAGTGCACCGAGATCACGCTGGAGATGCTGCGGGAGATGGGGCCGTACGCCAAGTTCCGGAACTCGGCCTCGCGCCTCGCGGCTAACCTGCTTTAGGATCGCTCGCAGCAGACCCGCTTATCTGCCTTGCTCGGCAAGTGCCAGGTGGCCGATGCGGAGCAGGAACCTGCGCCATCCGAACATCCTCGGCTGATGGCCGAACAGATACGGTTCAGATTCCGGTAAGGCCTCATCGCTAGCCTCCGGTCATCCGCGCACATTCGCGCGCATTGACTCGAGGAGCTGACGATGCAAGAGCAGGACGACACCGATGCGGTGACACCGGAGCATGGCGAAAGACTCTTCGGCGACGTCGCCGGGCTCATCGAGAGCGCCCGCCAGCGAGTCGCAGTTTCGGTGAATAGCGAACTCGTGATGCTGTACTGGAGCGTGGGCAAGCGCGTGCGCGAGGAGGTGCTCGGCGGGGAGCGAGGGGCGTATGGGCAAGAGGTGGTGAGGCTGCTGGCCGCAAAGCTCGCCACCCTTTACGGGAGGGGTTGGAGCCGACGGAACATCCAGCGAATGATCAGTCTTGCCGCTTGGATGGAGGATTATGGGAAATGCGCGACACTGTCGGCCAAATTGAGTTGGAGCCACTTCGCCGAGCTCCTTACCATCTCTGAGCAGCTAAAACGGGACTTCTATGCCGCCTTCGCCGCGCATGAGCGATGGAGTGTACGCACCCTGCGCGCCAAGATTGCCGGCAAGCTCTACGAGCGGACGATTGCTTCGCGAGGCTCGGCTGACGGCCTTGAGGCTGAGCTCGCGAAGCTCTCGACCACCGGCGCCGTCGAGCCGTCCCTCGCTTTCCGCGACCCCTACGTGCTCGACTTCCTCGGCCTGCCCTCAGAGCACAGCGAAGCCGAACTCGAACGTGCGATTCTCGACGAGATGCAGCGCTTCTTGCTGGAGCTCGGAGTCGGCTTCGCGTTCGTAGAGCGCCAGAAGCGCATGATCGTCGACGGGCGTGACTACCGGCTCGATCTGCTGCTGTACCACATCACGATGCGCTGCTACGTCGCGCTCGAACTCAAGACGCGTCCTCTTGAGCCCGGCGACTACGGGCAGATGATGCTGTACTTGCGCTGGCTCGACGCCCACCAGCGACACGAGGGTGACTCGGCACCGATCGGGCTGATCATGTGCACGAGCAAGGGGCCGGAGCAGGTGGCGCTGCTGGGGCTGGAGAAGGGCGAGGTGCGAGCCGCGCAGTACGTGACCGACGAGGTTCGCGCGGGGCTGGAGCGCATCGCGTCGGGGGCGAAGGAACTGGAGGCCCCAACGCCATGAGTTCTCGTAGGAGTCGCAACCTGGCCGACTCTAGGACGCGTACCGCTCTCTGCCGCTCTTCCCGCCGCCGAAGTACGTGCCCATGTCGACCAAGAAGGCAATGCCGAGGAAGATCCAATTCACCAGGCTGATACCGCCTGGGTACACGATCACCCACATCAGTGTGGTCCAAGGCAGGAAGAAGAAACCGACAAACGCCCAGATCAGGTTGTTGAATGCTGCGCTGACGTATCTCGTCTGGAACAGGTACCAGATGAACAGCGCAAAACGCGGCGCACCAGCGAGAATGATGGCGAACAGACAGCAACCCATGGACGGCACTCCCTCTCTCTATGATTGCCGAGTCAAACACGGTCTCCAAGGACCGCTCTCGGTGCTCCTACCCGATTCGGAATGATCCTAGTGGGGCGGTTGTTCGCCGTCGCGCTCCTTCAACGCCGCGACGGCAGCAGCCACTCCCCCAAACATGTTCTCCGAGCCAATGAGCTCAGTGAGCCCAGAGAGCTCCATCTCCTTCGCCACCGGATCGAGGACGTAGATGAGCATCAGGGTGACCTTCTGCTCCTTCAGGGCCCCTATGAGCTTTCGGAGCATGAAAGCAGCCGAGAAGTCGATGTCGCCTACCGCCGAGAAGTCAACCACGACGACCTCGACGGGGGTCTCGGCGTCCGCAACGATTCTGTGCACTTGCTCTGCGAAGGTGGCGGCGTTGGCGAAGTAGAGGTCGGCTCCAAAGTGATAGAACACAACCCCTGGAAGCATCTGCGTACCACTGTCCACCGGAGAGAATCGCAGTTCCTTGCTTGCGCCTTCCCGAACCATCAGCAGGTTGGTGGGGCGATAGCTGTGACGCATGTGGACGAGAACCGAGAGCGCCATCGCCAAGAAGATTCCCTGCTCTACCCCCACGAAGACGACGATCGCCGCCGTGAAAGACGCGATCCAGAACTCGTCTCGGCGCTCGGCCAGGATCGATTTCATGCCTTTCAGATCGACAAGCTTCACGCCGATGATGAACACCACCGTCGAGAGCACGGCACTCGGCATGAACGAGAGCGGTTTGGTGAAGAACAGCAACACCATGAGCACAATGACCGCCGTGGTGAGCTGAGAGATCTGACTGCGACCACCGGCCTCGTCGACCATCTCGGTCTTTGTCGGACTCCCGTTGACCGGGAACGTGCCCGACAACCCCGCGGCAACGTTGGACAAGGAGAGCCCCACGAGGTCGACGTCCTCATCGAACTCGTCGGTGTACTTGACGGCGTACGCCCGCGAGGTCGCCGCACTTTGCGCCAGAATCACCAAGAACAGCGACCCGGCGGTGGTCACCAGAGCCGCCCACATGTGCGGCTGGGGCAGTGCGGGCAGGCCGAACTTGGGCAGGCCACTCGGTACCGATCCAAGCGTCGCGACTCCGAGCGCCTTGAGGTTGAACCACGCGCTTACAGCAATCGCGCCGATCACAGCGATGAGCGGGGCGGGAATCTTCTTGCTAAGCAGCCCCCCACCCACGATCACAAGAAACACCCCTACAGAAACTGCTACGGTCGGGATGCTTGCCTTGGGAATTGCGAGAATCGCGTTCACGGCCTGCGAAACGGCTCCCTTGCCCACCTTCGCGACGCCGAGCATGCCGGCGATCTGGCCGAGGGCGACTTGAATGCCGACGCCGGTCAAGAAGCCGATCAGGACAGATCTGGACAGGAAGTCTGCCAGGAAGCCGAGCTTGAGCAGACGGGCCGCGAGCAAGAACCCCGCGGCCAGCAGCGCTGTCCAACTGGCGAGCGCAATCCACTGTGGAGATTCGGAGGCCACCGAAAGTCCTGCGAGACCGGCGAACATGATGGCCGCCGTCGCGGAGTCGGCGCCAACCACGAGGTGCCGCGATGAACCGAGCAGCGCAAAGACGGCGATCGGAATCAGGATCGTGTAGAGCCCGGTGATGACGGGCATGCCAGCGATTCTGGTGTAGCCCATCACCTCGGGGATGGCGAGAGCGGCCAAGGTGGCGCCTGCTATTAGATCAGTTGGGATCCGCTGCCGGTCAAGCGGAAGGATGCCTTCAAGAACGGGAAACCGCCACTTCCGGGCAGTCTTCTTCGCAACAGCTTGCACCATTCTCGGCCTCCCCTTCTTGACCCACGAACGCGTACAGCATATCCCAACGCAAATGGGCGGCGCCCTGGTCCGACGCCGCCCATCTCATGCGTACCTGTCGTGCAGCTTGCTAGGAAGCGGCCGGCTCGTGCAAAGCGCTCTGGAACTTCTTCTCGTCCTCGTCGGAAAGCGAGGTCTGGAGCACGGTGCCGCCAAAAGGCTCGATGGCGGCCATGAACTTATCCATCGTCGCGCTGTGCAGAACCATGAACAGCGCCGAGGTGCCCGGCTTGACCTGCTCGCGAACCTTGTCGGTGAACTGCTTGTCGATGCTCGACTTCTCGATGGCGCCCATGATGACGCCCATTCCGGCGCCAATTGCCATGCCAAAGAGCGGCACGAAGAAGAGCAGGCCGAAGAGCGCGCCCCAGAAGAAGCCCCACGTGGTCTGCGTGCCGACGATGTGATAGCCGGTGTGGACGTCGAACTTGCCGTTCTCGTGATGGATGATCACGGCGGCGTTGTCGAGGTCGACGATGTAATCAGACTCGGCCTTCTTGAGGTCTGTCCAGACCTTGTCGGCGGTTGTTTCATCGGGGTAGCCGATGACGATGAGCGTACTCATAGTGCCTCCCTTTGCGCTGACAGCGGCTCCGCCGCGCACGTGCGCGGCGGAGGTTTCAAGTGAGTGTGTTCCCAATCCGACGGCGGCGCTACGAAAGTTCGCGTACTTTGCTCGCGGCGACCTCGGCCAGCTCTCGGCCAACAACCAAATTGAGCGCGCCCACCAGATTCCGCGACATCTCGTCTAAGTCGGCGTGTTCGAGCGTGTCGGGTGTCTTGCCGAGTCGCTTGCTTTCCACATCGACACAGACCGCAGCAAGTACGGACCCCACAACAGGCCGCAGAGTCTCTTCGACGCGCAGAGCAAGGGCGTTCATGTCGCTGCTTCCGTCGGCATCA
>Ga0194044_10001101_pt1 | contig 13765 bp, 12 predicted proteins | sample JunL4417m_MetaG_FD_155460 | JGI IMG/M metagenome (GOLD analysis project Ga0194044, IMG submission 155460) | Anoxic zone freshwater microbial communities from boreal shield lake in IISD Experimental Lakes Area, Ontario, Canada - Jun2016-L442-17m | ecosystem: Environmental > Aquatic > Freshwater...
GATAACCTCTACAATTCTGGAAATTCCCGATTGCTCTGCATCCAGAAACGTTACATCGTTTACAACGGGACTTCCTCTGACAACATACGTTATTTTTTCGGTCGGCAATACTTCTATAAACAGTCGGTCAAATACAATTTCCCCAGCATTGTCTCCGAGATAAAGTATTTTCTTCGAACGTTCAACGGCGTTACTAAATTCATCCAGGGTCTCGGGGGAAATCGGAGCCGCCAGAGATTCCTCCACGGCAGGAACAAGCTTGGTGCGGTCGGCATTGGGGTCTACGACAAAATCAATCACATTTCCGGCTATTGCAATTCTCAAAGCCGTCTCCACAGGGTTGGAGGCCTGCCTTATTAATTTCTTTAATTCCGGATATAGTGCCAATGCACGATGGTTACAGATTTCCTTCGCCTCTTTGTAAGGGTCATCATTGCCGGTGACTTCGCGTATTATCCGATGTATCGTTGCGATCATTACTGGGGAAGGATCAGCAAGACTCACTTCTTTGACGGCTTGAATAGCTCTGAAAACAACCGTTTCCTGGACCGCTTCATCACTGGTAGCCTGTATGGCCCCCTGCAGCGACTGACGAACAATACACGGTAGGCATTCGAGATCGGTTCTCATGTTTGCTGAGGCTCTTCGAGGCAACTATTCGGGTGGTGTTTCCATGGCCAGGTGCAATTCAGAAACGGCAATGCGGACTCGCTTATTAAAGACGATGGCTATCGTGCCGCGCATCGAGACCTCTTGAGATCAGGCCCGAATTTGGGGTGAAACTGTTTCTAATCCCAACTCGATGAGTTTCTCCTCAGAGGGTATTCCATCCCTTGTGTAACCTAGATAATCGTAATACTCGTCGAGAAGACCATCCAGGTTTCTGACAAATTCTCCTGTGGCAGGTCCAGCAGCCGTAAGGGGTTCAGTTGTCATCCTTTCCGGTAACTTGTCGTCTTTCCTGGAGAAACCTTCCCTAACATTGAAACACCTCTCGAGACAAACTATCCTTTCCCCGATGAGTCTGAGATATCCTTTTTCCTGTAATTCTTGGAACCCTGTAGCGGCTACGAGAAGCCTCGCCAAAAGTTCACGCGTCATTCCGGAGTCGGCGAAGTTGCAAAGAATACCAGTTTCTTCAACCGCTTTGTCGATCTGGTTGTACGCAGCCACATCCCCAGTTCCTGAATCAGAAAATCTATCTATTGCCCTGGGATCAGGCTTACCCGATATCTCCTGTCTGGCATAGCCGTACATATGACTCCCCCCAATGTTCGAGGTAGCCATACTGAGTCCGTGTACTTTTGCCGCGCGTGGATCGTACGCAGGAAATTCAAGGCCCTTTGAATGAATGGCATACTTTTCCGCCCCTCTCCCTATGGCTTCAGCAGCTCTCTTAGTTCCCTCTCCCAGAAGTCTTCCAAACCCTTCCCTCCTGGCTATTTTTGAGATCATCTCAAGCATTGCCCTGTGGTTTCCCCACTCAAGCTCCAACCCGTCGGTGTCGTCTTTCGTTATTATGCCTCGCTGGAAGAGTTCCATGGCAAACCCAATAGTGTTGCCGGTGCTTATGGTGTCAAGACCCAACAGATCGCACATACGGTCGGCCTCAACCGTGGCCCCTGCATCAGTATTTCCCACCTGGGTTCCAAAAGCCCATATAGTCTCGTATTCAGGGCCCTCACTCATCGCACCCGCATAGGGCCCTTCCTTGACCTGGTGAATCTGCCCGCAACGGGTCATGCAGTTGTAGCACCCGTGGGTCCCTACCCTCATACTCGAATATGCCTGCGTGAAAAGACCATCAATTCCGTCCAGATCGCCGGTCTGGAAATTCTTAACAGGCAATATTCCCATCTCCCTGGTCATTTGAGCGAGGAAGGTGGTCCCGAATGTATGCATTTTTACGCGTCTTTTATGCTCTCTTAATATTCCGCTATGCTCTTTTAACAGGGATCTGAATGTTTCCTTGTCGTAAGCCACAGGCACTCTGGGTCGCACTGCTATGGATACTGCCTTCAGGTTTTTTGCCCCCATTACAGTGCCGACTCCGCACCTGGATGCAGTCCTGGTGCCGTGAGTTATCGTAGCGTAGCGCACAAGCTTCTCACCGGCGGGGCCAATACATGCAGTCTGAGTACGTGTGCCGTGCTTCGCGGCCAGAGCCTGTTGAGTCACCTGGGTGTCCATCCCCCACAGATCCTCGGCACTTATCACTTCACAACCTTCTTCATGTAGTAAAAGATATGAGGGTGTTGCAGCTTTCCCTTCAATAATAATAATGTCGTAGCCGGCAAATTTCATAAACGCAGCAAAATTTCCTCCTCCCACGGCCCTAGCCAGACCTCCGGTCTGAGGGCTTTTTGTCATGACGATCCATCGACCAAATCCCAGCGCCGCTGTACCGGCCAGAACTCCCGGCAAAAAGATCAGTTTATTTTCTGGACCCAGCGGATCTATTCCCTTGTGCATCTCCTGGAATAGGTAGCTGATTCCCAAACCCCTACCCCCTACAAACTTTCTTTGAAGGTCCAAGGGTATAGGCTCCCTTGTCACCGAGGCCGACGACAGATCCACCCTCAAGAGATGCCCTGTGTATGTAGACATTATTACCCCTTCAACTGAACGAGGCTCTCTAATCCGATTTGATGCCGAAACTTAGAGCCCTGAGCCTTTGCTCTTCTCTTGCAATCTTTTTGGCTGTTTCGGTGAGAAACCAATCTTCAATCTGGAGCTTGAGCCACTTTGCATGGATTGCTGGAGGTATGCCGAATCGATTTGGATCGATCTCTAAAGCCTCTTTGGAGAATCTCCACAGCTTGTCGGAATCTTTCACGATAGCATCGTTGACCGAAAGAGCCTCGCGCCTGGAATCATGTTCGAGAATGATTGCTACGATCTCTTCGGTCAAGTAAGGATCATGATTGACTTCCTCAAGTATCCTCTTCGCTGTCTTCGCCCCTTCGACCTCATGTACCCTGTTGATAATCATATCGTTCTCGCCAGGACCAAAGGCTTTGAGATGTAATTCCTCAGGCACGCTTTTCCAACCGACGTCATGAAGTATTATTGCAGGAAGCACTACATCTTCATTGCCGCCCTCCGCCTCAAGAAGTCGGCAAGCAAAAGAATAAGCTATCCGAGTATGAATATCGTTGTCCCGGGTATCGAGAAAGGGCTTTGCCAATTGATAGATTTTTTCGAACTTGCCATACACTGCGGCAGCCTCAAAAAATTCTCAGAAGAATCGGCTCGGAACTCGCAGTAACCTCATAGGACTTGAGCGTCGGCTTCCCGCTGTACATTTCATTAAAAAGTCCTACAAGTCTCTCGTAGGCACCACTCCGCTCGTATGCGTCCAGATCGGCCTTTGTGTCCCAGGCCGTGACGGAAATACCTTCGCTGCCGGCTTCCAAACATTCCAGGAGATGCACAAAGCGTATCCCTTTATGGTTCTTGTGGGCCGGAATAACTTCCTTGTTATAGAGTTCTCTCAGTTCACCCATTTTTCCGTCTTTCACGTTAATAAAAGTCATTCGCACGTACATCTTCGATCTCCTTAGAGTAGAAATGGCAAGAAGGAGCAGACTTTACAGCCTGACCAAAAAAAGCGGTGGGGAAATTCCCTCCCAAAGGCATATTCGGGCCAACAGTCGCTCTAAAAGCCCTTCATCATCTCACTCATGATGTAAGGCACTTCGATACGTCCGGTGGGCGCGAGAATTCTGCTGCTGTAATCAGTTGCGTATGTCTTTTTCAGTGAACGTACCATCTGCCTGAACTCTGAGGTATCGATCGCCTTGGCAATGTCGACAATATTTCTTCCAGTGCTTTCTGCAAGTATTCTAGGCCCTTCTCCGATAACAAGACGCCACGCCCCGGTAATAGGAACTCCCAGTTCCTTCATGCCTAGGATGCATTCTTCCTTTACGAACCGATAGTGTTCCGATTCCATTCCAGGAAGAACATTGTAGTATTGGTTGAACTTCCAAGCACTTGTTTGAATTCGATAGGGACCATCCAAAAGCCTGCCGCTCGATACCCATAACTTGCTGGAATATTTCCAAACCAAGCCGAGGAGTTTGGTAGAAATTATCCGATAATCTTCTGTGGCAAGGATTTTGCGCAAATAATTCTGATCTTCCACCGTTGCCACTGCAACTATTCTGGGCCCATTGCCGACCGCTACGTAGTACCCTCCAAGAAGCTTGATCCCCAATTTTTCTAAAGTGGGATTGTATTCGTTTGTGACAAACGATGAGTAGTCATCGAATTTTCCCGGGATTACATCCCAGTACTGGGTAAAAAGAATTGTCATTTGTGCCTCCTGAGACGGAATGTTTTCCCAGGCTACATTTTGAAGATACGAGTCATCAGTTCTGCCAGGTACTCCGCATCGTTCTCTTTTTTCTTTGTAAACTTGGCTGGACGAGCCTGCACCCAAAAAACATTTTCGGGGAAAGGAAGATCTTGGTCAAGCACCCATTCCATGTCTTGAGGCGCCTGGAAGTGAGCCTCTACCTGTTTTGAGATTCTAACTATCTCTTGAAGTTCGTCGGAATTCAGGCAGAACTCGCACTGCATATTTTGGGGGACATCGGCCGTCCGGGTCCCTGAATCATGGTAACATACCATCTTCGTCTTATTGCCGATAGTACACTCAACGTCTCCACACTCCTTATCTACGATAAACTGATCCGGGGTGATTTCTCCACTCACGACACTCTCTCCCAACCCCCAGTTACCTTCCACCACAACTTTGCCGGTGTCTCCAGTAGTAGGAAGTACTGTGAGGAGGACTCCTGCACATTTGGCATTCACCATTTTAAGGACTGCCACGCCGATAGGAGCCTTCTCCATCTCCATGTTTTTTTCAAGGCGAAAGGCAATGGCCCTTGTGGTGAAGGCGCTTCCCCACACCTGAATCACCTTTTTTGTCAATTGCTCTTTGCCGACAACGTTAAGATAGCTCTCCATCTGTCCCGGCATGCTGACTGCACCGCTGGAACGTACTGCCACCGATACATCATGGATGTTGACTTTCCGGCAAAGGCTCTCGTAATTTAGGTAGAGTTCCTCCCGCATCTCATAGGGCATCTTCTTGGATTGTACAATATTTCGGATAGTGCGACCGGCCTCTATCTGCTGATTGACATTTTTCAACAAGTGCCTGTTGTCGGAAACGTATTGCCTGATCTCATCCCCAGCTCCACTTTCGGCCATGAACCTCTCGTAACCATCCACGGAAATGGCAAATCCAGGCGGCACTCTCATCCCCAGACGGGTCATTTCGCCCAGGTTTGCACACTTCTTTCCTACCAGATCGTTGTGCTCACTGCTCAATTCCTCAAACCAGTATATCCATTTCTTCGACATTGGAATCTCATCCTTTTCCGGCTTTGAGCAGGCAGCCGGGATAAGCGCCGAAAAGTCCCCGGCCATCTGCTCCTACTTAGGTAGGCTTCACTTGTCCAGGATGTAGACAGTACCCAGGTTTGCGTCTACCTTGATCCGTTGACCGGATTTGATCTTGTTGGTGCCTTCAAACACGTTCATTACAACCGGAATTCCGTATTCTCTTCCAACGATGGCGGCGTGAGAAAGGCTCGCGCCCCTGTCCACCACTACTCCCTTGATCATAGAGAAGACAGGAGTCCAACTGGGTGATGTGCTCGCCGCGACCAGGATATCCCCCTCCTTAATCAGATGTAGTTCATCTTCGGTCATGATCACTCGTGCAATGCCTTCAGCCATGCCGGGAGAACCACAAGTCCCATAAAGATCTGCCTTAAGTTCCGGGCGTACCTGTGGCATTGATCCCACGACTACTTTCAGCGCTATCGGATCATTTGACTTGACCAGCACCCCCATTGCCTGATCGAGGTCAAATCCCTCAGCCAAAATTGCTGGTGGATTGGGGGTCTTTTGCCACTCGTTCCAGTCCGCTCGTCTGCGGTCCACAATATAGCGCAGATCGAACTGGTCCGGGTTTATGCCGGCACGACGCACTTCGTCGGGGATAAGGAAAAAGATGTCTTCGTGATGGTCGATGCTGCCTGCCCGAACGAATCGCCTACCGAGCCCTAGTGCGCTTCTCCGCATCATTGCATGGGTATACAGGTCGAGATAATGATCGTGCTCCTCGCTAAAAACTCCGCTCTTCTGTGCAAGACGCATCAACTGCTCGAACCAGCCCCTCTGCTCCACTGGGACTTTGCTCATGACCTCTTTTTCAGCCACAATCCGGCCACCGGTCAGTCGCCGTCGCTCATCATCCAGATTGAACGATCCACCCTTCAAGATGAATTGTTTGACCATGCCCAGAGCCGGGGTGGGGTCTTCGACCCAAGTAGGGAGATTCATTTCGGACATCCGCTGCATCCGCCATCCATCTTGATGCATGAAGTCCATAAAATCGCTCATGAAAACTTTGCCCTTTCCCGACCCTTCCAGTTTTTCGCGAATGTCCGGCGCCTCGGTTTGAGTAAATAAGTCGGACAGGCCCTCTTCCTTTGCACGGCTGGAAAATTCCCATAAGCGACGGTCCACTTGAAAGACTTTGTTGTCGAATCCGGATACTACTTGGTGAAAGAGCGGGGAAGTATCATCGATACCGGCGAGTTCTCTACACATGTTCTCAAAAAGAATGTACGCAGTGTACGTGCCGTACATCATGTACATGTGGATTTCCCACATTCGACGGCAGGTGTTGATTGTTTCTTCAAAATTATTAAGGAGTTCTATATTACTGGCCTGGTCGATGTCCAGTGCCTTGAGATGCTCGTATCGTTCCAGAATCTCTTTGACAAACCCGTTCCACAGGCCATCATAGTCCTGGATGAATGGAAGAATGGCTTTTCTAAATTCAACTTCTCTTCTCTGCTTCTCCTCCTCGCTCTTTACAAGGAGAAGGGTCAAATATCCTCCTCCGTTGAGAAACCTCCAGTCCCAGCCTTTCACGGTAGGCAGGGACAACTTTTCTGCTCCGTACTGCATTCCGTGCCGGCAGAAGTTAATCCAGAACCAGCCGAACATCGGTGTCCATGGTGGGACAGAATGGGTAGCGTCAAGAAACCACGCGGGGGACTGGGCCAAATCCCTCTCAGGCTCAAACTCCAAGCCGGGCACCACATCGTAAACCTTCATGCTTAGGTCCTCCTTCTTTATGAATGGTTATGAGTTGTTAAGCTATGGTTGAAAATAAGAACGCCTGATGTATATCCGCGGTCTCTGATCGGCTGGGACGGAGAGGAAAAAATGAAGGGTCTTGTGGGCGCTGACAGGAAAGTTACGGTTTACCCTAAAACCTTATCCGATGTGGGCTCCGCCCAGAGCGCCAAAAAGTGGAAGAGATCGCCCCATATCCGACGAGAACTTCTTTTATCTCAGTGCATGGCCCTCCCCCCATCGACCAGTACTGTCTGCCCCGTTATAAAATCGCTTTCGTCCGAGGCTAAGAAAGCTACTATTCCCACTACGTCTTCGGGTCTCTCAAGTCTCTTGAGCGGGGTGCGACTTATGTCGTATTTGCTCACGTCTGCTATTGTCCTACTTGCCTCCGTGTCCGTATATCCCGGTGCCACTGCATTGACACAGATTCCATAAGGTCCCAGCTCAATTGCCAAGGCGCGTGTCAAGCCTATCACTCCGCCCTTTGAAGAGACATAGTGAACAAACCCTTGGGATCCTGTGAAAAATACCTCGGAAGCCAGATTGATGATCTTCCCTTTTCCTCGCTCTTTCATATTCGGAAACACCGCCCTCGTGCAGAGCCATGGGCCCTTCACATTAACTGCCATCATCCGGTCCCATTCTTCCAGGCTTATCTCGGTGAAAGCTTTTCTCGCGACGCCGTAGTAATACGCCGCGTTGTTGACCAGCACGTCAATACGACCAAACCGCTCCAAAGCCTGTGCCGCCATGCTCAACGTATCCTCTTCACGAGACACATCCACCTTGGCCGCCAGAACCTCTCGGCCTAGAGATCTAACCTCCTTTGCTGTCTTTTCAAGTCCTTCAGTGTCGGCCCTGGTTACGGCAACTATGTCCGCGCCTTCTTCGGCCAGCCTCAAACAGAAGGCCTTGCCAAGTCCCTTTCCGGCTCCTGTAACCAGAGCCACACGACCATCGAGTCGCTTCATGGTTTCCTCCGGAGTCTTCGGAAAACGAGAGATGAACTCTTCAGCTTCATTGCTGCCCCTCTATGAGTTGCCTTCTTACAATCAACCTGCTTCAATAGGCCCTGCCCTTTTGCTCCCAAATCTTGGGAAGGCCAAAATCTTCTGCGATCACCTTAAAACAGTTGTAACCGCTGCCTCTACCGATACCGGGCCCTGAATGGGCAGAAGACGAGCACAGATAAAGATCTTTCACAGGTAGACGATAATGAGCAAGTTCTGGAAACGGCCTCATGCGTCCCATTTGGGAAGCAATCATATCCTCACCGGTCCATCCTCCTTGGGGCATATTGAGATTCCGCATCTTTGTGTCCATGGGAGTGGTGATGTGCGCAGCTATCACATTGTCCGCCGTCATATTCGGTGCGTACCAGGACCACTGTTGCCGCACAATTTCCACAATGTCGCTCTTCATCTTGAGCCATTCCCTGTCAGTGAAAAAGCGGTATGGGGCCGTAAACTGCTCGATCAGTATTGTGTGCTTGCCTTCCGGGGCCCTGGTCCTATCCCAAATACTATCAGGAGCGACTATGCAGACGAGTTTTTCAGGTATGCCTTTCACAAATAGCTCTGCCTGGTGTCTCGTTGCAAAGTAGTCTGCATCCTTGGGACCCCAGTTAAGCCTTGGACACATCCCGATCTCCGGGTTGTCCTTTGCTGCCGTATATTGGGGAAGCTCATGCAGGGCAAAGTTGCCCCAGAAGAGTTGAGCCCTATCACGAAGGATATTCTTCGCCCTGTGGGCTATCTTGGGAGGAACGTGCTCCTCACCTATGAGATCCAGGACTGTTTGAGTAGTATTCAAATCGCTTACCACCAGTTTACGGGCAGCAATCTCGCGTCCATCCAGAAGCCTTACCCCCACGGCTTTTCCGTTCTCGATGATGGCCCCGGTCACTTGAGTCTCTACAACGAACTCCCCGCCCATGGAACTGAAGGCCCTCTGGAGAGCGTGGGTTATGGCATGAGTGCCTCCTACGGCAATCGAGGCCGGCTCCCAAGAGAGTATCAGCCCCAGAGTGTGTAAAATCTTGTAGACCCCGATACCATCATTGGGGAAAACACCGCTTGAGGTCATGCACGACCTCATGAACAATGTTCTGAGGTAGTCGCTCTCAAAAAGGTCATAAGCCACCTGCTGGGATGTATAAAACTGGTATTCGGGTGGGATTGGAGCTTCAGAGTCATTGATCAGCCGCTCGAAAGCGTCTGGGACGCCCCAAGGGGTTGGTGGGTTGTATCTCCATTCGTGGAACGCAGCCCGCCATTTCTTCTTGTACATTTCCAGGAGTTGATAGGCTATGTCGGCGTCTCTCTTGGAAAAAGCCGCTATCTGGTCTATGGTCTTCTGGGCGTTGGCTTCATTGAATTCGGCTTTGCCGGTGTTTACATCGATTACTTTCCAGGCGGTGTAGCCCAGAAAACTCGTGCCGTCATCGTAGATCATGCCCTCGCTGTGGTCCGGATATACGTAAGCGAGGCCTTTTCCTCTTAAATTGAAATCTTCGTAGGCGGGATGGCCATAGAATCTGGTGAAATGTGCACAGGGGTTTTGAAGAAAGCCCGGTAAAGGCAGGGCCTCACCGCAAGCACCACCCCCTAACTCGTGCTGCCTCTCGTACACAACGGTCTGCAGGCCGGCGTGCTGCAGATAACAGGCTATTATTGTTCCCTGGTGTCCACCACCGACCACAATCGCGTCATAGGTTTTATCTGCCATGGAGATACCTCCTTTTGTTCCTCGGGGTCCTCAAGGTAAAGCTTTGCTTAATGAGACTGTGGAGGAGCCAGCTTCTTACCGAAACACAGAAGTTTTAGAGTCAAGAACAGATTGGATGGTTTAAGCAATAGGCGTGCGAACTGCCGCAGGTCGTCTCCGCCAACCGTAGCCTTTATTGACCAGTGGACCGGCTCTGTAGCTTCGATACTCAGTCTCATCGCGCCTTCCGGTTCCTCGTCAACCTTAACCAGATCCGCGAAGTGAGCCACCATGGTTGTTTTTCCTAAACCTGTGGAATTCACCTTCATGTTTTCTCCTCCTATAATGTGCCCCTAGCTCTGCCTACGGTTACGCATTCCGGTTCCTTCCACCATCGCTCAACTCCAAGATCATCCGCTATCCTGTTGGCAGCGTTGTAACCTGGACCGAAGGTTATCAGGCCGCCTGGAAATGTGCTGGCGCCGCACATGTAGAGGTTCTTGATGGGCGTCGCATACTGGGAACATTCTTCGTTGGGCCTGAGGTAACCCATCTGGAGAGGCAAATAAGCCCCCTGCTTGTACGATCCGTGAACCATGTCCGTAAATTTATTCTCGATGTCCAGCGGAGAAGTTATGTAGTGCCAGAGAATGTTGTCCCCAATGATGTTGGGAGCGTAATTTCTGAGAAGCTCTACACAGCGGGCACTCTCTTTTTCGCGTATCCTGTACCAGTTCTGGGCTCCACCATCTTTTAATGTATAAGGAGCGTGGAGAGAAATCAGCCCAGTGTGCTTGCCGATTGGTGCTTGTTTCGGGTCATGAAGGGATGGAAAGCAACAGTTAAACCCTCCCGGATAAAGTTCACCGGCATGTATGGCGTCATAGTGGCGAACAAGGTCTTCCTGAGATTCGTAGCCCAGGACTAGAATAAAAGCTTTGTTCAACTCGGGATTGCCCTGTGCGGCCTTGAACTGAGGCGCTTCGTCGAGTGCTAGATGAACATGGAACAAGCTCGAAAGTTCCCACTTCCAGTCCTTGGTCCTTGTCACAAACGAAGGTTCCAGATTGTTCTCCCCGACATACTTGAAGAAGGTCTGATATGGATCCAGGCTACTCGCAACGAATCGCTCAGCTTTGTAAAGCGTTCCATCCTCAAGTTCTACACCGGTAGCCTTTCCGTTCTCGATTACAATCCTTTTCACTGTAACCGGTGAGATGATCATCCCTCCATGGCGGTAGAGCACCTTGGTGAAGAGATGAGCGAGATGATGGGAACCTCCCACTACAAGACGGTAGTTGACGGCACGGTTGAACATCAAAGGAACCAGGTAGCTAACCCCTTCCAGGTCGTAATGTAGTCCCCACATGCACGAAAGGTAGAGAAACAGAGTTCTTACTCTATCGTTCTCGAAAAGTTCGTTCACGATGCCCCTCGGGGTCTTCTCCGTCCACTCGCTGATCTCCCTTCCCACATCGGTGGTTTGGAGCTTGATCATCTGTTCAAAGGCAGGCTTTGCCATTTCATAGGTCGCGGGACCCAAGAAATCTTCCGAGAGGACTCGAAACCTGTCCTGAACTCTACGGTAAGTTTCCGCATCTTTCTTGGAGAACTGGGCGATCGAATCGCAGGTCTTGTCCACGTCCTGATAGAGGCATAATGACGAGCCGTCAGCAAAAGGCATGGCCATTACGAGCTGAGGAAAAACGAATTCCAGATCGTAATCTTTCGTCAAGTATTCGTCAAAGTCTTTTAACGGCGGGGCATAATCAACCATCGGCATGTAAACGGCATGAGTGTTGTGGAGGAAACCCGGCAGGGTCACCTGTTCCGTGGCTAAACCGCCACCTGCTTCGAAACGCTTTTCCAACAGGAGGATTTTCAGGCCGGCCTTGGCAAGATAGGCTGCCACTGTCAATCCGTTTGGTCCGGCCCCCAAAATGATGCCGTCGTATTGTTCAGCCATATGGCTCCTCCTTTGTTTGCCACGGAAATCAACGTGAAGCCGCTCGGCTTTTCGCGGCCGACCGGATTCGCCTCAATTCAGAAATAGAATAAGGATGTCTGGATAGATCTATTTTCACTTGAAAAGAAAGCATGGCATCATTTTTCTTGACATGTCAAAGCAGTAATTCTTATGATTTACATAAAATAAACTTATATAACTCTACTGTTTCACTAGCCTATGGATCTCAGTCTTAACCAGCTAAGGGCTTTTTATTATACGGCAAATTCCGGCAGCATTACCCGGGCTGCGGACAGGCTGTTCATAACCCAGCCCGCGGTCAGTTTGCAAATCAAGGCCCTGGAGACCCAGTGCGGCGTCCTTCTTTTTCACCGAACCAAGAAAACTTTGCAATTGACTGAGTCGGGCAAACGACTGTACCAGGTGGCTATAAAGATTTTTTCGCTTGTGGGAGAGGCAGAAAGAATTCTCTCTGAAGAGAGCAAGTTCATATCAGACCCGTTGAGAATCGGCAGCACGAAGACTCTTGTTCGGCATTTCCTCGCTGCCTACATTTCTCGGTTTCGAAAGGCGTTTCCAAAGATCCAGATACAAGTTGATGAGGGAAGTTCGGAGGAGATGCTCAAGAGCCTTTTGGAAAATCGAAATGATCTGGCCATTGTAGGTAGGTTGCCGTACCATGAGCAATTGAAGGCTGTACCTTTTATTCAAGATGAACTCGTTCTGTTGGCCGCTCCCGGCCATCCGCTGTGCAGTAAGGAGAATGTCTCCATCGAGGACTTGAAGGGCGAAAACCTCATATTAAGAGAAAAGGGATCGGGGACCCGTAGAGTAATTGACCGAGTGTTCGAAGAAAAAAACTTCTTCTATTCAGCCTTTATCGAGACCGGCAACGTAGACTTTTTGAAAGAGATGGTAAGAACCGGAAATGGAGTGACTATGCTTGCCAGGATGGGTGCGGACCGTGATCTCGCCTCAGGGAGTCTTATAGCTTTACCGCTCAGAGAGGGCCCCTTTATCTTGGACATCGACATCGTAATCAATAGAGAAAGAACGCTTTCTCATGCGGATGAGGAATTCCTGAAGGTGCTCATGGACCGGTGACCCATCAGTGGATCCAACAGGCAGAGCCGAGCAGTCAGAGTAGCCTCTTTCAAGGAATTCCCGACACTTACCAAGCGCATGCATTGAGTCTGACCTTTGTTTAGACACTTGACACTGCAGGCTTTGCAGCCTTAAACAATACGCCCATTGTAACAGGAGAGCTATGAAAACCTTATGTACATTGTGCTTTGTCATTTTTTTCGCCGTCAATTGTTATCAAAAAGGGTCGGCTTCTAAAGGGGAAGACGCGTGATACCGTTGCGAGACAAAAACGCCTCCGGGACCGTGCCGGTAGTGGTCATGGGCCTCATTCTTCTCAATGTTCTTGTTTGGTTTTTTGAATTGTCGCTCGGGCCGACTCTTGAAAATTTCCTTTTGCACTACGGGGTCGTTCCAAAAAATGTGGTCTCTTTTTCCGGACAGTCCGGGGGGGTCTTTTCGAACGCCATAGTGCCCGTTTTCTCATCCATGTTCATACACGTCGGATGGGCGCATATACTCTTTAACATGTGGTTCTTATGGATTTTCGGAGACAATGTGGAAGACCATATGGGTCACTTCAGATTCCTCATTTTCTATCTTCTCTGCGGTATTGGGGCTGCTCTTGCCCATGTGGTTGTTCATCCGCATTCGGCCCTTCCCATGGTGGGGGCGAGCGGTGCTGTATCAGGAGTGTTGGGCGCCTATGCGTTGAGTTTCCCCAAGGCGCATATAACAACGTTTATTGGGATCTGGCCCTTCGAGGTGCATGCTTTTGCATTCCTCATCTTCTGGTTTGTCATACAGTTGCTTCCGGGACTCCTTGAGCTTGGAAACAGC
>Ga0194044_10001105_pt1 | contig 13742 bp, 9 predicted proteins | sample JunL4417m_MetaG_FD_155460 | JGI IMG/M metagenome (GOLD analysis project Ga0194044, IMG submission 155460) | Anoxic zone freshwater microbial communities from boreal shield lake in IISD Experimental Lakes Area, Ontario, Canada - Jun2016-L442-17m | ecosystem: Environmental > Aquatic > Freshwater >...
CAGCTCGCCCTCACTTGCGCTCCGCCAGGCGTGAGCGTCACGACACCATTGGTGACCCAGCCAAGCCCCTTCTGGATGTCCAATGGCCCGAACTCGCAGTGGGTTGGGCCATTCGCCCCGCTCGTCAACGCTCCCGGCGGCGTCTATTGCTACACGCTGGACTTTACCATTCCCTGCCCGGCCAATGTGCCGATCAAGGCCAGCCTCAATGGCCAGTGGATGGCCGACGACACCGGGACCATCTACCTCAATGGGGTGCCCACCGGCAACACCCTGCCGAATGGCTGGGCCTTCACCAACTGGCAGGCTATCGCCATCACCAGCGGTTTCGTGCCCGGCCTCAACACCTTGACTTTCTATGTGACCAACGGTCCCGGTAGCCCGACCGGGTTTCGGCTCGAACTCACCGGCTCCGCCTCCTGCTGCGCCTGTGGCAGCACCAACTGCTACGTCTCCATCAACTGTCCGACGAACCTCAACGTCACAACCTGTAATTCCGCAGGCGTAACAGTCAACTACCCGGCACCCACCGCCTCGAGCTCCTGCGGCGCCATCACCAATCTCGTGTGCAACCCGCCCAGCGGATCGGTCTTCCCCCTTGGCACCACGACCGTGGCGTGCATCGCCACGGATTCCCAAGGCAACTCCGCCATGTGTACCTTCACCATCACGGTGACGCTGTCGGCCTCGCCTTACACGGTGATCTGCCCGCCAGTCAACCTCAGTATCACCGGTTGTCCGCCCGTGATGCCAAACCTGGTCAACCTTGTCACCATCCTCACGAACTGCCCAACCAACTGCTCGATCACCATCACGCAGAGCATTCCGGCCGGCACGGTCCTCACCCCCGGCTCGCATGTGGTTATCATTCGCACCTGCGATTGCCTGGGCAACTGCCGCGACTGCGACGTTGTGGTCGATGCTGTGCTCAGCCTGGACTGCTGCACCGCAACTCCGGTGCTCAAACTCTTCAGCGGCGCTACCAATAGTCCGGCCGGCCTCCTGCCCGCCAGCGCGCTCGACCCGCAGTTCCTGACTGGCCCGCCTCTGTTCACCACGCCCAATCCCTACGTGCCAGCACTTATTCACTGGCTGTGGCTCCCGAATTCCGCACTCTCGAAATGGATCGGCCCGACGCCGTCGTACGCGGCGTCGCCGGGAGGTGCGTTCCTCTACACGAACCGCTTCTTCCTTTGTTCGACCAACCGGGCATCCCTGACGGGTCGGTGGACTGCAGACGACAGCGGCGCGATCTGGCTCAACGGTTCTCCCACGACCAATGTGCTGTCGGCGGGCTGGGGTTTCACCAACTGGCATCCCGTGACCATCACCTCGGGTTTCGTGCCCGGTTGGAACCAACTCGTGTTCCGCGTGACGAATTACAGCCAGAGCGTCACTGGCCTGCGCACCGAAATCACCGGCACCGCCTGTTGCAGCAGTTGTGTGGCGATTTCCTGCCCACCCAGCGTCGTGACCAACACTTGTGCCGGCGGCGTCGTGGTTTCGTATCCTGCTCCTACTGTCACCAGCAGTTGTGGCACCGTTGCTTCGGTGACCTCCACGCCGCCTTCCGGCTCGTTTTTCCCGGTGGGCAACAACGTGGTCACCTGCACCGCGATTGATGCCCAGGGCAATGCGGCCACCTGCAGCTTCATGGTCACCGTCGTGCGCATCGGGAAGCCGGTCGTCATCAAGTGCCCGCCGAACCAGACGCTTTACACCTGTGGCACCGCAGCCGTGGCGTATTACAAAGTCTCGGCGTCCGGCCAGACCGGCCCGGTGGTTATTACGCCGCCGTCCGGTTCCACCTTCCCGCTCGGCACCAATGTCGTCACCTGCACCGCCACCAATGCCTGCGGCGACGTGGCGAGTTGCCAGTTCCTCATCATTGTGAAGCCCTACCCGCTGGGGGCCCCCGCGGTCGTGATGCAGGCCGGTTTGCCGGACAACTTCCTCCTGCCCGTTGACCCGTCTCCGCAGAATGCCTGCATGGTCGCCGCATTCTCCGGTTATTCGTTCTGGAAGGGCTTTGACGACACCGCCCTCAACACCCTGCTCGGACACCGCTTCGCCAGTCTGCCCAACAACATCGTTAAGGCGGAACTCGTGGTGCGCATGAAGCCGGGAGCCGACTTCGGCTCCGATAACGACGGCATCTTCATCGGATTGCCTGCATGCACCTTTTCGAACTTCCTTTATGGGGCATCCATCAAAGCGTTGTCCGGAGCGGTGCCTCCGACTGGCGGAACCTGGTACACACCCAACAACGGGCCGACCACCTTCACGCTCAACCTCGGCGTGCTCAATCCCGCCTTGCTAACCTATATGAACACGGCCCTGCATCTGGACGTGGTCGTTCACGACGACACCACCGTGGATTACATGCTGCTTCGGCTCTGGACCTGCCCGCCGCCGAACGTGTGGAATGGCGTGCCGGTTTGGACGGCTAACGGGACGAACCTTCCCTCTGCCATTGCAGCCATGCCGGCGCCGGTGCTGCCTGGTATCGGGGTCATCGGCACCGGACCGGCGATTTGTATCGCGCCGCCCAACGGCAATTCCAGCCTGCCGAACCAGGCCGTGCTCGGCATTGGCGGCGGTCAGGGTTTCGCCTTCACCACCGTGCTCGACATGAACGCCCCCGAAGGCGCCACGATCGTTCTGGCCGAGGTCGCCGACCCTGATTCGACGAACGATCCGACCCTCATCACAGCGCAAAAGACTTGTCGGCCGCGGTGTGGGTGGAATATCAAAGTGGCCAAACGCTGTTTTGCGGACGACGGCAGCGAAGAATACCGCAGCGCCGCAGTCAACACCAACGGCGACCTGCTCGACTCCTTCGCGCAGACCTACGCGGACGGCGGGAGCAACGCGCCCTTGTTCCTTGCAGCCGATACTGACATCACCACGTTCCCGCTTACCGTGGCCTGCGATTGGCAGGCCGGTGCCGTCACGTTTACCTTCCCAGGAAGTGTCGCCCGACGGCTGTGTGGCGGCCTTCCGTGCCCGAAGGGCTGGGACGGCACCATCAAGGGACGCGCCAGCGAGGATCTCGTCTGGGACGGCAGTTTGGGCGTTCGGCCCCCCGATGCCAGCAGCGTTATCTTCAACGCCATTGGGAAATACCAACCGGCGCCTCGTCCTGCGCTAACGATCAACTCGACCGGGCTGAGCGATCTTGTGGTCACCTCTGAGCGGCTGGTGGCGATGGGCCGGGAGATCGCCGGTGTGGCAGACGCGCCGGTGATGTTTCACGGCACTCCTGAAGGCAACGGCGTGAGCTGGACCCCGCTCGACGACCAGAATGGGGTGAGCATTGATCTGGGCCAGAGCGCAAGCTTCGACGTGGGCATCCATTATTTCGACAACGGTGATGTCCCGACGCAGGAACAACTCTTCCGCATCGGCGGGCCGATATGGCCGCCGGGCACGACCACCAATCGCCCGCCGCCGCCGCTGCCGCCGGTTGACCTGCGCCTGGCTGGCGTCCCCGGGGGTGTCGAGTCTTCTGTGGACTTTACCAGCCTCGGCGCGACGGGTGTCACGGTGCGGCTCCTGAGCAACAGCGTCCTGATCGCCTGGGTCAGCGTGCCCGGACCACTCGTCGATCCGGCAGACCCCTTGCTCCTGGACCGCTGGCCGGATCGCCTGGCTCAACTCCCGGGCAACGGCGGCCTGAGCCTGTCCAGCAGCGAGACCTTCAACCTCTCGGGCTATACTGGTAACGAAGTGCAGTTCATTCCCGAGCTGCCGCCCGGCTCGACGCCGTTCCCATTCTACAGCGAACTCCAGTGCCTCGGCAGTGTGGGCAGCGAGAACCTGCTCTACGACCTTCACCGCACGATTGCCCGCGTGCCCATTCCGTTGCGGGTCGGTAATACGCCGGGCGGCATCAGCCTGAGCTGGGAAGGCAACGGCTTCCGTCTGCAAGGAGCCGAGAACGTCGCTGGTCCATGGTATGACTTGGGCGTCAGTTCCCCGGTGAGCTTCGGCGCTCCCTACCCGGCTCGGTTCTTCCGCCTGGTATGTGACTGAACCCCATTCCGCCGCCGCGGTTGGTGATGACCAGCCGTCCAGCCGGGTTGAGGCTGGACGGCGCGATTGGCGGGGTTATCGCGTCCTGTTGACTTGAACGATTTTCTTGACCTGACCAAAGCCCGCGTGCGCGACGAAGGCAAACCCCGCCTCACCCACGCTGAAGTCAAGAAACGCTACGGCATCAAATCACCGTTGCTAGCGCTGCATCAACAAGATCGAGACCAAGGGGAGGGATGGCAGCTCTGCGCGGTCGGATGTCCTCACTATTGACACAAATGCAGTGCCGTGGCCGTTCATTCAGCAGGTTGGGAACATACGCTCGACTGCCCACCTGCAGCCGTTGTGCAATCCACTTCAAGCGCATTGTCGTTTCCGAAAGGGGTCCGTCCCCGGAAACACCAATTGAGCCGGAGGATCAACGCCGAGGGCACACGAGAAGCGGAAAGCGGAAACCAGCGGTCAGACGGCCTCCCGCCGGATTTCGGTCTTACCCCAGCACCGGCTCGCTGCCGTCGATCATCTTCACTTTGGTATGGGTGAAGTATTCCTTGGTGAGCGCCTTGATTACTTTGTCACGGTGGTCGTAGAGGCGTTTGAGCTTGCGCGGTTTGTGGCGGGAGAGCGCGTAGCTGGTCAGCAACGGCATCGCGATCGTGGTGTCGGTGTAGCAGACCACGGCGTCGGGCAGCCGGTCCGGGTCCACCTTGCCCCAGCTCACCGCTTCGCTGGGCGTGGCGCCGGAGAGGCCGCCGGTGTCGGGCCGCGCGTCGGTGACCTGCAGGAAGTAATCCTGACCGTATTCCTTGATGCGGAGGACTTCCTGGATCTGCGGTTCGGTCTGGAGCATGAAATTCTTCGGGCTGCCGCCACCCCACAACACGACCGCGCTCTTGCCGCCGGCGCGCTTGGCTGCGAGCACAAAGGCCGTGGTCTCGTTGACGTCGATGGATGGGTTGAGGCGGAGCTTGTTGCCGCGCAGCTCGACGCCGGCGACGTTCATGCCGATGGTCGAGTCGCCCGGAGAGGATGTGTAGCACGGCACGCCAGCGCGGTAGGCAGCGGCGAGGACGGAGACATCTTTGAGGCCGGCCTTGCGTTCCCATTCGGCGCAGTATTTGCCGATGAGATAATGGAGTTCGGCAGTGCCCATCTCTTTTTGGAACTCGGGCTGGATGAGAATGCTGCGGAGGATTTCGTCGGTGGCCATCAGGCAATCGCTGTAGCCGAGCAGCACGTCATAGACGCGGACGATGTCGTTATTGCGCAGTTCGGTGTCGTCGAACTTGAAGCTGCCGACGCGCACGGGGTAGTTGAGGGCGAAGTGCATGTCGTGGTAGAGGTTCGCGCCGGTGGCGACGATCCAATCGACGAAGCCGGCCTTGATCAGCGGGACGATGCTCGAGCAGCCCATGCCCGCGGGGGTGAGCGCGCCCGAGAGGCTCATGCCGATGGTGACATCGTCGGCGAGCATTTTCTCCGTGAACAACTGGCAGCTTTCCTTGAGGCGCGCGCCGTTGTAGGCGAGGAAGGTTTCATCGATGAGATCGGCGATCTTTTCCTTGCCGGTGATGTTCTTCGGCTGGATGCGTTTGCCGGACATAAATTTGTCGCGGTTTGGGCAGGCTTTCTTCTTCAGCCAATCGGGCATTTCAGACAGATCTTTGCGGTAACGGCGCTTGGCGTTGTCGGTGCTCATAATTCAAATCAATATCGGACGCAAACAATACGCTGGTTCGGCCGGTTGCCAATAAGAAACTGGCCAGGGCGGATTCAAGAACCTGCAAAATCGTAGCCGCCGACGGCAGTCGGCGCACTTTTCCTCAATTACTGAGATTAGCGCCGACTGCCGTCGGCGGCTACGATTTCTTGAAACCACCCTGGAAACTGGCGGAGCGATGGAGTTTGGGCGCATTTGCGAGTCCCTGGCAAGGTGGGCAGCAGGGACGCCTTGGCGAGGCGTTCCTACCAACCTTGCCAAGGACTCGCAAATGCGCCCGTTTCAAAGCGGAACGGCTCTCCGGCCGGAAGATCGGGACTTGCGGTTTTTCTGGTAGCTGACGGGTTTGCGGTCGGGAGATTCGGTTTGTTTGACCAATTCGCTTCCGTCGAGCGTTCGTTTCAACTCCCGTATCTGGTCGCGGAGCAGCGCGGCTTTCTCGAATTCGAGGTTGTTGGCCGCGCCGAGCATCTCCTCCTCGATCTCGCGGATTGTCTCGTTGATGTCGATATCGACACCTGATTCGTTCAGGAAGGAGTGGGCCTGCTGCGCGGTTGCCTTGTGCGAAGACAGGCTCTCTTCGACGGCGCGGGTGACGCTGCGCGGGGTGATGTTGTGCTCCAGATTGTAGGCCAGTTGCTTCTGCCGGCGGTAGTCTGAAACCGCGAGGAACTTCTGGATGCTCTGGGTTCGCACGTCCGCATAGAGAATGACTTCACCATGCAGGTGGCGCGCGGCCCGGCCGGCGGTTTGGATCAAGCTCGTGGCGCTGCGCAGGTAACCTTCCTTGTCCGCGTCAAGAATCGCCACCAGGGAAACTTCCGGCAGGTCGAGGCCTTCGCGCAGCAAGTTGATGCCGACCAGCACATCAAACTCGCCTTTGCGCAAGGAGCGCAGGATTTCCACGCGTTCGATGGCGTCGATTTCGCTGTGCAGGTATTGGACGCTGATGCCGATTTCGCGGAGGTAATCGGTGAGTTCCTCGGCGGTGCGTTTGGTGAGCGTGGTCACCAGGATTCGTTCCTTCACATCGGCGCGTTTGCGGCATTCATTGATCAGATCATCGATCTGACCGGTCAGCGGTTTGACGGTCACTTTGGGATCGACCAGGCCCGTGGGCCGGACGATCTGCTCGACGATATGGCCGTGGGACCATTCGAGCTCGCGCGGTCCTGGCGTGGCGCTGACGTATATCGTCTGGTTCTGAAGCACTTGGAATTCCTCGAAGGCCAGCGGCCGATTATCCAACGCGCTCGGCAGGCGGAAACCGTAGTCCACCAGCACGGTTTTGCGGGAGCGGTCGCCGGCATGCATCCCGCCGATCTGCGGGACGGTGGCGTGGGATTCGTCGATCACGAGCAGGTAATCCTTCGGGAAGAAGTCAAATAGCGTGCAAGGACGCGAGCCGGGAACGCGGGCGGCCAGGTGTCGGGAATAATTCTCGATGCCAGAGCAGAAGCCCATTTCCTCCATCATTTCGAGGTCATATTCGGTGCGCATCTTGATGCGTTGGGCTTCCAGCAGCTTCCCGTGCTTTTCGAACCAGGTAATGCGGTCGCTGAGCTCCTCGCGGATGGAAAACAGAGCGGGACGCAGCTTTTCGGCGGGCGTGACGAATTGTTTGCCGGGATAGATCGTGACTGTTTCAAGTGATTCGATTTTGTGGCCCGTCAGGGGCTCGAACCGCGTGATACGTTCGATCTCGTCGCCAAAGAACTCGACGCGCAACGCGTCCTCGCGTCCGGCAGGGCAGAGTTCGACGGTATCGCCGCGGACGCGGAATTGGCCGCGGGTGAACTCGATGTCGTTGCGGTTGTATTGGAGATCGACCAGCCGGTGGAGGAAATGGTCGCGGGTCATTTCGATGCCGGCGCGGATCGTGATGACCATAGCCTCGTAGTCCTCCTTGCTGCCGATGCCATAAATGCATGAGACACTGGCCACGACGATGACATCCTGGCGCGAAAACAGCGCGCTCATCGTCGAGAGCCGCAGCCGCTCGATCTCGTCGTTGATGCTCGAATCCTTCTCAATAAAAGTGTCTGTGCGCGGGATGTAAGCCTCCGGCTGGTAGTAATCAAAATAGCTGACGAAGTACTCGACCGCGTTGTTCGGGAAGAAGCCTTTAAACTCAGCGTAGAGCTGGGCGGCGAGCGTCTTGTTATGGGAGATCACCAGCGTCGGTTTGTTTACGTTTCTGATCACGTTCGCGACCGTGAACGTCTTGCCCGAGCCCGTGACGCCAAGCAGCGTCTGATGTTTCGCGCCGGCAACCAGCGCTTCCGTCAGTTTGGCGACGGCTTGCGGCTGATCTCCGGCGGGTTGGTAGGGTGAAACAAGCTCGAACATCGACTTAAAAACCCTCCGGGCACGTTAAAGAGGCAAATGCTGAACGGCGTTTGCCCACTCCGAAGCATCTGAAGCCTTGGCAATAAGCTCCAAGTCAGCCACCCACCGGCCAATATTAGCGGCCAGTTGATGACCATAGAACAATCCTGCAAAGCCTCTCCCTTGCCGCTGCCAATCCTCTGACATCACGGCGATCGCCAGGGGCAGATGTACGTCAAGGTAGAGCGGGACAGGCATGGCGGCGCTTCAAAGCTCGGAGTCGTTCCAAGGCCGCAGACGGAGGTGTGCTCCGAGCTAGTCGCTCGCTCTCGCGCCACTCCTCATCAATCTCTTGGTCAATCTCGTCCGTGTGATCGAAGTAGTAAGCCAAGGCCGAATGGATTTCCGCCAGTTTGAGATAGGAGTGCTGCCGGTGAATCTCGTCAGACGACCAGCCGTTGCCAACGTAGTCCATGACGATTTGAGCCACCCGCGTGCGCAGATGGCTTTCCAGGCGGGCCGGCTCGCCGGCGGCTTTCACAATATGCGGATATGCGGTTGCGGCAACCATTACCGACACGATTACACCAGACGTCGAAATCGTCAAGACGCTGTTCGGAGCGCGAAGCCAAACCGCAAGAGACAGCAGGGGAGAAAGGTGGCTGGCGGGGCGTGCTGACAACCACTCGAGCTGATGCCAAGCCTCGATTCAAGTTCTGCGCACCTTCACGCATCACGCATCACGCATCATGTCTCACGCATCACGCTTTTACTGCTTTCCAGAATTCCGAACTCTCCAGTAAGCTACCGCCATGCGAATTTTATCAGGCATCCAGCCTTCGGGCACGTTGCATCTCGGAAACTACTTCGGGATGATGAGGCCCGCCATCGAGCTTCAGGACAAAGGGCAGGCGTTTTATTTCATCGCCAATTATCATTCGATGACGTCTTTGTTTGATCCGGCGGAGCGTCGTCTGAATACGCTCGATGTGGCGCTGGATTTCCTTGCCTGCGGTCTGGACCCGAAGAAGTCCGTCTTCTTTCGCCAGTCCGATGTGCCCGAGGTGACGGAACTGACCTGGTTGCTGGGCAGCGTTACACCGATGGGTTTGCTGGAGCGTTGCCATTCCTACAAGGACAAGGTGGCCAAGGGCATCTCGTTCAACTTCGGGCTGTTCGCCTACCCGGTGCTCATGGCTGCGGACATTTTGATTTATGACTCGAACGTCGTGCCCGTTGGGCAGGACCAGAAGCAGCATGTGGAAGTCACGCGCGACATCGCCATTAAGTTCAACGAGCAATACGGTGAGACATTCGTGATTCCGCAGCCGCAAATCCGCAGTGATGTCGCCAAGGTGCCCGGCACCGACGGCGAGAAGATGAGCAAGAGCTACGGCAACACCATCGAGATTTTCGGCGATGAAAAGGCGCTTCGCAAAAAGGCGATGAGCCTTAAAATGGACAGCCGCACTCCCCAAGAACCGAAGCCCGATGCCGATCAGAACCTCGCCATTCAGATTCTGAGACTTGTCGCTGCGCCCGACGTGGCGAAGGATCTCGAAGATCGGTTGCGAGCCGGCGGGCTGGGGTATGGAGAGTTGAAAAAGGCGCTCTTCGAGCAGTATTGGAATTATTTCGCCGCCGCCCGGACCAAACGAGCGGAGCTGGCGGCAAATCTGGATTATGTCCACCAGGTTTTGGCCGAGGGCGCCGCGAACGCGCGCAGCGTCGCGCAGAAGGTCCTGCAGCGAGCGAAGGTCGCGAGCGGGTTGGATTGAAGCTCACGGCTGCGCTCTTGCGGACAGCGCGAAAAGCCCGAGACCGAGTACGGCCAGCAGTATTAGTTTTTTGGTTGGCTTGTCGGCAGCGAGTCAGGCGGAACTGATTGATGTCAGGTTGACACCCCAACAAAGTCTGACATAATGTCATACATGCAACTGACCGTTTCGCTCCGCAATTTCAAACGCGACCCGCGTTACCAGCGGTTGGCGCACCAGGGCACCGAAGTGCTGGTCACCAATCGCGGCAAGCCCTACCTCCGACTTTTGCCTCCGGCCAGGAGCGGGAGCTTTGTGGGTGCCGCCAGGGCCGGCAAACCGCTGACAGCCGACATCGTGCAGCCGGCAATTCCGCCTGAAGACTGGAACGTGGGCCGATGAACTACCTGCTGGACACGGCCACATGGATCAACAGCGTCAAGGAGCCAGAAACACTGCCACATCGCATCCGTGCGTGGATGAAGGACGCCACCAGCCACACGTTCTCCCTGGCGGACGTCAGCCTGTTGGAAGCGTCCTTCCTGGCGCGCAAAGGCAAGGTTGATTTCGGCATGGCCTTTCGCGATTGGCTTGCCCTGGCTTTGGCGGGAGACCTCACGGTGCTGCCGATCACGGCCACGGTGGCCGCCCTGGAACACGAGTTGCCGCGCACGTTCCAGGGAGACCCGGCCGACCGCCTTATCGCCGCAACCGCCAAAGCGCACGGCCTGACCCTGATCACCCCGGACGCGGCCATTGCTTTCCACGATGTGGTGTCCGTCGTGCGCTACCACTGGCACCCACGACACTGAGCCGCCTTAAGCACTGGGACGGCGAGATTTGCAAGCGCCAGGGCAAAGGCCGGTTGATCAGGCCGCTGCCGGCCCAGGACGAGGTTGCGGAAGGTGTGAATGACATGCCCTTCTTTGGCTTTCGTCTGCGGCAGAGCTTGCCCGAGCCGGGGTCTCCCCCAACCGGAGTCTGCTATCACTACTCGGCCCAACCATTCATTGCCGAGGCAGGACTTGCACCTCCAATCAAGACGTTGGTGTCCAGCAGGTACATCATAGATCAGTGCGCTTCACCTGGCCGACAGCTTTCGGAATCGTGATGTCGAGCCCTTCCGTTTTCGCCAACGCGTCCCAGGTCGATTTGCCCTTGGCTCCGGCCCGTTTGACTTTTTCCTCGACCGCCGCGCGGATAAAATCGCTGCGATTGCTGGCCAGGCCGTCGATCCGGAGCAGGAGCGCCGGGTTCATCTTGATCGAAACCATTTTTGTCACACCGGCATAATACCGTCTTACCAAGCTTTGGCAAGTTGTCGGATGGCGGAGGACGGAAATCCGAAATGGGAAATCTGAAACCTCTCAAGTGACCTCACACGGCTGCCGCCTTTGGAACTACCTCCAAGCCAAGTCGGTCAAGTTACTCGGCCCATTCCGCCGGCCTGCCAGCAATTCCGCAAAGTGGGTTGCGCGGCTGCTTTTATTCCGGGGAGTCCGATTTTTGCCCTGTCCGGGTGGCGTAGTGGTTGTGACTTGGCTATCCGTTGCCGACGCGAGACAACACTTCCCGCGCAGTCCCTAGATCCTCCTTTTTACATTGGCCAATTTCCAAAGAACAGCGTCCCGAAAGCACTCACCCCGGCGTAGGTTCAGCCGCTGGCGAACCATAACTCCCAGGGCAACGCCTCTTCCAAGGCCAGATCCAGGTCGTGCGTCAACTCTTTGAGGCTCACTTGCCCCAGCCGGACCTGCTGGCTGTGCAGCATCGCGTAGGCGCTGAAAAGCACGAAGCCCAACATCAGAATGAGCATTTGCGCCACCATGGCCACCGGCTCGTGATGATAGCAATGCTCCAGGTGATAGAACTGCGTCAGTTCATTGAAGGCTTTGTTCTCGATGCCCCAACGGCGGTGGCCGCCGGTATAGACCACTTGGCAGGGATAGGTCTGCAGACTCTCCGAAGCCATCCACCACCAGTCGCTGGTCTGGGGTTGACTCACCTTTTTGCCGCCGATCACTTGGTTCTCCACCCACTGTTCCTGAGAGTGGACCACCCGCACTTTGCGGCCGTAACCGTAACCCTTGCTGAAGGTCAGGTCTTTAATGTCCCATAATTTCACCTCCCGGTCGCGCGCTTCGTCGTAAAACTCCCGGGTGGGTTTTTGGGCCGCGCTCAAGGCGCGCGCCTCCTGCAAGACCTCCATTCGTTCCTGCTTGAGCACCACCACCCAAGCCCAGCCCATTTTGTCCACCGCCTTCAAAAACGGACCTTGCACATACCAGCTATCCACCGTAACTGCGTCGAAAAAACGCACGCCGTAAACTCGCCGAATCCGGCCCAGCAAGCGCAAAGCCGCCTCGGCTTCCCCTTCTCCGGGACGAATCGGTTCGAGGTCCAGCAGCACGTTGAACTTGGGTCCGTTGATCTGGGCAAAGACGTAGCGGTGATAATATTCGATGACGGTTTGCTTTTTGCCCTGAGCGTCGGTCTCTTTAATCTCCCTTTGGCAGCAGCACGGGCAGCAGCGACTGCGGCTGTGGAAATGCTCGTTGGCATCCAAGCTTAGGAAGAGCAAGCCCTTGATTTTACAGCTCTCCAGCGCCTTGTTGGCCTTCAAGCACCGGTTGACCTCCACCAGGCTCTGGCGCAAGTCCTCCAGGTAAAAGCGCTCGCTCACATAATGAAACGCGTCATCGCTGATGCGTTTGGGCCAATGAATCAAATGTTGCCAGCGTCGCCGTTTGGTTTGCTTGGCAATATCCCGGTAACTGCCCACCCGCAGGACCACTCCCAAGAGCAAACTCACCAGTAAGGGCCGGGTAGGAATCTTGGGGTAGGGCCGGGAGTCGCGCACCGCCCGCACCACTTGGCCCAAGGCAAACACCTTGATGGCGTAGGTCAAAAATTGAGCCAGTTGGTTCATAAGGCGGCTGGTGCAACCAGCGGTTCTGCGCGACGGAGCAGTTCGTGGTTGATCTGGCTGATTTCATCGAGCACCTGCTGAACCCGGGCATAAGCGGTCAGGCTGTGGCGCGCCTGCTGGACTTGGACTGGGGATTTGAGCAAAAGCGATTGCATCCGCCCTTTGGGGAAGCAGCGGTTGAGATAAAAGAAAGGGCCGTGCTTGGCGCCGGCCGTGTGGCAGTGGCAGTTGGCCTTGCCACACTTCATGAAGCGCTCGACCAGGGAGGCGTGGAGGATTTCCGGGGGCAGTTCAAAGGAGCGCAGCAGGTGGGCCTTGCGCTGGCGCAGGGCCAGGGTGGAAGTGCGCTTGAGGGGCTGTATCTTGCTCATAGCTATAAGCAGGATACCAAAGCGGAAGGACCAAGCAAACGAAAAGGAAAATGCCTCTATTTCCGAAAATGCTCTAACTCTTCAAGCCAGCTAACTTGGGACTAAAACTCCACCCACCATGCGGAACCGCTGACCGCAAAGCTTTGTAGCGCCTACTAAAAACGTGGCCAAACAGCTTCCGGCGATGCTTCAAGCGGATGTGCAGGCACTCAGAAACCAGCGCCTGCCGGCGACCAGAATTGTGTTGGGCGTTTTCAGCACCAGATGAACCAAGACAGCCGCGAAGAACCCAGGGCGGATTCAAGAACCTGCAAAATCGTAGCCGCCGACGGCAGTCGGCGCACTTTTCCTCAATTATCGGAGTGTTAGCGCCGACTGCCGTCGGCGGCTACGATTTCTTGAAACCACCCTGCGAAGAACCTCGCCGGCGTCACTCAGGCTTGCCGGATGCGGGTACGGACGTTACGTTGGCAGACATGAGTACACTCGCTGCAGGCCAACGGCCTGCTTCATCCCGGATGAGGATGAGTCGCGCCAGCAGCGCTCCAGATGGTTTTGACACTTGCCCGCTCCATAACATGGGAGGCCAGAGAGATAAATGA
>Ga0194044_10001106_pt1 | contig 13738 bp, 18 predicted proteins | sample JunL4417m_MetaG_FD_155460 | JGI IMG/M metagenome (GOLD analysis project Ga0194044, IMG submission 155460) | Anoxic zone freshwater microbial communities from boreal shield lake in IISD Experimental Lakes Area, Ontario, Canada - Jun2016-L442-17m | ecosystem: Environmental > Aquatic > Freshwater...
TGCCTGGATTGTCAGTTGTCGTGTATTCAGACAATCCAGAGAGGAGAAACGAGTTTCGGGCTGGAAACATGTCCGAAACGGCATGACGGAGATCCAGCTTTTCCGTATGCGTACAAACAGAAAATGGAAAAATGGTATATGAAGAATGGGAGAGAATGAGATGAGCAAGAACAAGATACCAAAGCTAATGCCGGAAGATTTGTTAGGCACGTGGAATATAGTCGGTAAATGCGGCGTGCGCTACCCTGTGGTGGTAGTTGGGTGCTTTGAAAACGCCCTTTCCTGTGTGATGGAGTTGGGAGAGGAGGGAATAATCATGCTCGATGGAATAGAAAGCATGTGGCAGGAGAAGGAAAAGAAGGAGGAGATTGAAAACGGGATATGAATTGGGGTTGTTGTGTTCGAACGATGTCGACGTAGTGTTTGGTATCACCGATGAGAGAAGAACGGAGATATGTAAAATCGTACAGCACGCGTGGATCGATGCAAACATGCTAGCAGACCTTTTAAATGTTGTTGCCCGGAAAATGGAAAACGAGAGAGAGTTGGTATTAGCGACCCTTATAGTTAGTACCCGGACTAAGAGTTACGGTGAGAACGAGGAGGCTGAATAATGGACGTAAGTATGAGTGTCATAATCGGCGGCGGGAAGAAAACCAGCAATTCCCGTCACAACGCAACACTAAAAGAAGTTGCGACCTGGAATGAGGCTATGGAGTTCTTCGAAAGAGAGTTCAAGGCATACTTCCCGAAGTACGCGCCCTTGGACAAGCACGAGGAGAAGAAGCCTAAGACGAAGAAAGAAGAATAGCCCCGCAGGCTCGCTACAGGCCCGTAGAGACAAGATCTACCCCCGGTAGGTACAATTATCTTACCGGGGAATAATTATGCCCTTTTTGGAGACTACAGCAATGAAAGCTAGACTAAAGGAAGCTAAGATATCCGATATGAAAAGATTGGCAGTTGCCCAGGATAGGATAACTGCCCTGGACACGGAGCTAAAGGAATGGAAAAGAGAGAAAGAAGCAATACTGGAAATGGTGCTTGTAGAGGCGGAGTTCGGCCCTGACAAGTTCCTAAAGACCATCGGAAAGAAGGGAGAAGCGTTTAGGGCAGACGGCTACATGCTGATCCGATCAACCAAGACCATCAGAACGGTCAAGGCGGCAGAGTTCACTAAGACCTGGCCAGACCTGGCTGCGAAGATATGCACAATTCCAACAGCAAAGGCTGAAGCACTAATAGGAAAGGAGAATATGGACGAGTACAGTGAGAAGAAAACGACATACTCCTATGAGGTGGTGAAAACGAGTGCTGACGCTTGACAAACTAAAAGCAATGGCCGCGAAAACCGTGTTCAACCGGGGAGAGGCGGTAGACGGTCCATTAGGAATTAATTTAACAGGGAAAGGCGGGATGTTAAAATGGGTCGCTGTGAGAGGAGTCTATCACGATTGGAATATATATGCCGGGAGGAATACAACGTCTTATGAGGGGATAGCCAGGTGCGGTGAAACCGTACACGATAAAAACACAATAAAAAAATTAGTATCATGTGACGAAGAAGCGTTTAGGTTGTACCGGCACTAAAAAAAGCCCTGGTGAGGTGGTTAAGACCTCGCCGGAGTAGCCAAAATTTTTCCTCGCCGGGCTTCGCCCGGCTCGGAGCATGGCCAAGCAGGGAGTGAAGAGCTACATATTTGCCCACTTGGATTTTAGCCATGCAATAAGCCGCTCGTAGAAGAACGAGCGAGCCCATACATCAAAGCCGTTCCACGAGCACAATTTATTTCACTGCACTTATAGCTGTATATGCCTTTTTCGCTGTTGGTGCAGGAGCAGCAGCAGCTTTGATCTGCGCTGCGGTAAGACCTACCTGTGACCAGTCAATTTGCCTAACGACCTCTTTTATGATGTTATTGCTCGCCGGCTTGGGCAAGGCAGCCAGACACCGCCAACACTGGCCGGGATTGGACGGATCAGTGACCTCGTTAACTGCCTCGCATACTTGGCACTTTTCGAGGATAGTACCAGCCTCTGACAGCTCATCAATGCGGGCAGTGGATGGCTTAACTTCGGCTACTTTGCCCTCTTCGGAGGCTTGGCAGTACATCAGCAGCCGGTACATATCGCCCTGGCCCTGGACGCAAGTCCTATTCCTGATCTCAAATTCACGTAGAGAGCCATTCCGCACACCCTCAAAGCATTCGTCGATGTTATAGGGCTTTGATTCACCAAAGAAGAACTGTAGCCAATTCTCTTCAGAGCCCGCAGGCATAGTTCCGCTTAAGCCGTTCTTCCAACCGCCTTCAAGCATGGTCATCATGTCGTGCCATTCACAGCTCCATATCCAAGGAGCTTGAATATGGTAAAGCATGGCCCTGGTCGTGTAACAACGCTGCTCAAACTTGGCATTGAAGGCAAGGATAACGTCAGGCTTTTTGCTTTCGATGTAAGCAAACAGCTCTTTGCAAAGCTCTTCCTCATCCCACCCGCTAAAGGTTTTCATGTTGCCTTTGGGCTCGTTCAAGTCCCAGACGGAGTTGACTATAAGCTTGTACTCCCAGGGATTGATGCCAGTAGTCTCTGCATCAAGAGAGAGCACGGTCTTACCGAGAGTGTAGGCTATCTTAGGGATAGTAGGAGTGACATTACCTGATATCAATGGATTGCTTGTGGGAGTCTTGTAGGGAGCCACGTAAGGCTCATATGGTGCAGAGACAAAAGACACAGGCAAAGCTTCCAGCTCAACATTGATTGTATTTTCATCATTAGCTAATATTTCGACCATATTAAGCCCATCCTTTCAGCGTGGCTAGTCCAGTGGCCTGACTACCCCAGGCTATGATAGAGCCGACATAGAGAAGCTTATCCTGAGTCGCATAACCCGTCTTCTTTATGCCAACGGTGTAGTAGCCCGGTGGCAAGTCAAGATAACAAGGTGTCCACTCGCCCGTAGAACTACCACCGAGGAGCACTTGAGCCCCGGAAGGGTTAGAGTTAATGAAAACTCTTTTAATGCCTGTAGAGTCACCAGGTGGGACTGTGGAGGGTGTTGTAGTGTCATCCTCGAATGCAGGACTAACCGTGATCGTGTCACCATCACCGACATAGACGGTTTTCAGCCAAGGCTTCTTTCCTTCCCTGGTCATCTTAATACTATGATAACCAGGATCAACGGCGTAAGCAGTACCAATGACGGGAGCTATCTGTATCTCGTCTTGCCAGATTAAGGCCCCGGTGCATGTATCGCCGTACTTGATTTGCCCACCGGCAACCGGCTTTTCATAGCCACCGCCACCACCGCCTCCGCCCCCACCGCCATAAGATTCACCGCCGTCGCCCCCGTAAGGTACAAAGGGATCTTTACCTTGCGCAGAAAACGAAACTTCCTCTCCGCCACTAACAAAGATCTGACCTATGTAATCCTCTTTCCCTTCTTCTTGCACGATAACAGAATGAGCACCAGAAGTTAGAATATGGCCGAGCTGGTTTTTACTTGGATCAATGGGCTTACCGTCAAGTATCAGAAGCTGATTAGGCTTCAGGTTCATGTTGACTATACCCTTCGCAGGAGTCGCATATTTGGCTTTGAGTGCGGCGTAATCCTGCTCATAAACCCGCTGCTTTTCTTCCTGAAGATCAAGAGCGTTTTTATTAAACCGGGCCTGTTCTTCAAGATCGCCCGGTTTAGGCAAGACGGAAACAGTAGAACCGTCAACCCGGATAACACCGTTCTTAGCTTGATTGGTGCCAAAATCTACTTTCTTACCGTCGAAGGTGGAAAGGGAGATAGTAGCTACTTTGCCGTCGATAGGAATGCGGCCATCAGCAGGAACCCGCCAAGTAACGCCGTTTATTGTGATTTGCTGGACCTGTTCGGGGTTTTTGATCTGGATTTCGCTAATGTAGCCCTTGCCGCTGTAGAAGGGAATCTTAGACTCGTAATACTGACCTTCTCTAACCGCCGTGCCAGCCTGGACCTTAGACAGCTCATCATGGTTGGTAAAGAGAGGCGAGTTATCAACAGTAAGCTTCTCCTGCTGAGTAAGGGCAGACCTAAAGGACTCTAAGTTCTGATTATAGGATCGCAGGTCGCCAGAGATTTTATCTTGCTTCATGCCTGAAATGGCCTGACCCATAGCAATCTCGTACTGATCATACTGCTTTAGCAATTGCTGGCCAGTTTCGCCCTTATCGCTCAGAGTGCCCCTGAGAGCGAACGTGCTAGAGTTTAAGGTATCACTGGCCTGAGTACCAAAGAAGCCGCCAAGGATACCGCCAGAAATGCCCATACCGGCCTTGACAGAACCAGGGACAATCTTACCCAGAACATTAATGACTTTACCGCCCATAAGAGAGGCTTTACTGATGGAAACAACCTCACCGCCAACATTGAGCCCTTCAGCACCTTTCATGATCCAATTAATTTTGCCTGCGGCGAGAACACCGCCAGTAGCACCTAGAACCGTGCCACCTACCCACAGAAACGGTGAGTTGCTAGGATTTTTGAAGAAATCGACGAGAGTATCTTTACTGTCGCCCCAGATGCCACGCTCTTCGAGGTCAGGACCGACACGATCAGAGTTAAGCCAATCACTGTTTTGCTTATTCACGGCTTCATTGAAGTTGAGTCCAACTGCACCCATAATCCGAAAGAGAGCATCAGGAGTTTTCTGATCGTCAGGCAGAGCGTTATAGATATCCATTGAGAGCTTGCGGGATTCAATAGCTTGATAGTTCTCTAACTCATTTTGAGTACCATGCCAAGCAGATATACCGTTTTTCTGCTCTTGCATTCGGTTATAAGTATCAAGAGTCTGTGTAGAGAGATCTTGAAGAGTACGAAGCTTTTGGATGGCATCCTGGTAAGGAATGTTGCCCTGGACAACGCCTTCGTAGAGGTCAGGAAAGAGCTTGATTAAGCTCTCGTCATACTCGTTTTTCATGGTACCACTACGAACTTTATCCAAGGCGTTTAGCTTAAACTTGTACTCATCTTGGATAAGATCGAAAGTAGGGTTATCGCCGACTTTATACGAGGCTTGTGGAGCGACATAACCAGGAGAAGAAGGATCTACAGAAGGAGCAGAGCCAGTAAGAGAAACGGGTTGATTGCCTGCACCCATGACAGAGGATTGAAGAGGATTGCCACCAATATCATACCCAAGATCTATAACATTGCCTTGAGCATCTTGAGCAGGCTTGGACTTATCAACAGGAAGATTTAAAACGGGGTTAGCAACTACAGGGAAAGGAGAAACAACCTCGGCGACGGGTGTTGAAAACGGATCACCAGCCTTTACCGTATAGTCACTGGTAACCGGCGTTTCATATCCCTCGTAGCCAGTAGGCGAATCTGATTTAGTGGGAGAGGAAGCGGGTGGAGCGTACTCTTCGGAAGGACCGACATATTCATCATACTTTTCGCTGAGCCAACTACCAAGACTAGTAACCTTTACGGCAGGTGCTTCAGTGGGCACATAAACCGGCTTACGATCAGGATACATCTCGGCGAATGCGGCGGCGACGGAAGACCGTTCTCTACCAGAGTCTGCCGGTGACACGGTTTCTATCTTCTGAGATATGACCTGCTTTTGTGGAATATTGAGAGGACCGAGAACGCCTTTAGGATCGGCATAGACGGGTGAGAGTTTAGCTGCTGAAGGCTTGACGGACTGGATGTACTTGGCAACAATATTAGGATCGTTAATTGCACCTCCTACACCAAAAGCCGACTGCTGAGAAGAAGTAAGGCCCGCTTCCTCAAACACGGCCCGTACTTCACTGAAATCAAGAGTTCTCTTTTGGGTTATAGCGGTTTGGAGTTTAGCAGGAAGAGTAGCTGCTACAGGCTTGACTATGTTAAGTGTAACATCTTTTGGTTTAGCATACTCAATGGCCGGTGCTTTCAGAGCAGCAACGGACTGAATGACATGAGCTACAGGAGCAGCAACGGGCTTGGATTGATATTGTGGTAAGCCGGATAGCTGCACAGGAGCACGGACAGCACCAGGAGCAGACGGAGCAGACGGCGAGGAATACCTAGGAAGCGTTGATAGTTGAACAGGAGGACGGCTAGGAGCTGAAGGAGCGGAAGAACCTCTATAACCACCTCCACCACTACCACCGCCAAGTGAAACAACGGCGGGCCTGGAAGCATTACCTACACGAACCATATTTTACACCTCACTCCTCGCCTTTGTTTTCTTGCATCTCTCTCTTACGGCGATCAATCTCCTCATCCCAGGCAGATCTAGCCTGCTGAGGCAGTACTTTATCACTTTTAACTAGTATCTGCTCCATAAACTTAACACATCCTCTTTAAACTACATGTAGCTTGATTTAAGACACTTTCTACTCGTAAGGGCTAATCATATCACCAGTGGAGAGATCTTCCGTTTTATACCTATCACAGAGAGGTATAGAGGAAATATGATCAGACCGACCATGACTAATCGAGTCTGTCAAAGAGCACTGGATAAAGTCGGTCATCCTGTCTAACCTGGCCTGCATACCATTCATGAGCTTCTTCTGCATATAAATCACATAGACCAACATCAGAGCTACTACGCCCTGCTGTTCGACTACTCGCATGAGGATATCCATGAAATCCATTATACTATCTCCAAGTCGCCCGTTTCGGCTGTACTAGTCGAAGCAATACCAAGATTGTAAGCAGACAACCCATAAAGATACCGATATTTAGAATTGAGAACCTGTTGGGTGATAGTCAGAGTATCGATAAGGGAAGTGTGAGAAGCATCTCCGTAGACCTTTAAGACGAAGATGTCAGAATCCAACGCCCTAGTGAGATGCAACCAATAATCAGTATTCAACGACATAGTCATAGAGTCATAGACAGACAAAGTAGTACCATCGAACCCAGCTATATTTAAAGAATACACGCCGTTGATATTGGCAAAGTAAATAAGCATCTTGTACCCAGCCACTGGATAAGGATCGCCAACACTCATGCTAAGACCAAAGAAATTGATCAGAGCGAAGTTACCATTGATCGACGGGATTTTTATCCGCATGTACATATCAACGGCGTTGAAATAGGCCGCTCCATAATCAAAATAGGCGTATGCGGCTGCATTGGAAGGAACGGCGGTTCCTACTATTTTGGTTGTGGATAAGGTAAGAACGCCGCCAACGTCTACTTCGGTAAATGTAGTGAAATCTACGTTAGCGGGTTCATCGACTACGACTATATCAATCGCGTAGGTGTCGGAGCCAAAAGCATTAGTGGCAGTCAAAACAACGCTAAAAGTACCAGCCGCATCAAAGTGATGGACGGGACTACGATCAGTGCTCTCAGCGCCGTCATCAAAGACCCACCTCCAGGACGTAGGAATATGAGTACTTCCATCGGTAAATGTGATATCTTCGGCAATGCTGTAAGGCCCGGCAGAGACCGTGAAGAACGCGCCGGGGATTGTACCGACCTCGGCAGGTCGAGCTATTTTAGTTCCATTAAGCTTAACGAGGAACGTACGCTGCGCAGCATCCAGGTTAGTAACCTTGATGTCTATCTTATCTCCGTCTATAAGCTGGATAGACGGGTTCTGCCTAAGAGGGATGTTGCAGTAACCGACAAAAGCGCCGGCGACGTAATTATCATCGTTGATGTAGACCAAGACGGCAAACTCCTTGTAAGATTGAGGAGTCACATTCACCACGTCGATAAAGAAGATTGAAGCAGGATCATTGATAGTAAGGGTGTAAGTGCCTTGGGCGTTGGGGGCGACCGTGATAGTGCCACCATAGTAGAAAGGCTTGGCAAAGCCCGCCTGGTACTCTACAGTGTGACCAGGCAAAGACCTGCTCCACCCCGAAGGATTGTCTTGGATTATTCTAGCCATTTACTTAACCTCGTGGCTCTCGCCAAAAATCCATTTGCCAGTAGTAGTTGACGGCGTACGAACCATAAAGGTGTGGAATAGTCACCCGGAGAACGTCAGGGTAGACGAACATCGGAGCACTAGCCGACCCTGGGCTCCACATAATCGTAAAGCCGGAATACTGATTATAGATTTTAGTGCCATTGTGTTCGATTAGAACATAAATCCAGCCTGTAGGCATCATGGCTTGATTGTAGTTGCAGAGCTTGTAGACCATGCCGTCATTAGGGATAGAGATGTCCCAGTACTTGACTTCAAGGATCGTAGCAGGCCAGAGGTCATACCAAGACCAGAACGGAGATTGGGACTCGGCCAAGGCTGGTCCTAGAAGAGGAGAAACACGGCTAAACTCTCTTTCGGGCATTGGCCTCACCTAGCTTAGATCGTGGCTGTAGAGCTTCTACAAGCCCGTCAACGGTCATGTTGCACAGCTCTCTGTACTTGAAGCAGCAAAGAAAAGGAGGCTGTTCAACAACAGTCTTCTTCACTCAGATCAGCTCCCGGCAGAGCTGGATAAGCCTGTTGATCGTTTCGGTCATGAGCTTCATTATGCCGAACTCGTCAGGCTCATCTAAGCCTCGGACAGAGAGCATGACATTAACGTCATGGTTGTAAACGCCGCCTCGATTCCAGGCTATGAGGAAGATGTCATTATCTTCCTTATCCAAATTATAATAACAGGGGCAAGGATAAACAACACCATCGCCTGAATAAAATCCATCGGGATTGGTGGGTAAGATCTGTTTAGCACGATCCCAAATGACAACGGCTGTAGAAAAGCCATCGCCGACCTCAAAGACAACATCGGCTTTGTAGAAAATACCCGAACCAAGTTTCATTGGAACTACGAGCGGCGAGCTAACGGTGTGAGTATTAAGGACCGTAGCTTCGTAGCTGTAGTGCATCAACAAACTCCTATGGATATATTAGACCGACCAGGATCAGCAACAGAATCTTTTTCATCTTTACCACCTAAGCCCGAATAATTGAAGGCCCATATCCTGGACCTGTAACCGATGTAGTTCCGTTTGCAACCCCTAAAACATTTGTAATTGCATCATGAAGGTCATCCGAATTTCCAGGGAAATAGAACTTCAGGTTAGTCGGATAGTTAGAAGCCGGATACCTAGCAGCCAGAGCGGCTATCTCGGTAGATGAAACTATACGGTCCCAGACGGCAACTTCCGCGATACGGCCATTCACACACAAAGTATCGTCAATACCATTCTGACCAATAACCCATTTGCCTGACAGCGTATGAGGTGTGCCAGTGCCGACCTGATTACCAGTATACGAAACTTCGACACCGTTAATATAGATGTGGATGCCAGCGTAAGAGGTAAAGACACCGTTCCAGGTCACAAGGGCATGAAACCACCCAGATGTAGGTATTGTATTGGCAGCACTGGTCTTGTAAAGCGGATTAGCACTACCTTCGATAAGAAAACCAAGACTCCGACTTACGATAGATCCGGGCTGAGAAACGTAAAGTCCTTGAGTACCATCACTTGCCACAATCATGAACGGTGTTTGATAAGCATTGGTCCTGTCGAGATTCAGCCACATCGAAAATGTGTAACCAGTGCCCGGTGCAACGGTAGCTATCGAATCCCAGGCTATGAAATCTGTCGTAACATTGAAATCCCTGGACCCAACAACAGGATTACTAAGCCATCCGGCGAACATTATCGAGTTAATAGCCTTCATCGTGGCTTGGCCCGATACAAGCCAATCGGAGACGTACCGAGTCTTAAGGTTGCCTTGCTCGATCACAACGCCAAGACCAGGGATAGCCCCCCAGACAGCTTCAGCGCGAGTATGGAGACAATTTGGCAAGACTTCTTCCATTAACCCCATGTTCGGATCGTTGACTTTCTGAGCATTATTCAGAGCAACCAGGATAGGTAAATCTATATCATTGATATCAAAGAACCCGCTAGCAGGACTCGCATAACCGTGAAAGTCAATTAGACCTGTAATAGCGTCGCTTGTATCGGCAGATATAGCAGCATTTATGATATCTATATCCTCAGACGTTCCCGGCGAGTTCCAGATATTATGCTCGTCTGTAGGAAGCTGAGGATTGGTCCTACTATAACCGCACGCGACTCCCTGAGGATTCAAGCAGGGATAAACGTAAAAGTCACACCACCTAAGAAGGTCTTCGGCAGCAACCGAGCCACCCAAAAGCCAATCGACCGCGCCTTCAAGAGCAAAACCGCCGTTACACTCAGATGGATGCTGGCGGGAGGTAAGGATAAACTTGTTTTTAGTGTGGGCACTTGTCTTTTGGATTAGGAACCCGTAGTAAGGCAACACGCCAACAGAACGATCCCAGGCGGCTCTTGGAGTAGACCAGCCTACGATTTTATTCACGGAGCTAACCGTTTCCTTCACATAAGGATTGGCAGACCACACAGCGACTTTGCGTTGTGTCCGGCTGAATGGATACATCGGCATCATGGAGATAAAAATATCTCCATTAGGGAAAGGGGTGTTATTGGAAACAGTAAAATCGCTAGCTCCGATGGTCACATTATCAAATTCGTGCCATGTGTCGGTATCGGGTGATGTAGCCCACACCGCATAACGACTATTTGCATTTGGACCGCCGAAGTAGTTCGCTTTGGCTATGTTGAATATGGGTGTCTTACCGCCCAAGCCACGTGCCCTTAATGCCCACCAATACCATTGAGATGATCCAGGCTGCATGACACGAGGAACTATCCTAATTGCAGCCAAATTTGATGCGTCAATGGATGCCAAAGAGCCCTGGTCGAAATCGAAAGTAAACGACTTAGACCGACCGCCAGCGAGCAAGGGCACGCGCATAATTAGCGGTCCTGAAGGACTTCCCAGTAGCCATTAAGGACAAGCCTGAAGCTCTCCTCGGACGCAGGAGTATAGCCGGAGTCGTCAAGCAGAACGCCGTAGATGTCATTGCCGCCAGGGAGAGCCAGACCCCAGACCGGCTTAAAGCCATCCTGGACGTAGATAGTACCAGTACTGACCTTGATAGCCGTATCAAAGTTGACCATACCGACAAAATAGCCCATCTCCGAAGGCGTAGGAGCAAATACGGCATGATCTACAGGAGTAGTAGGAGGAGCACGGAAGAGCATGAGCTTGAATGATCCAGTAGCAGCAGGAGCATTGGAGCTAACCATAAACGGCGACATTATCCAGTATTGGACATCCGGTACAGGGATTATGTTTTTGAATATCATCGATTTGGCTACAGCATTACCTACAACATCCTTGGCCGTGTACTGATTAGTATTAGCCGGACGGGTAAAGCTGGCCTGGACAGAGAAAGGAGCACCAATCATTATTAACACCCATAATTAAATAAATAGGGCTCCGTAGAGCCCTAGTAGCCTTTTACCTCTTCTACGATCAGAGCCAAGACCGCATCCGCTCCACCATTGGTAAGCCAGACCTTAGCGAGCTTAAGTTCTTGGGGAGATAATGCTCCTTCAAGGGTTTCTGGGTCCGCAAACGGAAATCGGAGGAACCCATGAATGTCACCAACTGCGATAACATCAACCGCTTTAGCGGCAAGGACCGCAGCTGCGACAGTGGCAGCAGCCACCGCAGTAGTCAAAGTATGGCCCTGGATAGTAAGCCTATTGCCAAGAATGGTAGTAACATCTACTTGGGAATATGCGCCTGCTGTAGTCATCTAAGCCACCGCCGTAGTTACAACTTTGCATTTAGCATTTGCCTGCTTGATGTTCGCCAGGTGAATATCCCTGGTGACGGCATCCGACGCGTAGAGGTTAAACAGCTCTTCCCTGACATCAAGGTCAGCGTTTTGGATTTGCTGGTAGTTATACCACTTGCCATCGATGTACTTACCCTTGTTAGTATCCTCACCGATCTTAATATCGGTGATATCAGTAGCCTCGGCGACACCATCCTCTAAGCAGCTGACAGACACGGCCAGAACAGGATCCGAGCTAGGCAGCACTTGGACATAATCGCCAGATGCAGCAGAAGTACCATTCCAGAACTCCCTAAGAGTAATCATGCTCCTAAATGCGGGCCTCTGGTTAGGCGGGAACTCGTGGGCTATAAGAGTGACCGCAAACGTGCCTGTAGCGAACGTAGTGGCTGCTACTGCACCCCACACGGTACAATCATAGTCTATCTGGACCTGAGCATTATTGAACCGGGACAGGTCGAGACCGAGCTGAGTATCACCAAGGAACCTGCCAAACGCTAATCGGAACCAAACTTCCTGTACAGCGCCGCCAGTTTCATTCCAGGTATAGGGCATCGGCCTACCATGTTTCATCCAGTAATGACGGAACAGATCCTGGCCTTTGATATGGACTCGATAGTCAGTGCCATTCATGACAAGGCTAACCCGCTTGATTATGTCAAGCACGTCCATATCTCTAGCCGACGTAGCACCGTTAGTTATCCGAATGCCTACATCAAGCCCCGAATATGCACCGGCCATGGGAAGATCCTTGCGGAACATAGCAGTATTAGAGGACTGCGCTTCCCTGTTCAACAATATAGTCTGCTGTAGTTTTACCATACACAGCACCTACCTATTCTTCGGAGAAGCATTAACGGCAGCCTGGACAATTGGCTTAACCCGGTTATCGATGTTCTGCATCGGATCGCTAGTTCTAGCAGCCAGATTAACGCCACGAAGAGCTTCTGCAATTGGCTCATAGTTGGAGGCTTGCTTCTCAGATCCGAGTTGCATACCCGCGGCTATGCGCTGAGAGCCGATATTAGAAGCTCTGGCTTTCCAATCCTGCTCAGAGGTTTTCTGTAGAGCATTAGCCCTTCTCTGAAGAACGCGTGGATCAGTCATTTTCTGCTCATACAAGCCTTGACCAGCAATAGCGGCCTCTTTCCATCCCTGAGTAGAATCGATACCGGCCTTATAGCTTGCAGGCACACCGCCTATTGCACGCTCGTAAGCCGCTTTCCTGGTTTGCTTATCTGGAACGAATACCATGTTTTCAACACCACCTAAGCCAAGTAATCTGTACGGGCCTGTAGTGGCTCTAAAACGGACTTTAGCCAAAGGTGAGATAATCACAGCCTTAGAGCATTTTACAGGCAAATTTAGCGACTTGGTACAGCTACAAGGTACTTGCAGACAGGGAGTATAGGAGATTATGGACCGATTAACAATATAGTCATTATAACAATCCTTATAACAGTGGCTATGATAATCTAATAGGGACTATGCAGGTTTGAGGTGAGATTGTTTGGTAAACGAAACTGTTGTAAATTCGTCGGTGTCGGAAATAGCCGATGCTACTATAGCAAGATTGATAGCAGCTGGACTAATACCGAAGTTAGGAAAACAAAAGAGAGACAGAGTAAATTGGGAAAGGATGCTTGCTTATGAATATGTGGAGAAGTTTTACCAGGATGTACCGCATTGGTTTAGAATTGAAGTAGGTTCATTGCCACCAGATAAGCAAGACCCGATTTATACCAAAACCAGAAGGTGGGCATATTGTGTTATCAGGATGCCGGACCATTTGATAGTAATAGAATTTAAGATGCAAGCACAACCAGGAGTCATAAGCCAGATAGAGCATTACGGGCAACTGATTGTAGAAACACCACTTTTTAAGAAGTACTGGAACGAGCCAGTTAAGATTAAGATAGTCTGCGCGATGATAGATGAGAAGGTGCATAAGCTGATCGAGGATAGAGGAATAGACGTAGAAATTTACAAACCAAGCAATTTTGAGCAATGGTATAAGCAAGTGATACTAAAAGAAAAGCCCGTATAGGGCTTTTCGTGGTCCGTTAAGTAACCCATTCCTTAAGGTGCTTGAGAACGAAGTCTACAA
>Ga0194044_10001111_pt1 | contig 13697 bp, 13 predicted proteins | sample JunL4417m_MetaG_FD_155460 | JGI IMG/M metagenome (GOLD analysis project Ga0194044, IMG submission 155460) | Anoxic zone freshwater microbial communities from boreal shield lake in IISD Experimental Lakes Area, Ontario, Canada - Jun2016-L442-17m | ecosystem: Environmental > Aquatic > Freshwater...
GCCTCGTTCGCGCTATGCACAGGAACCAAGAGCGTTTCCCGGACGACTTCGTGTTCCGTCTGACGAGCAGCGAGCTTGCTGAATTGCGCACGCGAGAAGGAGGCAATCGAGGGAGGGGCGGGCGCCGCAATCTGCCGATGGCGTTCACGGAGCACGGGGTCGCCATGTTGTCGGGTGTTCTTCGTAGCGAGCGAGCGGTGCACGTCAATGTCGAAGTTGTCCGCGCATTCATTCGCATGAGGAACATGATGACCGCGCAACACGAACTGTCGCTCCGTCTCGACGAGCTTGAGAATTGATACGACTCGCAGTTCGGCGTCGTCTTCGATGCCATCCGGCAGTTGATGCTGCCGCCAGCACCGCCACGCAACCCGATCGGCTTCGGCCCGCCTGACGACTCTTCGGTCTGAGCGCCACCATCGCCGAGGGTGCCGAGTCGCTCGGCATGTCGGCCGCGACCTCAAGCCCGAGGAGGCGCGCTACGTCACCGAGATGGTTCGAGTTCGCGTGGACAGGCAGTCCGGATGTGTATCTGTTGGGCAGAACTGAATCGCTGGAAGCCTGTGCACGGGGGGCATCGCGTTCCACCGAGACCATTCTCCAAGCCGTTGCAGTAGGAACGTGGGCAATCAATCCTTACATGCTTCTTGCATCGAGTGACGTTGGCGTACACAGTAGGGTCAACGATTGGAGGCACACCATGAAGTTCGTCAGCGTACGTGACCTTCGAGGCAAGTCGGCAGATATCTGGCGCGAGTTGCCGGGTGAGCGCGAGATGGTCATTACGAGCAACGGTCGGCCCGTCGCCATCTTGGCCGCGGTCAACGAGTCAAACCTCGAGGAGTCACTCTCCGCGTTTCGGCAGAATCGCGCCATCGATGCGGTGGCGTCCATGCAGCGACGCTCGGTTTCTCGCGGTGTCGATGCGCTCACCTCAGGCGACGTCGAAGCTGAGATTGCCGCCGTCCGGGAGGCGCGCGGTCGTTGAGGATAGTTCTCGACACCAATGTGCTCGTCTCGGGCCTGCTCTCGCCGTTCGGTCCACCAGGCGAGATTGTCAGAATGGTCTCGTCGGGGGTCGTCGCCCTGTGTCTCGACGCACGCATCCTCGCTGAATATGACGATGTTCTCGCTCGGCCCAAGCTAGGGTTCGATCCAGACTCGGTCGCTGCGCTTCTGGACTACGCCGACTTCAGGAGTGAGTCGGTCGCGTCCACACCGTTTGAGAAACGGCTTCCGGATCCGGATGACGAACCGTTTCTTGAGGTCGCGTCCGCAGGCGGTGCGGACTGTCTAGTGACAGGCAATCTGGGCGACTTTCCGTCGAACGCGCGCGCCGGGGTGGCGGTGCTCTCACCTGCGGAGTTCATGGCGGCGGTGCGGGCTCATGGTTATGCGGGAGACACCTAATCAAGTACCCGAGCTGGCGGCCACGAGGTGGAGTCGACCTGAGAGGCAGGAAAAGTGGCTGACTATTCCGCAGACGATGCCAAGCGAGACCTCGACCTCCTAAAGGAGCGTGCCGACCCCGACGCTGCCGATCGCCTCGCGACATTCATCGACCAACTGGAAGCTCGCGCGCAAGCTGCGGAGCGTGTGTGTGCAGCAGCGGCAGAAGTGGCGGCCCCGACGGTGAAGCGCGACTTGATGCAGCAGCGGCAGACGCGCTTTCTGCGTGCTCTCGCCGAGTGGCGCGAGGCCCAGAGCTCATCGTCGACATGAGTGGCGGGCGCTCTCGCCGTCGCCGTCCGTCGTCCGTTTCCCGCAGAACTACGGCAAGTCCAGACAGTCCGCCTCACAGATACGCATGCAGCTCGCGACGACTTGCGGATCGTAGAACGATGAGTGCTCGCGCAGCTCCGCAAGCGCAGCGTCCATGCCCAGAGCAGGCCGATAGGGGCGATGTGAGGACATGGCCTCGACCACATCGGCCACGGCGATGATGCGTGCTGCGAGCATGATCTGGTCTCCGGCAAGCCCTCGCGGGTAGCCCGACCCATCCGACCGCTCGTGGTGTTGGCGTGTGATCTCGGCAATGGGCCAGGGAAATGCGATGCCTTTGAGGATCTCGTAGCCGCGTTGAGGGTGTTCTCGAATCAGGCTCATCTCGGCTTCGGAGATCTTGCCCGGGCGGCTTAGAATCTCGGCGGGAACGGTCGTCTTGCCGATGTCGTGTACCAGGGCGGCCATCTCAATTGCCGCAATCTCATCCTCGGGCACGCTCAAATCATTTGCGATCTGCTTGGCAACCCGCGCGACTCGCTCTTGATGACCTTGCGTGTACGGATCGCGTGCTTCAACGACTCTGCCCATCGCCTCGGCCACGTCGTAGACCATCTGGAGCAGCCGGGCGTTGCTCTCGACCAAGCTCGCCTCGCTCGCTCGAAGCTGGAGTTCGGCTTCTTTTCTGCTGCGAGCATAGTCAATCGATCGTACGAGGAGCGCGCCGTCGACATGGCCTTTGATCAGGAAGTCCTGAGCTCCCTGCTCCACCGTGAAAGCCGCTTCGCGCGTGTCGGTGTTTCCCGAAAGCATGATCACAGCAACATGGGGAGCAGCGCTCTGGAGTTTGAAGAACGTGTCGATGCCGTGGCTATCGGGCAGGGTCAAGTCGAGTAAGACGACGTCGACGGGTTGTGTGATCAGGTGCTCGATGGCCAACGATAGAGTGACGCAGTGGTCAAGTACCACGCTGGATTCAAACTCAGAAAGCATCTCCGTGATAAGCCGCGCATCGCCGGGGTTATCCTCGACGAGCAGCGCTCTGACCGGTGCGTTCACCTACCCGTCATCTCCGGGGAGCCTGACGATCGCCAGCCAAAAGTCCTCAATCGAGCGCACCACCGTGACGAACTGCTCCAAGTCCACGGGCTTGGTGATGTAGCAGTTGGCGTGGAGAGAGTACGCGCTCAAGACGTCGGCCTCGGCGGAGGAGGTGGTCAAGACGACAACCGGGATATTCCTGAGAACGGGGTCGCTCTTGATCTCGGCCAGGACCTCTCGGCCGTTCATCTTGGGAAGGTTTAGGTCGAGCAGGATGAGGTCCTGGGGCTTGGCGTCGGCGTGAATTCCACGGCGATGGAGGAAGTCGAGCGCTTCGACGCCATCATCTGCGACGTTGAGCACGTTGCGGATACGGCCCTCCTTGAGAACCTCTCGGGTGAGACGAACGTCACCCGGATTGTCCTCGACGAGCAGAATCTCGATCGGGCGTTCGTCGTCAGTTCTTGCCGACATGGCCACCGTCTCCTTGGTTTCCTAGGGTGAAGTAGAAAGTCGATCCTTTTCCAAGTTCTGACTCGACCCAGATGCGGCCCGAGTGTCGCTCGATGATCCGCTTGCAGATCGCCAAGCCCATACCGGTCCCCGGGTACTCGGCCCGAGACTGGAGTCGTTGGAAGATCACGAAGATGCGGTCGAAGTACTCCGGTTCGACTCCCAAACCGTTGTCGTGCACTGAGAATACGCGCTCCGCGCCGACTCGCTCAACTCCAATATGGATCTGAGGGGAATCGACGTCGTGGAACTTGATGGCGTTTGTGATCAGATTCTGGAAGATCTGACCAACTTGGATCGCGTCGCACGTCACGATCGGCATCGGGTCATGCGTGATCTCCGCTCCGCTCTCGCCAATGGAAACCTGAAGCGTCTTGAGCACACGGGAGAGCACAGCGTCGAGATCCGCCTCGGCGAAGGGCGCGCCTTGGGTTCCCACTCTCGAGTATGCGAGCAACTCGTTGATGAGAGTTTGCATCCGCGTGGCGCCGTCGACTGCAAAGGCGATGAACTCGTCGGCGTCTTGGTCGAGCCTTCCTTGGTAGCGCCGTTGCAGGAGCTGTGTGTAGCTTGCCACCATTCGGAGCGGCTCTTGCAGGTCGTGGGACGCGATGTAGGCGAACTTCTCCAGCTCGGCGTTGGAGCGCGCCAAGTCCTCGGTTCGTGCGAGCAGCTCTTCCTGGGCATGCTTGCGATCGGTCATATCTCGGGTGATGGTCAGGTAGAGGGTCTGCTCATCGGTGACGATCGCCTGAGCGCTCATCTCGGTGTCGATGACCGACCCGTCCGCGCGGTGCTGCCGTATTTCGAGCAGGAGTCCGCTTGCTCCACGCAGCGTGTCGGCGAGCGACGGAGTGTGTTCGTCATTGTCCGGCTCGAGCAAGTCGTCGAGGGTCATAACAAGCAGCTCGTCTGCCGAGTAGCCGTAGAGCTCCATAGCACGCTCGTTGGCTTGCACGATGTGGAGAGTCTCGTCGGTTAAGATCACGGCATCGTTGGCGTAGCGGGTCAGGAGGCCGTACTGCTCAGCCAGCTGGGCTTGGGAGCGTTCAGCCTCCAACTCAAGCCGATAGTACTCCACAGTCCGTCGGCGCCAAGCGAACGCAAGACCCAAGCCGACGAACGCGAGCACGGCCAGGACGGCAGCCGTGATCAGCAGCTGACTTTCTCGGACGCCAGCGAATGCCTCGGATTGGTCCACTTTTGCGACGATGTACCACGGTGTGTTGCCGACTTGCCCCACCGCCCCGAAGACAGGATTCTTGCGATAGTCGGATCCCTGGGTGGCGCGCGGGGCTCCTGAGAGCGCCTGTACTGCGAGTAACTCAGAATTGGAAACCGGGAGCGTGGCAACCAGCGCGGTGTTCGACTTGAACCTGAGCTCGTTGAGGTACAGGACCGTATCGTTTTCGCGCCGCACGAGCAGTGTCTCCGAAGAGGGGCTCGGAGTCGGCCACTGCTGGATCAACGGAAACAAGTCCGGGCGGGGATCTCGGTTCAGTATCACCACGGCTTGCGTCTTTGCCGGGCCGCCTGTCAGAGGAGCCACCACGTCGAGCCGAGGGCTCTTTGTCACTGGGTCAAGGAACAAGTCAGTGAGCGTCGTTTCGGTCGAACCGCGAGCATTCTCGGCTTCGGTGCGTTCGACAGGGTCGGAGGGAGCCTCGCCGGTCGGCGAAAGCCAGCGAGAGCCATCGGGGGACATGATTGCAACGCCGGAGTAGCCCCGCTGCGTCTCCATGACCTTCATCCACTCGCGCAGAGTCGCGACGACGGCCGGATCGTCAGGATTGGCGACCCAGCGGTCGACCTCGTCTCTCAATGCGGGGTCCTTGGAAAGGGCTCGCCCGTCGATGAGGAGCCCCATGCGCCAATCCAGAACTTGCTGAATCTTCAGGTCACGCACCGCGGAGAGCTCAGTGGCCTTGCTGTTGACGATGTCCTTGCGCTGGGCGTCGAAGTAGAAGCGACCGATGAGTGCGGTGCCGATGCAGGCCGCGAGGAACACCACCCAGAGAATCAGTACTCCGCTGGATCGCAGACCCGTGCGATGGCCCTTATCGACTTCGATGTTCGGCTGTGCCAACTCGCTCCCCGATCTTTGACACGCGGCGGCACTTCGTGATCGATCCCACCCGTATCTATCCGCTCACGCCGATTGTACCGCGCGTGCGAAAGGGGATAGTGTACGCTGCCATTTTGCCGAGGAGAGCGTTGGTGGATGCGGCTGAGGAACTCGTACCGGCCAATCTGATGGGAATGGCGAGATGCGCATACGCACGCACCCCCTCGCGCACCGGGTGACACTATCGCTGGGTGACACTATCCTGTGCAGATGATTCAGTAGGGTCGCAAGGGGGGTCACTTCCGCCCCAACGCGCCGCGTGGCGCGTCTGGCGTTCGCCGAGAGGTTGTAGGTTCGAATGACCAACCGCGTCAAGAACATCTTCTTGGGCGATCCACTTCACAACGAGGAATCTCGGCACCAGCGGCTGAGCAACCCTATTGCGCTCGCGGTGTTCTCAAGCGACGCGATCTCCTCGGTGGCCTATGCGACTGGCGAGATCATCCTCGTGCTCTCGCTTGCGGGAACTGCCTTTCTGCATCTTGCCTGGCCGGTGGCTATCGCAATCGGCGCGTTGCTGATCATCGTCTCCCTCTCGTATCGCCAAACCATACGCGCCTACCCTTCTGGTGGCGGTTCCTACATCGTGGCCAAGGAGAACCTCGGCACCATGGCCGGGCTCGTCGCGGGGGCATCGCTGCTGGTCGACTACGTTCTGACGGTCGCCGTCTCGATCTCAAGCGGTACGGCCGCGATCACCTCGGCGTTTCCGCAGTTGCTCAAGTGGACGGTTCCCATCGCTTTGTTCTTTGTTGTGCTGCTCATGGTTGGGAACCTGCGCGGGGTCAAGGAATCCGGAGCGCTCTTCGCGGGACCGACGTTCGCGTTTATTGGCTTGATCGTCTTCATGATCTTCTTCGGGTTGTTCGTTGCGATCACCAAGGGGACCCACGCTATCCAGGTTCCCTCGGCGACAGAGGCAATTGCGCCGGTGCAGACCCTCACACTCTTCCTGGTCATGCGCGCGTTTGCCTCGGGCTGCGCAGCTATGACCGGTGTCGAGGCGATTGCCAACGGCGTTCAGGCGTTTCGGGAGCCAGTCTCAAAGAACGCCGCAAAGACGCTCACGTGGATGGCGGGTATTCTGCTCGTGCTGTTCCTGGGAATCAGCTGGCTCGCGGTCACCGCAGGCGTCCGCAACGTCGAGACCGAGACCGTCATTAGCCAGATATCGCGGCAGCTCTTTGGGACGGGGCTGCTGTACTACCTGATCTCGTTTGCCACGATGGGTATTCTCGTCGTGGCCGCCAACACGAGCTACGCGGACTTTCCTCGGCTGGGCTCGTTTATGGCAACCGACGACTTCCTCCCGCACCAGCTCAAGGACCGGGGCTATCGGCTGGTGCACAGCAACGGCATTCTGCTGCTGACCGGCGCCGCAGCGGTCCTGATTGTCGGGTTCCAGGGCAAGACCAGCGCACTCATTCCGCTCTACGCGCTCGGCGTGTTTATGTGTTTCACGCTGTCGCAAGCGGGGATGGTGTTGCATTGGTTCAGCTTGAAGGACGACCCCAACTGGAGACGCGCCGCGATCATCAACGCCGTTGGGGCGGTCACCACGGGCGTTGTCTTTGCCGTCATCGCCATAACCAAGTTCACGGCAGGCGGCTGGATCGTCGTGGTTATCGTGCCGTTCATGGTCGCGTACTTCGCGTGGGTGAAGAAGCGCTACGACATGGTCCGCGCTGAACTGGCCCTGCCCGACGACGAGCTCGCTGACCTGAATTGGCAGGCGTACAACCGACTTCACAATCACGTGATCATCTTGGTCAAGGACATCGACCGAAGGCTCGTGCGTGCGCTGCAGTACGCCAAGACGTTGCGTGCCGATACCACCGAAGCGCTCTACATCGACGTGACTAGCGAGGACGCTGCGGCGTTCCATGCCCGCTGGGACAAGGCTGACCTCGGCATCCGGCTCAACGTCGTGGCGTCGCCGTACCGCGAGGTGATTGCTCCGCTTGTCGACTATGTGCGCAACATTCCGCGCCCCAACAAAGACCACGTCGTGACGGTCATTCTGCCGGAGTACGCGCCCTCCAACGCTGCCGATGCGATGTTGCACGACCAGACGTCGTTCTGGATCAAGCAGCAGCTCTTTGGGCAGGAGGGCGTGATCGTCACCGACGTGCCTTATCACCCGGACTTCGACGACGCTCCCGAGCAGGTCATAAAGTCGGAGCGAGCTCCTGCGCCCGAGGCATCTGCGGCGCCCAAGGATTAGGCGTGATGGGGCGTGGAGCGTGCGTGATACGGTTGTTCACCTCGCGGACGCATGTGCCGAGGTAGGTTCTTTGGGGGTAGCAATGGACGTTGCCGTTATCGGCGCAGCCGGGGCATGCGGTCGTCAGCTCTGCCTGCAACTGCTGGAACGCCGCATCTTGTCCAGTACCAGTCACCTTCAGCTGGTGACGCACCACGGCGGAGCAAGCGAGAACGAGCTCTGGGGGCAACGCTCGGACATGCAGGACGCCTTCTCGGAGTGGGCGCCGTCCATGGAGGTCGTACTCGACCCTGAGATGATCGATGCCGATATCGTCGTGATGATGGCAGGCGCAACGGTGTCGGCCGACCCGGGCAAGACGCCCGACAGGGACGCTTTGGCCCGGACCAACGCTGGCATCTTCCGTACTTACGCCGAGGTTCTTGGTCGCAGTCCCCGCCGACCGATAGTGATCGTGCAGTCGAATCCCATCGAACTCGCGGTGCAAATCTTCACCGAACACCTTGGTCCAAAGCAGGTGCTCGGCGCGGGCGCACGTTCGGATTCGTTGAGGTTCGCTCGTGAGATAGCGTCGGATCTCGGAGTCGCCAGCAGCGACGTCTTTGCCGCCGTCCTCGGTCAGCACGGCGACCATCTGGTGCCGCTCTGGAGTAGGGTCGACGTTCGCGGAATGCCGGCAGACCAGGTCGCCGAATACGTCGAGCGGACGCGTGGCGGGCGCTCTTTGTCAGAACTGCCCGAGCGGATCCGGGAAGGCAAGAGCGCGATGCTGGCGCTAATTCGCGCAGGGCGTGTCCGCGATTCGTTTGAGTTTGTTCAGGCGATGCCAGCGGACTTAAGGTCGGCGGTCAAGCCGTTCTTCACGCACTTCACCGCCGGCCACACGACCGAGGTTGTGACTGCCCGCTCGGCAGCCGACATCATCCAGGCATTCGTCGACGGCGTCGCGATGGCCCTGCCCGCCCAGGTCAGCGTGTCAGGTGACTGGGCCGATTCCAACGAACTGACAGGAGAACTCGGCGTCTTGGTGCTGCTTGGCCCTCGAGAGTGGGAGAGCATCGTGCCTGTCGAGCTTGCAGCAGACGAGCACGCGGCAATGAGGGTGGCTGTCGCGTCGATCGCTGAGGCCGCGCTTCTCTCCGGCTAGGCGCTGCCGGCTTCCCCGCTGTTCGCGACCACGTCGGCGGCCGAGACGATGGCCTCCTTGCCGACACCGAGCGCCGTGCACACCTCGTCGTCACGCTGCCCGTCCGAGATGAGCAGCAGCTCGTCGCCGGCGCCGAGCACTGTGTCTCCTTTGGCGATGGTCAGCTCGCCGGTCGGGGTGATGATCGCCATCACGTGGCAGTTGGCGGGTAGCGCGAGGTCCATCAGCCGCTTGCCCACCGCCGAGGCCGTCGGAGGCAGCGTGATCTCCTCGATGGAAACGTTGTCGGCTTGGAGGCGCAGCAGCGTGATGAGATCGCCGAAACCGACTTCCTTCTCCACGAGCGAAAGCATCATCGAGGTGGATGAAACGGGCACGTCCACGCCAAACTCCTTGGTGAACAACCACTCGTTCTTGGGATGGTTGATGCGCGCGAACACCTTCTCGCATCCAAAGTGCTTAGACAGCATCGCGACGACTAGGTTGTCCTCATCGTCTCCGGTTGCTGCGATTACGAGGTTCGCTGAGCCGATTTGCGCATGCTCAAGAACGTCAATCTCGCAGGAATCTCCGTGTACGACGGTGATGTCGGGCATCATTGCCGAGACCACGTCCGAGCGGTCAAAACGGCTCTCTATGAGCGTGACTTCGTGCTCGGCCTTGAGTTCCTGAGCCAGATAAAGACCGGACTTGCCGGCTCCGATGATGACAATCTTCACAGCGGCCTCCTACTGCATTCCCATGAGCTTGCGAAGCTCAGGAATCGAGTCACGGTCGATAGCAATGTAGAGAAGGTCGCCGGCTTTGACGACGTCGATATCGGTAAGCAGCATCGCGTGGCCATCGCGCTCCGCTGACACGATTGAGAGCACGCGCGGTAGCTCGATATCGAGCACGCGCTTCCCGTCCACCGCCTGAGTCGCTTCGATCTCGACGAGCAATACCTCGCCCTGCCCAAACGCGAAGTCGCTGCGTGCCTTGGGGTCGAGCACCATCGCAAGTAACCGCGATGCCGACCACTGTACTGCCGAGACGGTTGGGATGCCGAAGCGCTCGTAGATCGAAGCACGCTTGGGGTCGAAGATGCGAGCGACCACCAGCGGAACGCCAAACCGCTCGCGGGCGACGCGTGCTGCCACGATGTTGCTGTTGTCGCCGCTGGTAGCAGCGACAAAGGCATCAGCCCGCTCGATGCCGGCCTTAATCAGGGTGTCGCGATCGAATACCTCGCCGGTCAAGCGCATGCCGTTGATGCCCTCGAATTCCTCAAAGACTTCCTCGCTCCGATCCACGACTGCCACCGAATGTCCGTTGGCTTCGAGTTCGTGCGCGACATAGCGACCGACGCGGCCGTATCCTCCGATTACCACGTGCATGTGCGAACTCCCTCGTCTGTGAGCGGCAGTTTGATCCGATCACCTTAGGTACGCGTTGAGCATCGCACCATGGTAGTCCCAGCTGCGCTTCGCGTCATCCAATTGAGGCGAGAATCGCGCGCTTCGGGCGAGGCGCTCCACCTGTGCATTCGTTGCGGCGGTAGAATTGCCGGACCAGCCAGTTCCAGCAGAGCGGGGGCCATCATGCGCGTACACGTCATCCAGCAAGTTGCCTTCGAGGGTCCCGCCGCCGTCTCACGGTGGGCGGCCGAGCGAGGCCACACCATCACCGCCTCGCTCGCCATTCTCGAGGAGCATCCCAATCCCGAGGACATCGACCTGCTCGTAATCATGGGTGGGCCGATGGCCGCCGACGACGAGGTCGCCTCCCCTTGGCTACGTGCCGAGAAGCACTTCATCGCCGCCACAATCGCCGCCGGCCGCCCGGTTCTCGGCATCTGTCTGGGCGCTCAGATCCTCGCCGAGGTTATCGGCGGAACGGTGCGGCGCAATAAGCAGCCCGAGATCGGATGGTTCCCAGTAGAGCGAACGCTGGAGGGAGCCGAGGAGCCGCTCTTCTCGGCGTGGGACGAGCCCGTAGTTGTCGGGCAGTGGCACGGCGATACCTTCGATCTACCGCTGGGCATGGAGCCGGCTCTTTCGAGCGCCGCGTGCCGCAACCAGGCGTTCGTCTTTGATACGCGCGTGGTCGGGCTGCAATTCCACCTCGAGTGGGCGGAGCTGTCGCTTGCCGAGCTACTGGCCGAGAGTGCCGGTGACCTCACCGTTGTCGGCCCCTTTACTATGGCTGCCGAGCAGATCGCCGGAGGCGAACTCCTCCACGGGGCCACATCCCGCGAGCGACTGTTTGCGCTGCTCGATGGGCTCGCTGAGATTGGGATCGGCAAACCGGGCGATGGCCAATGAGCCTGATTGAAGCGCACCGGATAGTACCTGCCGACTCCGACGGCTAGACTGGCCACTCGTGCAAATACCGTCAGCAAAGGGACTTCATGAGCTGGAAGCGCGACCCCAAAACGTGGGCGGCCATCGCCGTCACGATGCTTCTGTGGGCCTCGGCGTTCGCGGGAATCAGGGCGGGGATGCGCCTGACGCCTGGAGGCGTTCCCGGTGTAGGTGGCTACGGGCCGGGCGAGGTCGCGCTGCTGCGTTTTGGGACGGCGTCGGTGGTGCTCGCAATCTACGCGCTCATCACGCGCATGAGGCTGCCTGACTCGCGGGATTTGGGGCGAATCGCGCTCGCCGGTCTCACTGGCATCACGATCTATCACGTGGCGCTCAACTTTGGCGAGATGACGGTCGGCGCGGGCGCAGCCTCGCTCCTGATCGCCGCCGGTCCCATCTTTACCGCGATGATGTCGGCGGCGTTTCTGGGCGAGCGGTTGACTTTCTTGGGGTGGCTTGGCATCGCTGTGGCGTTTGTGGGAGTGGCGGTTATCTCGGTAAGTCAGGGTGGCGGGCTGAGTTTTGCGCCGGGCGCCCTGCTCATCTTGTTGGCAGCGGTCTCCACCTCGGTGTTCTTCATTGTTTCCAAGAAGCCGCTCAAGCACTACACAGCACTCGAATTCACGAGCTACTCGATTTGGGCCGGCACAATCCCTCTGCTGTTCTTTGCTCCCGGGCTCCTCAACCAGCTTCCCAAGGCTGTGCCCTCGGCGACAATCGCTATCGTCTACCTAGGCATCTTCCCCGCGGCCATTGCCTACGTGCTGTGGAACTACGCGCTGGCCCGAATGCCCGCATCGATCCTCTCGTCGTTCCTGTACCTCGCGCCCGTACTGGCGATGGCGATTGCGTGGGTTTGGCTGGGCGAACTCCCCACGGTGCTCACCATTGTTGGCGGCGCCGTGGCGATCGTGGGCGTGATCATCGTGCAGACCAAGGGGCAGGCGAGACACGTCGTCGCGACCGGCCCGATTGAGCTCATGTAACCTGACCGGCTGGTATAGTGAATTGAGCCGCGTTGGAGGAGAGACACCATGCCAATCGTGAGAATCGACATCCAGTCCGGCAAGACCACCGCCTACAAGCGCGACATTCTCCACGGAGTCCGCACAGCAATAGTCGAAGCGCTGGGAGTACCCGACGACCGGGTGATGCAGCGCCTGATCGAGACTCCCGCCGAGAACATCGACGCGCCCGACGTCCGAACTGATCGGCTCACGATTATCGAGGTGTCGATGCTGCCCGGCCGAGGCCCCGATCTCAAGGAAGCGCTCTACGCCGCGATTGTCAGCAGACTTGGCGAGAAGCCCGGCATCTACTCGCACGACATCATGGTGCTAATCGGCGAGCCTTCCGCCGAGTGTTTCGCGCTGGGCGGTGTCATGCAGTGCACGCTGACGGCTTCGTCTCAGGAGGATGACGAGCTGTGAGCGATACGAAAGGTAGCCAGACCGCGCAGCCGATGGGCTCCACGCGCGCCCGCCCCTATACGCTGGGCGAAGAGATTGCCAACAGCATCATCCATGGACTGGGAGTGGGCCTCTCGGTCGCCGCGCTCACGATGCTGTTGGTCTACGCCGGCCAGAGCCACAACGGCTGGGCCATTGGCAGCGCCCTCGTGTACGGAATCGCGCTGGTTCTCGAGTACACCGCTTCGACGCTTTACCACAGCTTTCCGCAGGAGCGCGTCAAGCACGTCTTCAAGATCCTGGATCACTGCGGGATCTACGTGCTCATCGCGGGAACCTACACACCCTTCACGCTAGTGACTCTGCGCGGGAGCAACGGTCTATGGCTGTTCGGGGTGGTATGGGGCCTCGCCATAGCAGGCATTGCCGTCGAGGCGTTCTGGACCTACCGCCCCCGCTGGCTCTCGGCCTCCGTGTACTTGGGGATGGGCTGGCTCGTTGTTATCGCGATCAGGCCGCTCGCCGCAGCCCTGCCTCCCGCTGGCCTCTGGCTGCTTGTGGCCGGGGGCCTGTGCTACACCTTGGGTACCGCCTTCTACGTCATGAAGAAAGTCCGCTACATGCACGCTGTTTGGCACGTTTGGGTGCTCGCCGGAAGCATCCTGCACTTTCTCGCGGTGCTCCTCTACGTCATCATCCCCGCGTAGCGCGGCCTATCAGCCGCGCGGACGGACTACTTGCCCCCAGGGAGAGCAGCACCATTGTCGTATCCACGCTGCTCCCAATAGCCTCGGTAGTTGGCGTCATCAGACACTTCGATTCCGGTGACCCACTTGGCCCACTTGTAGCCGAGGCGGTCCTCGGCGACCACCTGGAAGGGGAAGCCGCGCTCGGGAGGGATTTCTCGGCCGTTCATCGCGTAGGCGAGCAGCAGGTTTCGGCTCACGACGTAGTCAAGCGGAAGCGACGTCGAGTAACCGTCGTAGCTGGTGAAGATGACCGTCTTGGCGTCTTGGCTGTAGCCGGCCTTCTCGAGCAGGTCTCGTATCCGTACACCCTGCCAGAGGTAGGTCTTGCTCCAGCCCTCGACGCAGTTCAGAGTCGTCACCTTCTGGAACGACGGCATTGCTCTGACCTGTGCGTACGTCAATTCGAGGGGCTTGACGACCTTGCC
>Ga0194044_10001116_pt1 | contig 13651 bp, 12 predicted proteins | sample JunL4417m_MetaG_FD_155460 | JGI IMG/M metagenome (GOLD analysis project Ga0194044, IMG submission 155460) | Anoxic zone freshwater microbial communities from boreal shield lake in IISD Experimental Lakes Area, Ontario, Canada - Jun2016-L442-17m | ecosystem: Environmental > Aquatic > Freshwater...
GAAGCCCGAATGCTTTGACGATGTAACGGCGCTGGTGGCGCTTTATCGTCCTGGTCCCCTGGAAAGCGGCATGGTGGATGATTTTGTGGACCGCAAGCATGGCCGAAAAACCGTGGAATATCTGGTGCCCGAGCTGGCGCCGGTATTAAAGGAAACCTACGGCGTTATCGTTTATCAGGAACAGGTCATGAAGATTGCTGCCGAGCTGGCCAATTACACCATGTCCGAAGCGGATGACCTGCGAAAAGCCATGGGAAAAAAGATCGCCAAAATCATGGCCAAACACCGGGACCGTTTTGTTCAGGGGGCTCATCAGAAAGGCATTCCCAAGGATAAAGCCAGCCAGCTTTTCGACCTGATGGAAAAATTCGGACTGTATGGATTCAATAAATCCCACAGCGCCGCTTATGCCCTGATCGCCTATCAGACTGCCTTTTTAAAAGCTCATTACCCGGTTGAACTTCTGGCGGCGCTTCTAACCAGCGAAATGAACTCCTCGGACGGCATAGTCAAATACATTGCCGAATGTCGTAGCCATGCCATCGAAGTGCTGCCTCCAGATATCAATGAAAGCGAAAAAAGCTTTACGATTGTTGGTTCCAAAATCCGATTCGGTCTGGTTGCTGTCAAGAATGTTGGCGAGGCGGCCATCGAAAGCATTATTGAAGAACGCAAAAAAGGCCGGTTTACGTCTTTATTTGATTTTTGTGAACGTGTTGATCTGAAAAAAGTTAACAAGCGGGTGTTTGAGAGCCTGATCAAATGCGGAGCTTTTGATTCAACTGGTGCAAAGCGTTCCCAGCTCATGACCGCCGTTGAGGATGCCATTAACTACGGGCAACTGGTTCACCGAAAACGGTCTGATCCCCAGATGGGCCTTTTTGGCGGAAGCGTCAAAGGAGAGCAGAAAATAGGCCATTCTCCGCTTCCCGACATTGTGGAATGGGATGAAAAGGAGCGACTCCTGCTGGAGAAGGAAATTCTGGGGTTTTATATTACCGGGCACCCCTTGCAGGGATTTGAGGAAATTCTGGATAAGTTTGCGACCGCAGACTCTCTTACTCTTTCAGACAAAACTGATGGCGAGACCATTCGCATCGGCGGCATCGTTCGCAACGTTAAAGTGATCAAAACCCGGCGCGATGAGCTGATGGCCTTTGTAACCCTGGAAGATATGAATGGCAGTGTCGAGATTACGGTTTTTTCGAATCTTTATTCAGTTGTCAGTGATCTTTTGGCAGGCGATATCGCCCTAATGGTTCAGGGAGAAGTTCAAAAAGACGATAATGCGGTCAAAATTCTGGCGGAAATCCTGATTCCACTGGAAAAGGCTGAGGAAACATGGGCGGCGACCCTTTATATGAATCTGGATCTGTCCAGGATTCAGCGGGAGACCCTGCTCAGGCTTAGGGACATCATGAGCAGCCATCCGGGGGGCTGTCCGGCGATTCTGCGCCTGAACAGCCCGGACCATACGCAGATTGTTATATCCCTTCCTGAGCAGTTGAAAGTAAAGGCGGGAAGCAAGCTCAAACGCGATATCGACACGCTTCTGGGATATCCGGCTGTGCAGACGGATTGCAGACCGGCGGTATCCTCTGCGCGATCCAAAGATGCATATCATAACAGAAAAGGAATATCCTGAAATGACGACCAATCCCAATAATGCCAAAATGGCCCTTCCCGTCTATCCGATCCTTCTTGCTGGCGGCTCCGGGACACGGCTCTGGCCGGTGTCGCGGGAGTTATATCCCAAACAACTTGTCAGCTTTATTGGAAGCGATTCCCTGATCCAAAGCACCATCAAGCGCCTTTCGCCGGTTCTGGACAGCAGTAAGATAAAAATTGTCTGCGGCAGGGAACATTCCCTGGAGATATCCCGGCATATTAAATCAATAGGTGTCAACGCCAATGGGAACGTGATCGACGAGCCTTGCGGACGCAACACAGCTCCGGCTATTCTTCTGGCGCTCTTTGACATTCTTCGAAACGAATCCGATGCCATTCTCTGTATTTTTCCAGCGGATCATGTGATACAGGATGTTGATAGTTTCCACCGTAAACTGGAGTCCGCCATTCGTCTTGCAGCAGCGAATTATGTCGTTACCTTCGGAATCCAGCCGGGGTATCCGGAAACCGGCTATGGCTACATCGAAGGACAAACCCCGATTTCCGAAGGGGCGCTTTCAATTAGCCGCTTTGTGGAGAAACCTGATCTTAAGACTGCTAAGCATTATGTTGAGGCAGGCAATTATTTCTGGAATAGCGGCATGTTCGCTTTTAAAGCATCAGTTATTGCGGAAGAATTTAAAATATTTCAGCCGGATCTCTATCACCGGATAAAAACCCTTGCAGCGGCTCCCGGTGCCCTGATGCTGGAAGACTATCAATTGCTTCCCAATATCTCCATTGACGTAGCGGTGATGGAGCAAACGCTTAAAGGTGCGGTTTTGCCGTCGGATTTTGGCTGGAGCGATATCGGATCATGGAAATCGCTATATGATTTTCTGCCAAAGGATGAAAATCAAAATGTTCTTCATGGCGATGTTTTATGTAATAATACGCATAACTGTTTTGTCATGGGGCATGAACGGCTGATTGCCGCCAATCATCTGAACAATGTGGTGATAGTGGAAACCCCGGATTCGATTTTTGTCTCGGATATTGAAAACAGCCGCGATGTCAAATCCATTGTTACCACCCTCAAAGAAAAAGGGCGATGGGAATGTCAGCAGCATACCACTGCATCCAAGCCCTGGGGAAGTTTGACATCTCTTGAGATGAAGGACCACTACAGGGTTAGCCGAATGATCGTATATCCGGGATCGACAGTTACCGTGAAGGCGGAGCTATCGGAATCCAAAACCATTGTCATTGTTAGTGGACTTGCCAGTGCAATTGTTGCTCCGGGCAGCCCACCGATCCTCTTCAAAGCCGGCCAATCTCTACATCTTGCACCATCAGATCAAGTGGTTATTGAAAATGACAATAATGCCCAGCTTATCTTGATTCAAATAATGATGAATTACTTGTAGGTGATGCTATATGAAAGTTCCCCTTCTGGATTTAAAATGTCAATATCAACTTATCAAGCAGGACATTCTAAAGGTCACGGAAGAAATCTATGACAGTCAGTATTTTATTCTGGGGCCGCATGTTGAAGCGTTGGAACAACAAGTGGCGCAGTACTGTCATGTTGAATTCGCCCTGGGGGTTTCTTCGGGGACAGACGCACTGCTTATTGCCTTGATGGCATCCGGAATAACCGCAGGCGATATCGTCATTACAACGCCTTACACTTTTTTTGCAACGGCAGGTTCCATTTCCCGTGTGGGAGCTTCTCCATGTTTTGTGGATATTGACCCGGCAACTTATAACATCTCCCCTGTTGGTATTTCAGCAGCCATAGACCGGATGAGCCATGCAGAAAGGGAGCATCTGAAAGCCATCATTCCAGTGCATCTCTACGGACAGTGTGCAGACATGGATCCGATCCTTGAAATAGCCAGAGACAACCAGTTGATAGTCATCGAAGATGCGGCTCAGGCCATTGGCGCTGAATACAAGGGCAGAAGGGCAGGGGAAATGGGTGATTTCGGGTGTTTTTCTTTTTTCCCATCCAAAAATCTCGGTGCGTTTGGAGACGGCGGCATGGTAACCACCCCATCCAAAGCCTTTCATAACACCATGGTCATGCTGAGGAATCACGGTTCTCACCCCAAATATTATCATAGCCTGATCGGCGGCAATTTCAGGCTGGATGCACTTCAGGCAGCTATTGTATCTGTCAAGTTGAATTATCTGGATCAATGGACAAAGATGCGTCAGGATCATGCAGCAAAATATCGCGGCCTGTTTTCGCAGTGCAGCTTTGAGGATCGGGTCGTGCTGCCTGTTGAAAAAGAAACCCGGCACACGTTTAATCAATATGTCATCCGTGTTGCCGAAAAAAGAGATGAACTTAGGGCCTTTTTACTGGAATCGGGGATTGGAAGCGAAGTGTATTATCCGGTACCGCTGCATCTTCAGAAATGTTTTTCTTTTTTGAATTACAGGGAAAGGGATTTTCCGGAAGCTGAAAGCGCAGCCGCGCAGACTCTGGCTCTTCCCATTTATCCGGAACTTACATTGGCTCAACAGGAATACGTTGTGGACAGAATTCAGTTTTTTTTGTGCAAAAAAGATTGACCACGAAATACACGAGTAGGGGCGACCGGCCGGTCGCCCTTACTCCTTATCCAAGCTGGAGGAAGAGATGTCAGAAAGAAATTCGCGTGATTCATTTAGAGATAAAAAAGGTGCCGCTACTGAACAGGGTTCAGATGAAGATTATTATACGGAAGATGTCTATTCCCCCTGGAAAAAAGGCAATGTAGAAAGTTTTATGTCCAATCTGAGCAAGAGCAGCGGATTACTGTTGGTCATTATCGGTGCGGGGGTATTTATACTGGTGGCATTATTCGTTTTTCTTCCCATGCTGCGCAGTCCCTCCGACACCAAACCGATCACGGAGATGGATACCAAGGTGAAAAAAATGGAAGCCAAACTGATTGAGATGGAACAAAATTACCAAAAAGTCGCGCAGTTAGCTCTCCAGGAGGACCAGGTATCGGGAAGAATAGATAAGCTAACGCAGAGACTGGACCTTATGGCAAGGGAATTTGAGATGATTCACAAACAGCCTGCTCAGGTCAAAACAGAACCCTCGACAAAACAACCAATTGCTCAGGACAAACCAGAACCAGCGACAAAACAGCCATCTGCTCCCAAAATAGAGTCTGGTAGCCCAGCCACAGTTGGCATACCAGAGAAAAAGGTGTCAACTGAAAAATATCATGAAGTAAAACCCAAAGAAACCTTATTTGGCATTGGCCGGACATACAGTGTGACTGTTGATGACCTACGGCGTTTAAACAACATGGGCCCAACAGATATGGTTCGTTACGGGCAAAAACTAAAGATCAGCAAATGACTTTAGTAGGGCCGCTAACCGTTCACCGTTAAAAATATGCGATACGGTCAACGGCTTTCCTGCCTGCTGGCTATTTTTTTTTAACGACCAGTCCCACGCCCGCCAGGAGGAGCGTAGCTCCGGCATAACCGATTATAGTGGTGCTTTCAGATGAAAGCCATGGAAGTTGGTGAACCGAAAGAACACCGACGACAATCAGGGTGATCAACGGGTTCAGAACAATTATGGCGCTGACCTGGTTGGCAGGAAGCAGTTTTAGGGCTTCGCCCAGTGTACCATAAGCGATGAGGGTGTTTGCACCCAGAAATATCAGCGTCAGCCAGTCCGAAAGGGCCAGTCCACTGAATTCATGAAAATCCGCCAGAGGGGAAAAGACCAGAGCAGCAACTAAGTAAATCAGCAAATTCGTCTGCTGCGGGGTCCAGATTCGGACCAGGAGTTTCTGACATACCGCAAAAAATACCCAGGTTATGGCCGCAAAACCAAGCCAGAGGTTGCCCCGCGAGTATTGCTGAGAAGAAATCACCAAGTGATGCAGTTGATCCCAGTAAAACAGGACAAAGCCTGCTGCTGCAATCCCGAAACCGGACTTCTGAAGGATGGTGAGATGTTCTTTGAAATAGACAACTCCCACAACCGCCACCAGAAGCGGCGATGCCTGAATCATGATCTGCGCATTGCTGGGGGAGGTCAGGGCCACGCCGATGGTAAATCCCAGATAGTTACCAGCCATCGCAAGTCCGGCGAGGATTCCAAGTATCGGGGGCTTTATCAGAATTTCAAAAAAACGTGGACGGCGAATAATATAATATCCTGCCAAAAATACGAGCGAAAACGCAAACCGAAACCAGATGATGGTATTGCCGCTGAACCGCTGAAGCGCATATTTAAGCACAATGGCCAGTATGCCCCAGAGGACGGCAGTTATGCTGATCATCATAAGTCCTTTTGAATGATTGGACATGAATGCCTTTTACCTTATGTTCTTTTCCAATACCGCAAGGGAAGTTAGAAGGTGATTATACGAAAAAACCTCAATGGATACCGTTCCTGTAAATCGTTTAAGTATGGAGAATATCCTGTCAAGCCAGTTCTGATCAAAGACATCCAGAGATAGGTGATCCTTTCCGTTGTTAACGCCGTGCAAATGAATCATCGTCGTTTGTTCGGCGAATCTGTGATATGTAGCCTCTATATTTTCATGATTCACGATAAGATGCCCCATGTCCAGACACAACCGAAGGTCGTATTCCAGAAGAATCGCCTCGATCCATTCCAGCGGATAATTGAGAGTCTCAACCGAAAGAGATGGCCCCTTTACCCCTGCATCCATCAATCTGCGGATACTTTCTGAAATCCTGACCTGCCAGGCTTTGTCACACAACCTTCCAATCGGTGCTTGATCATAAGGAAGATGAAGGATATATGCTGTAGGTTCCAGAGGCTGGGTGAGATACATGGTGCGAAGAGTGTTTTCAACAAACCGTTTCTGTTCCTTGCGTTTCGGATTTCCAGGGTCCAGATCCGATGGGAGATGAACATTATACGTGAAGTTGAATTTTTTTGCCAACGATTCAAGTTCCAAGATCGTCTTTTGGGACGGCAAGCAAGATTCATGGCTTTCAAAACACAGCAGCTCAATTTCATCCAGATAGGGCCCCAGCATCTGAACATTGGGGATGTAGTCATCCGGATAGATAAATGAAGGTGCGCTGATCCTGAACGGATAGGCATTTTTATAGGATTTGGGCAGTTGAGGATACATGTTGGCCAGTGTTTTTTTGGAAGGTTTGTAGATAAATCACGAAATACACGAAATATACGAGTAGGGGCGACCGGCCGGTCGCCCTTACTTTAGTCATGCTGCGGAAATGACTGCCAGCAGAAAAGTCCACAGCAGTGAACAGAGAAGCATCAGATCACATGCTTTTCGAATATCGTTTCGTGTCACATTATCAAAAGCAACTCCAATATAGGGTTTGTTGATAAGACATCCGTGATATACGCTGGGGCCGTTCAACTTGATAGACATAGCTCCGGCAAAAGCAGCCTCGGAATATCCGGAATTCGGGCTGGCATGGTGAGAACCTTCATGAACAGCAGTATGGAAGGCGCGTTTTCCACTCCTGGACAGGAGTTGCGCTGCAAATGCGATAACCGGAACAGCAAGCCGCGCAGGTATAAAATTGGCGATATCGTCCAGTCGGGCGGAAGCCTTGCCAAAATGGAAATAAGCATCATTGCGGTAACCGACCATGGAATCCAGTGTATTCACCATCCGATAGGCCATGGCCAGTGGCGCGCCTCCAATGGCTGCATAAAACAGCGGGCTTATTATGCCGTCCACCAGGTTTTCGGCCACGGTTTCAACTGCGGCGCGAACAACCCCCTGTTCCGACAGATGCTCGGTTTCACGGCCCACAATGCAGGAAACTTTTTTACGCGCCTTCTGCAGCCTGCTGGAGTTCAGGGCGGTTTCAACTTCCATTGCCGCTTTTCTTAGAGAAGACGGGCTGATGCAGTAATAGATTAAAATGGATTCAAGAATGTACCGGCAGGTTGGATGAAGCATACCTGCCAGGTGAACCAGAAGCCAGGAAATGATCCATACACTCAAAACCAGGAATCCGCAAAACAGCGTACCTGAAATGACCAAGGGAATCTTCTGGCATCTGAAAACAGGTTCCCATCGTGAAATGGCCGTGCCCATCCACCTGACAGGATGAAACAGCCAGAGGGGATCTCCCAGTATCAGATCAAGAACGAAAGCCGCAAGAAGGGCGTATGCAATATGAAATTCTATCATCTGAGACAACTGTAGCAGCTTACGCGAATCTTTTCAATATGTGTCGTCATAACGGAGGGAAAATGACCCGAAAAACCATTGGAATTACGGCCGGCATCCTGTTGGCCCTTTGTGTCAGCGCCTATCTGGGTCTGACACTCTATATTGAAAATGATGCTCAGGACCGCATTCAGAATTGGGCGAATCACACTGGCAGGATTTCCGAAATCACTTACCAGTCCCTGGATGTAGGACTCTTTTCAAAAACAATTCAGGTAACCCAGGTTTCTATTCAGATTAAGGATGTGAATGGCCCTGTAGCCATTGATCGGCTGATACTGCATTCATTCGACACCAAATTTGATAGCATGAATGGAATTCCTTCTTTCATGCACGTTGAAATTCAAGGAATTCACATCAGCCCAAACAATTCCTTGATGAAGGGAATATCTCCGGTGTTGGCCCAACTAGGATATACCGATATTGCAGCCAGCGTGGAATACGCCTATATCTACGAGCCGATCAAAAAAGATATGGAGATTAAGCAGTTATGTGTCAGCGTTGCAGATATGGGAAAAATTGAGGTTTGGGCAAGAATAAACAGCCTGGATCTGGCAGCCCTCAAAGCTGTTCCGGACAATCCCTTGTCGCTGATAGCCCTGATCCCGGCTGTGGCGATATCCGGGATTACGCTGGATTATCAGGATATTTCTCTGATGAAAAGACTGATAGAGTTGGGTGCTCGGCAGTCCGGGCAGAGTTTTGAACAATTTATATCCGTCATCATCGAGAAATTGAATTCGGAAATACAAAGGCAAAACCAGCCTGCTGTCAAAGACATGCTTCTATCATTTCAGAAATTTATAATAAATCCAGGCCATATCAAGGTAGTGGTTTCTCCTACTCGCCCGGTTCCCCTGCTGACACTGATGATGGAAAGTGATCCAAACGAGAGAATTCGTATGCTCAATATCTCCGTTGACTGATGTTGCGGGTCGGACCAAGCTAATAGGCTGATATTCATGGATTATCATCCAAATATGGGCGTTTTTAAGCCTTAAACCTTCATTTTATCGCCCCAAAATATCCATCTAAGGTTGAAGTGGACCCATGTGTCAAGACAAAAATGAGTCGAGTTTAAGATGGTAACCGATTAATCCGCAGCGGAATGGCGCTGCCCCGATTTCTACTTCACATTGAGTCCTTTTTGCTGTAAATAATGCCTTTCTGACCCCCACTTTTTCGGTAATTTATCTTGCCATTTAATGGGCGTGTGGTAATTTGTTTGCGCCTGCCCGGAGGGTAAGGCAACGCTGGGAAGTGACTCTTCCACGGCCATCCAATGGTAGCCGGAGCCAGAAAAACGTGCTGCATTGAAAAATGTTTTGAAGGAGGACGACCAATGAATATCAATGCATCCATTATAGATCAGCGACTTACCTCTGTAATGGATCAAATTCAACGGCAAGCCGCTGATGAACTTAACATGACGGATAGAGGCAAACTCAAGTCTCTTGCTTTTGTCTATATATGTGTCAAAATCATGCTTGATCTTGATAATGAAGAAGCTTTCGACTGTCTTACCGAAGGAGGGGGAGACTTTGGTGTGGATGCTATGCATCTGTCTGAAGAGATCGACGGTGAGTTCCAGGTTACACTCTTTCAGGGAAAATATCACCTGAATCTGGAAGCAAAATCCAATTTTGAGGAATCCAGCATCAATGTCATGATCAACGCCATCCGTCATATTTTTGATCCAGGTTCACAACTGGAGCGCATTAATGACCGTTTGAAAATGAAAGTTGAAGAGGCCCGCTCCCTTATCCGTGATGGATATATTCCGCGTGTCCGCACGATTGCATGCAATAATGGACTTAAATGGAATGCAGCGGCCCAGGAGGCAATTGACCGTTCCGATTTCGGCAGTCAGGTTATTTGGGAATATGTCAATCATGATGTTCTCATCGGTATTTTACAACGGATTAAGCCAGTGGATGAAACCTTGCGGCTGATAGGAAAAGTCATAATCGAGGATATGAATTTCAGCCGCATCTGTATCGGCAGAATCCCTGTTTTTGAAATTACCAATTTGCTGAAAACGCATGGTGAGAGGCTTTTGGAGCGCAACATCAGACGATATCTTGGACTGCATGGAAACCGGGTTAACGAAGGTATTCAACAAACCTTGACAGGGGAAACGCCGGAGAACTTTTATTTTTTTAACAATGGTATTACCATGGTCTGCAATGATTTCTCCTATAATGCCCTCCAGAATAGTGACTATCATGTGAAAGTGGAAAATCTGCAGATCGTTAATGGCGGCCAAACCTGTATGACTATTTTAAAAACTCTGAAATCTATGGACAGCCAGCTTATTCCAAGAGAAGCAAGTGTTCTGATTCGACTTTATAAATTGCCCAAAGATAATCAGAACATTGTTATGCAGATTACTTATGCAACAAACAGTCAAAACCCCGTGGATTTGAAATATCTCAAGGCAAATGATCAAAAACAGCGCCAGTTGGAAGACAGCGTTACGTCTCTTGGTTACAGCTACCGCAGGAAGCGTACTGATACCCCGGTAAAATCCTCGGATATTACCTCTGGCGCGGCGGCTGAAGCCATTCTGGCTGTATGGCGGCAACGTCCTCATCAGGCTAAATTTTTTACCCGAGAGCATTTTGGAAAACTTTACGATATGATTTTCAGAAGTGATCTTACTGGATCCCAGGTTATCATCGCAGTGTTACTCTATCGGATTGCCGAAAATCGCAGAAAAAGGCCCCACTCAGATGATCCGATTTTCATACGATATGCCTCATGCTTTATTGCCATGCAGATGGGTAAAAGACTTGTACTCGATATTGGCCTCAATTCAAATTCAATTGATCATAGAAACTTTGAAGTTGCTAAAAATCTTATAGAACTGAACGGGGAAGCCTATTTTATTGAATCTGTAATTGACGTTGAACAAGCGCTAAAGAAGCTTTATGGAGAGATACCTGTTTCTCTTCAACAACTATCCGCTACGTTCAGGCGAGGTGATTTGATTGACAAACTTGAGATTTCTAAATAAAACTTATGAAAGAGCAGGCATAATCCAATGAAAAAAAGACCAACGAGCGAATATCAGAAAGAATTTGAAGCATTTGTTGAACAGGAAAAGCATCTTGCCCTCATGATTCTTGCGCGTGTGGAGAAATGGGGCGACTCAAAAACCGCAGTTAAACATAAGCCTTACGGGGAATGGATATCCTATACCTGGGCTCAATTCGGCGATCAGATTGACGCTGCAGCAATGGCGCTTCTTTCTTTGGGTGTCAAGGAAAAGGAGATGGTCGGCATTTTTGCCAACAACCGGGTTGAATGGTCCATAGCAGACCTGGCGGCAATGAGCATCGGGGCGGTGTCGGTTCCGATATACGGAACGAATTCCGCCAGGGAAACGCAGTACATCATAGAGGATGCAGACTGATTTTTGGGGAATACTCGGAAACATAATATCTGAAAAACTATAAGCGTAGCTGACACATAATATGAAGGGTCACATCAATGATCAAGGACATCAATTCCGTTCTGGAAGAAATTGTTAAACGCATCGGTAATGCCCTGCCAGTGGAACAGGTGGTTCTCTTTGGTTCCTATGCCAGAAAAAAGCAGGACAGTGAGAGCGATCTTGATCTTTTGATTATCGCTCCTTTTATGGATCGCCCGCTTAAACGTCGGATGATGATAAGAGGCCTTTTGAAAGACTTCGATCGTCAGATAGGTATCGATATACTGGCTTATACACCTGATGAGATTTCTTTATTACGGAAGGAACCATCATCCTTTCTGAACAGTATTATGAAGGAAGGCAGAGTGATTTATGATGCAGAGACTGTCTGATGTTTGGATACAATATGCAAAGGACGACATGAAAAGCGCGAAGGTGTTACTGCAACACCGGATATTCAATATGGTGTGTTTTCATTGTCAACAGGCTGTTGAAAAAACATTTAAAGCATTGCTGACTGTTCAGCAGCAGCCTGTTCCGCGAACACACAATTTGATTCGATTGCGGCAGTTGTGTGAGGATGCTCTGGGTTCTGGATTGAGAATAGATGATGATGCATTGAGCTTTTTGAATGACATTTACCTGGATAGCAGATATCCCGCTGATCTGGGTCTTATTCCGTCAGGTTTTCCGAATGATGATGATGCTGAAATGGCGGTTAAATATATGGAGGAAATATGCATAACTCTGCGGAATAGGTATGACAGCGTAGAACAGGGAACAATCCCCTGATGAATTGAACATCATCCTGACGCATAGGTCTATAAGTTATGGCTTTATATTTCCATGTGATTTCAATATCATATAATCTATCAAAGGCGATTGGCACCTTGGAACGACACTTCTGGGGCGCTGCAGTTCTGTGATCCGGTAAGGTTTTCGCTTACAGTCTATTTGACTTGAGCATCGTTCCAACAGAGCTTCACACTGCCATTTCACCTTTAATATTAAATCGTTAGAAAAGACATAACTTATAGACCTATGCGGCTTCCTGAAATCGGCTGTCTTGAAGGAGCCATTCGACAGGCGGTTTTTCGGCAAAGGGATGCATAGTCATTTCAAAGTGATTCAGAAACATCAGGGATTCTCCTTTTTGATAAGTATTTTGAGTTCATAGATGATGTAAGGCAATTCTGGCTTGGCTGCTTTTTCAAATGCTTCTTTGACAAGATGTTTGGATATCTGTGTACTTTGGTTGTACAGTTTTTTGAGGTGTTCGAGTTCACTTGCGCTAAAGTCGCTCAACCCGCCTTTTTTGCCTAAAAGGTTGGCGATGGTTTTGACAAACTCATGAAATGGCCAGGGTCTTTGAACAGATGCTTTATGGTAATCGATACCACGGGTGTTTTCGTTTAACTGTTCCTGGTGCTTTTTTGCCAGCAGGTCGAGGTAGCTGTGTTTGGGTTTTTCCCGAACAGGGGTTAAGGAGTCGGCTTGGATATTTTGACGGCGATGCATGGTACCAGTTCCCAGATACTCTCCCTTGAGGGAGTAAACCTCAATCGTGTTCAACTGACTGAAAGGATCGAAGCGGACTTCCACTTTATCTCCTCTCAGTTTAGGGTCAACCTTGAAAAACCGTTTGTTAAGTTGAATATCGGAAAAGTCCGGGCTCACCCGCCGGGTTTCTTTCTGATGAAATGCGGATAGTATCTCCTGCATATTTGTCTGGCGGATCACCTGTAGGCCTTTTTTATATTGACCATCCGGGGTTGTTTCGATCTCCGAATGAATGCTCTGATGATAAGCGACAGAAAGCCATGCAGAAAAGGTCTTGTTCAGTTTCTCCAAGCTTAGGATATCTCCTGCCCGGACTTCGCTTTCGAACTGGTTTTGACTGGTGAGAAAAAATCGTTCGATGACGCCACCACCTTGGGGATCGCCTGCTTTCCGGAAAATGAGGCGGGTTCCCATACGATAGCAGGCTGTTTTCAGGCCATGGGAATGATATATTTTGGCATTGTCGACATAAATAGCCAGTGGCGCTCCATGAACCGACAGAGCCCGAATAAGCACATCGATCAGGACGTCAAGGTTTTCCCGCGGGTAGTACCGGGCCGCTACAGCATACCGGCTGTGGGAGTCGATAAACGCAGCCAGGTAGGTAGGCAGAATTTCCTGACCTTCCATGATATATGGGCCATCAGCGAAATCGCCAACCCATAAGGCATGGGTATTGTCGGTGGTCCATCGTTTACGGACTTTTTGCTGGGTGACACCCAGCTTCAGCCGGGTTGCGCCTGCATTTTTCAGATGGTCGTACATGGTCGAACGACATAACGTGGCGCCGTACATATCCTGTAAAAACCGGTTGATTGTTTGAAACGAACGATAGGGT
>Ga0194044_10001117_pt1 | contig 13645 bp, 11 predicted proteins | sample JunL4417m_MetaG_FD_155460 | JGI IMG/M metagenome (GOLD analysis project Ga0194044, IMG submission 155460) | Anoxic zone freshwater microbial communities from boreal shield lake in IISD Experimental Lakes Area, Ontario, Canada - Jun2016-L442-17m | ecosystem: Environmental > Aquatic > Freshwater...
CCCTGCCAGGCTGGGAAATAAGTACCTGCAGGAGCCTGAATTCGTTTGGTGTCAAATCAAGCTCTTGGCCGTTCACCTTTGCCTGATGGCTTGCTTCATCAATCGCGATAGGCCCTATGGCCAGGTTTTTTCCGGCAGGCTCCGGGTTGGTGCGTCGCAGCACGGCTTTTATGCGCGCCACAAGCTCCCGGGGGCTGAATGGCTTGCACACATAGTCATCCGCACCAATCTCAAGACCGAGAAGCCTGTCTATCTCCTCCACTTTTGCGGTGATCATGATGATAGGGATATCTGAGAATTTTCGCACTTCACGGCACACGGCCATGCCGTCCATGCCAGGCAGCATCAGGTCGAGCAGTATCAGGTCGGGTGAACTTTTTCTGACCTGTGCAACAGCTTGATCGCCCCGACCCGTAATGGTCGCACGGTAGCCGGATTTTTCAAGATACTCTTTCAGAATCGCTGCTATTTTCTGCTCGTCTTCAACAATAAGAATATGCTTATTTGTCATGGTTGTCCGTTACCTCTCGTGCATGTTTGGTTGCTTTGTTCTGAAGTGGGAGCATGATCTCTATCTGCAGTCCGCCAGTCGCCGCATGCTGCGCAGTGATTGTACCATCATGAGCTTCGATAATTGTTTTACAAATTGAAAGCCCCAGTCCGCTGCCGCCATGCGCGCGGCTTCGTGACTTATCAACGCGGTACAACCTGTCAAAAAGGTGGTCAAGCGCTTCCGTGGGCACAGTCGGCTTGGTATCAGCAAACAGCAGCAGTACGCTACCCGTGGCGCATATCTGGCGCACGGTCAGGCAGCCCGGCGAATCCGTGTAGCGCAGGGTGTTTTCCAAAAGGTTTGAAAACACCTGCGTGAGACGGTCCTTATCGCCAGGTATTGTGATCGTTTCCGTATCACCAAGCTCATCGACAATTACAATGCCACGTCTGGCGAATATGCTCTGAAACTTATTCAGGCATGACCGTACAACAAACGCCAGATTGACGGGATATCTCTTGACATGCAGGGCGGCGCTTTCCGCCAGCGACAGCTCGTGCAGGTTGCTGACAATCTTGCTAATATGTACAACCTCGTCATGCAGGGATTCAAGCCGCTGACTACTTGCCTCGCGTATCCCGTCCTGCATCGCCTCGATTTCGCCACGCAGGATGGAAAGGGGCGTTCGCAACTCATGGGCAATATCGGAAATCCACTGCTGCCGCTGCTGCTCATACTGTTCAAGGGTATGGGCCATAAGGTTGAAATCCACGGCAAGCTGACCCAGCTCATCAGAACTGTTCACGCTTATCCGGGTGTCAAATTTGCGGGATGTAAGGTTGCGTGCGCCATTGATCAATTGCTGCACCGGCGCCAGCAGATGGCGCGACAGCAGAAACGCCACAACTGCCGCGAGTACCAGCGTAATGGCTCCGACAATGTAGAGAGCATGGGATTGCTGTTTTAGAAAGGCCATGTCCAGCGGATCTGACAAGCTATCTTCGTTTCGGAGTCCCAACCACCCAACTGTTTCGCCGTTTACCATAATTTCCTGCAGTGTATGGCCTGCTGTAGATTCGGCTCGTCCTACTACATGCTCCTTCTGTGCATCAAACAACGCAAGCCTGTGCTCGATTCCGAAAATCGGCCGATCATCTCTATCGCGATCATCTCTTGGCGGCCTTCTGTCAGCATCTCGTTCATCAGGGGGTGGCCCTCTGTTCTGTCCGTCCCGCTGCACATCTTCATCGGGGAGTGGTATTCTGTTCCGCTGCACATCTTCATCAGGAAATCTGCGTCGCTTGTCGGGCCGGTCTTCACCTCTGCGCTTCCTCGGTGGAGCTGGCTGGGATGGTTTAACATGGGATTCAAAACCAGATGGCATCAAGGGAGCCTTCTCTGAATATGCTGCGGAACCACGGGGCTTCAGCAGTTCTTGCCAGCGTTCCGGATTGCCGCGCAACCGATCCCAGCCCTTGTTGACCTGATATTCCCGGCTCATCACCGGACTGAGCTCGCTCAGCCGAATCGCTTCCACTTTGTGGATATAGTCCGAGAAGCTCCGATATGCATAAAACTGCATGGCCACAACCATAATGACAACGATTGTAAATGATGTCACAAGAAAAGCAATAAAAAATTTAATTGACAGATTTAATCGCATGATGCTTCAGGCCGCCCGTAAATTTTATTATTATACCATATCATAATCATATCATATCATATCATATCATATCGCACTGACCGTTCTATAGCATACATTTTTTTTGCAGCAGCATCTCCACACTTTCCACAGAAAGTCTCCATATTTTCTCCATAATCAAGTGTTATCATATAGGCCAGTTTAAGAAGAAACAGGTTACGGGATGGACACAGCATGAAAATTCAAAATTGTTTACACATCATTTCAGAAAGGAGATTCTATGAAAACAAAAAGCATTAATACTAAAAATTATGTTCTTGCCCTTGTTGTGACGTTGTCTGTGCTCTGCGCTGCAGCCGCCCCTGCTTCAGCCATCATGGATATTGCGCAAACCCTGTCTGACGGTGCTCAGCGGAACACGATCGCCTTTGACGGCTTTGGCATGATAACCGGCACCTTCGAAGCCCAGACATTCTTCCCTCCAGGCAAGGTTGCCGACTACTGGGGATTTCAGTACTTGCGTGATAATACCACAAACGGCAATGGACACAACACCAGTTTCCTGACCAATTGCGCCTATAATATCCTTTATACGCTGAGTACCGAGCAGTTCGCCGCACTCAAGACGCTGGCCACCAACCAGGTTGAACAGATCAACCTCTATGGATACAAACGCTTCCCGCTGATGAAAGCATTTCGCCGTCAACTGGAAGGAGACATTCCCACAGGAGCTTCAGGTTTGAGCCTGGACGCGGTGAAGGCCGTTTCCAGCGATCTTTATAAACTGGATGGACAAATCTGTTTTGACCGTGCTGTTTTGTATGCAGGCATCTACAGGACGCTGAACACCGCACAGAAGGCTCATCTGGATGCCATGAAGGCAGGCGGCTTTGATTCATGGACTGTGCAACTGAGATGGAGGCAGCGGTTAAGAATCTGATGCGGGGTGTCATCCAGGACGTATCTGTGGCATTGATGACTTATGCCAGCGACCTGTTTTCATGGTATGCCGGCTCCCTGGACGCTGATGTGTACTTCTGCCCCGAGCGACAGGGCACCTACTACGGTTCCTTTTATATCAAAGACGCACCTGCTATCGGGCATGAGGGATACAAGATTGATGAGAAATTGACAGCAGATGTAGGCCAATATTTTCTGGATCAACTGGCCACAACCAAGTTGGACAGCCTGGTGACAGACCTGGTGGACAAGCAGCGAAATAACTTGTATGCCGGTACGAAGAACATTGTTCAGGTTCGCACCGATATTTCAGTCCTGCTGAGGAGCCTCATCACAACTTCTGCGCCAACGGACACATTCAAAGCTCAGGTACTGGCGCAGGTGCTGGAAAAGTCCGGAACCTACGGGGAGCTGGACGGCAAGATAGTATATCTCTACACCATGGCCTTTGCGCAGGTGTACCCGTCTATCACCAATGTTCAAAAGACGAATCTGGTGGCAATGAGAAAAAAAATCATGTCCGGCATCTATGACGGCTTACCCTTTGATTACTCCGTATGCACAACACCATTTCTTTATTCGGCAGTCATCAAAGACTTGTCGGTCCTTGATCCATACATTTCCAACACTGACTACCTGTTCGGCGTGTCCGGTTTCATGATTGGATCAAATTCAATCGATGCGACGGATGTGATCAAAATTACAGATATGTCGGGTTTGCTTCCTGATGATGGCAAGGTTGTAATTGTCAAGGCATGGGATAAAAACGGAAATCAGCTCACAGAAGCCGGGTATGCCTCGCCGTTATCAATTATCAATCATGGGACCACAAGTATTCGGGGTGAGGACCTTGAGGACAGATTCCCTGATGGCGCTCCGGCCGCCTACTCCTTTTCAGTCGAATCCTCGAAAATGTTTATCACCATCATCAATAGCAGTAGCGATGGCGCAGTTAGGGTACCCATCATTTATTCAAACGGGCTAAGCAACTTCGTCTCGAACTCCATCGGTTCCAGAAATACCATTAAGGTGACGGATATGTCCGGCGCCATTGCAAGCAGTGGCATAGCGATTATCGTTACGGCCTGGGATGCAACAGGTAAGGCGATTCCGGAATCCACATCTGCAGCGCCCTTGAAACTTTATAGTCATGGCACAACCACCATTGCCGGATCAACCCTTCCGGCTCGTTTTCCGTCGGGTACGCCAATGACTTACGAGTTTACCATCGCTTCGCCGAAACTGGTTATTTCGAATATAAAAAACAGCAGTGATGGAACGCTGAATATTCCAACCGTTTATACGATCGGGATCAGCAATTTTGTAGCAAACTCCATTGGTTTCCAAAACACCATATATATTTCTGATTTTTCGGGTGCGCTGGACGTAGGCGGAGCTGCTATCAAAGTCAGGGCATGGGATGTTTCCGGAACTGAAATTCCACAATCTGAATCTCTCAGTTCTTATACAATTTCAAATTATGAAACAGTAAAGATCACTGGTGCAGAGCTGACCAGTCGATTCTCTTCCGGCATCCCCATGACTTACGAGTTTACTGTCGGATCATCAAAGGTTGTAATCACCAATGTCAAGAGCAGCTCGGACGGTAATATCAATATCCCAACAGTTTACACTAATGGGATAACCAACTATACGACCAACTATGTCAGTGATCTGAACACCATTCAAATTACGGATATGTCCGGTGGTATCTCATCTGGTGGGGCAAGTATAACCATCAAGGCCAGGGATGTGGACTATGATTTCTGAATCCGGAAGCGCCACAGCGCTGAAACTCTATAATCACGGCACAACCACTATCCAGGGGGATGACCTGAGGAATCGTTTCCCAGGTGGTACTCCAGTCACCTACGAATTCTCCATTGGTTCATCGAATGCAATCGTCACCAATCTCACGAAAAGTTCGGATGGAACAATCAATATTCCTGCCGTATTCACCGTTGGACCATATAGTTCCCAAGAATCGTTTTCGCTCACAAGTGATGTTGGCGTTGATGGCGGCACACTGCCCATCGACTACACTTGCGACGGCGCCGGATCCTCCCCTGCGCTGTCCTGGTCCGCGCCTGCGGGCGCCAAGGAGTTCGCACTGTTGATGACGACGCTACCTGGCGACGGAACGACCAAGTGGGGCTGGGTGTTGTATAGCATACCGGGAACCACGACCAGCCTGGCCAAAAACAGTACAGGGGTTGGCATACTGGGAGTGGGCAGCCGCGGGCCTACCACGGCCTACGAACCACCTTGCTCGCAAGGGCCCGGCGCCAAACTCTACACCTTCACATTATATGCACTGTCCGAGTCGCCCAAATTGCCCAGTGCAGCCGGTCAAGTTACGGGCGATGTACTCACAAAGGCGATCTCATCCATCACAATTGGTTCGGCATCCTTGAACCTGAGCTACACCAGGCCATTATGATGTATACGATTTTCCCCTTCCTCTCTTGGGGAAAAGGGTGGATGGGAAAATCTTATCATAAACAGTAGTACAGAATATCCGGCAAACAATGAAAGTGAGAAATATGAGAAAAAAATATTTAGCAGCAGTGATGGCAGTGAGCATGAGCATTCTTTTTTCCGGTGCCGTGCCTGCCCAAGGCGGTGATGACAAAAGTGGGTATCCCAGAATGAGTGATGCCCGGGAAAGGCCAAGTGATGCAGTATCACTGACTGATGCACAAAAGTCAGCATTAAAGTCAATTCTCTCAAAATACATTACTTCGACATTGACGGCAGTTGACGCTAAAGCCATACACAAAGCCTTCAGCGCTGCCGGGATACGGGGAGGTGCCGGCCTTAATGAAGCAGTAATATCTGCAGGTTTTGATCCTGACAAACTGAGAGACCTCGATCCCCCTCCCGACAGAAAGAGCCGAGGAGAAGGAGGCCCGGAAGACAGTGAACGTAGCGGAAAAGGTTGCGGGCAAGGTATAAAGCAAGATTGATAATAAACATAACAAGGGTGTCAGCCTATAGTCGGTATCCGACTGTAGGCGACAGCATCCGTATAAAAGCCGAAGTGACACACCGCATCATTATCAGGCGGCTAAAAGCAAGCTTTCCCATACCTGCCCCCCTACACCCTCATAATTTATTTTGACATGAATACTTCTTTGTTTTATGAGTAATCCAGATTTTTGAATTGAAGGTTCAGGCGATTGCATTGGACAACACATTGACTTCAGCAAAAGAACCCCGCCTTTGACTTAATACTTTTGATTGAATTTGGATACGAAAACGAATGAATATCAGTCAGGATAAAACAATCAGCCTTTCAGAGGCGGTAACAAAATTTGTTTTCAGCGGCTGCCATCTGTCCATCGGCGGATTTACAGCCAGCCGGAACCCGATGGCGGCCGTTTACGAAATCATCCGTCAGAAAATCAGCAACATCCATCTCTATGCACACTCCAACGGCCAGGGAGTTGATGAGCTGATCGGTGCCGGATGCGTGTCCCGGCTGGAGATCGCCTACGCCGGAACCGGCAGATTCGCCCCGACTTGCGTCCGATTTAAAAAAGCCGCCCAATCCGGCGCCATTGCCATCGAAGATTATTCCAATTACCAGATGACGCTGCGATTTATGGCAGGCGCCATGGGTGTGCCGTTTCTGCCAACCCGGTCGTCTCTGGGAACGGATATCATCGAAAAATGGGGCTTTTCGAGGCAGATGCGCTCAGAAGATACCAGGCTTCCGGATCAAAAGCTTCGTGTGATGGACAATCCTTTCGGGTCGTGGGGAGATGCTCCGAAACTTGTCCTGGTTCCGGCCATCAACTGCGATGTCACCATCATTCACGTTCAGAAGGCGGACCTGGAAGGCACGGTGCGCATGGAAGGCTTGTCATTTTCAGATGTCGAGCAGGCCAAGTGCGCCAGGCATCTGATCGTCACATGCGAGGAGCTGGTGTCATCCGATTTCCTCAAGGCCGGTCCGGACCAGAACCAGATTCCCTCTTTCTGTGTGGATGCCGTAGTCCATATACCCTACGGGGCCTATCCCACGGCCTGTTACCGGTATTACGATTATGATCCGGCTTATCTCAATGCCTACCGCAAGAATGCCGAAGACGATGCGCTATACAACGCCTATTTGGAAGAATTTGTCTATGGTGTACCCGATCATCAGAGGCTTCTGAACAAGATTGGAAACGGGCGGCTCGATGCCATCAAGGCTGATCCCAGAACAGGCTATGCAGTGGGACTGGACAGGAGATAGGGAAGACATGCTGGATTATACGTTAAAAGAACTTATGACCCTCGCTGCTGCGCGCAAGATCAAGGACGGCGATATAGTCTTTTGCGGCACAGGTATTTCCATGTTGGCTGCAATGGCCGCCAAGCACATCTGCGCTCCGAACAGCGTTATTTTCTTTGAGACCGGAGCCATTGACTCCCTGCTGGAAGAAGTCCCGCTGGCTGTGGCGGACTCCAGGGTGATGTTCTGGACATCGGTGAACGGCAACCTGGCGGATGCTTTCGCCACCATGCAGAGCCGGATCACCGGCCCGCATGTGGTTGGTATCATGGGCGCCGCCCAAATTGACAAGTTCGGAAACCTGAATTCAACCGCCATTGGGGATTATTTCAAACCCAAGGTCAGGTTTTCCGGAAGCGGCGGGGCCTGCGATGTGGCCTCGTTTGTGGGCAGAACCATTACCTTCATGCAGCATGAAAAGCGAAAATTTGTCCCCAAAGTGGATTATATCACCAGCCCAGGCTGGTTAGACGGCCCGGATGGCCGCAAAAAGGCAGGACTTCCTGATGGCGGGCCGGAATCTGTCATTACCAACATGGCTACGATGGGGTTTGATGATATCACCAGGGAGATGTATCTGACCGGTTTTTTTCCCGGCATCACACCACAGGAGATTCTGGACAACATGGGTTTTGATATTGACGTATCGCGGGCAACGGAAGTGGCCCCACCAACAAATTTCGAGCTGAAAATTCTGCGGGAAAAATGCGATCCCCAAAGACTGATTATAGGTTAAAACTGGCGGATCGGCCTGGATTTATAAATGATGAATGGTGAAGTCATTCACTTTTCACCATTCACATCTTTTCTTTGAACGGAAAACCATTATGAAGATACTGAGCGTCAAATTCAAGAACATCAACTCGCTGACCGGAGAATGGGAAATTCGCTTCGACCGTTCTCCAATATCCGATGCGGGGCTTTTTGCCATTGTGGGCCCCAATGGTTCGGGAAAATCATCCATCCTGGATGCGATCACTCTGGGGCTTTACGGTGAGACGACGCGTCTTGGAAGTCCCGGAATGGGCATCCTGAACCTGTATGGGAAAGAATCCTGCGCGGAAGTATCTTTTTCGGTGATGGACCATGTCTATTGCAGCAGGTGGTCTGTGCGAAATGCCGGTAAAAATCCGGAACCTCCCGAAATGTCGCTTTTCTCCCTGAACGGTGAAAAAAAACTGCTGGAAAGTCGCTCGGTTCCGGTTCGAAATCGTATAGCCGAGTTGACAGGACTCGATTTCAAGCGTTTCTGTCGCTCCATTCTCCTCGCTCAAGGCGAGTTTTCGGCCTTTTTAAATGCTCTGGAAAACGAACGGGCGGAAATTCTTGAGAAGATTATCGGTCCAGAAATACTCCGGGAGATGGAAGAATCCATCCGCACACGGGCCGAACTGGAAACCGGGCGGTTGCATCGGCTCAAGGAGGATGCGGCCAGCTTCCAGATGCCGGACAGTAACTGTATGGATGAAGTTGGACAGCATATCGAACAGGCGCGTGAAGATATCCGGGAAATTGACCGGGACATGAAAGTGCTTTGGGACATGGAGGCCTGGCTGGAACGGCTGGAGCGGGAGCCTTTGGCCGGGCGGGATGCCGCCGAGGCTCTACTTATGGCGGAAACGCGGTATGCCGAGGCGCAGAAAAGTCTTCACCAGTTGGAGCAAGCTCGACCTGCTGGACTTTACAGAGAAAACCTGATTCAGTTGGAGACGCTGAGGGCAAGGGCAGAGACGATTCAGGGTGAATACCTGCACCTGGAAGCTGCGATTCCGGCCGGGGAGGAACGTATCTGTGCGTTGGAAGCGCTGCTTGCCGATATTCGCAGAGAACTTGAATTGGCTCGGGAGCGTCTTGCGGCGCGAACCGGGGATTTTATTGAGGCTGCGCTCCTGGATCGCAACATTGCCGCCACGGGGGAGCGTTTTTTGGAGACGGTATCCCGTCTGGAAGCCATAACCCGTGAGCAGGGAAACACGTCGCATAAACGATCGGAGCATGAAGAAAAAGAAAGAGGGCTGAACGGAAGGATTCAGTCTCTTCTGCAGTGGATCGAAGTGCACGAAGGGGATGAAATCCTGGATGCGGAGATTCCAAACATGGAATCTCTCCTGACGCAGATCATCGCAATTCGCCAAAAGCTGGAAAAATGCAGAAACTTAGGGGGCGATGCGCTCAAGGCCGAAAAGCGAGCGGCCAAGGCGTTCCGGCATGCCGAAGCGGCGGTCCAAAAAGCCGGACGAAAGGCAGAACTGCTTAAAGATCGCAAAACGGATCGGGATGAGCATCTTCTGGCCGTTTTCGATGGTGAGACAAAAGATAGCTTGAATGCCGGCATTGACCATCGCATAAAAAAACTGGCCGCATGCAAGTTACTCGTTCGAATAGGCCGCAAGGCCAAGAAGGATGGTGCTTTCAAAAATGTTCGGGACGAACTGGCGAAAAACCAGTCACTTATAGCAGACCTAACGCAGTCTGTCTCTGTTGAACGATCACGTCTGCAGGAACTGGAAGAGCAGATCAGGCAGCGTGACACCATTCGACGGTTCGACCCAGACAGAGGTTTGCTGCAGCAGGGAGAACCATGTCCCCTTTGCGGTGCATCCGCCCACCCATTTTTGGACGATGGAGGGATCGACTTCACGGAACTGGATAGCATTGTACGGAATCGGGAGGAGAAAATCCATGCACAACAAATCGAACTTGATTCACTTCAGGCCCAAGATGTTTCGCTTTTGGCGCGGGTCAAAGCCATGGAGAAAGTGCAGCAAGAGTGGGTCAACGCATGCGGGGTGGTGGGTGAGGCATGGAATTTTGGCGATAGCAACCCGCCTTCGGAGAGTATCCGTACCATCCGCAAGGAAATCAGGAGTGCCAGATCCCGATTGCGTAATGCCTGGTGGTATGTATGGCGAGTGAAGTGGACGGATCGCGCCCTGGGTCGCAAGTTGGAAAAACTCTCTAAACGGGAGAATTTGCTAAAGCTGACTAAGGATGAGCATGAAACCCGTCAAAAGACGCTGGCTAAGATTGATAACGACTTGAACCAGTTGGGTGAGAACGAGAGCTCGATCCGCTCGGAGCTTTCTGTCCACCTTCAGCATTGGCGGGAACAATTGCCAGAGCCAGGCAGTGAGAGATTGCCGGTGGAGCGCCTCAGGGAAAGATCAGAAAATTACCGCCTGAAGCGCCTGGAGCGGATGATGGCGGAGGATGAACTGCAGTTGCTCCAAACACAGCGGGAGGCATTTCCCGAAGTTCTTCAGCGCCTTGAGGAGGAGATGCAGTCTCTGTCTGTGGAAAGCGAAACCATTCAGACGATGCTGAATGCTCTCAAGGCAGATCGCGATGCCCATTACGGCGACATGGACCCGGCCCACGAGCGCCGAACGCTGGAAAGCGAGGTGGAAGGTTTCAATGCCAAAGAGCAGTCTCTGACTACGGAAGCTGACACCCTTCGTCAATGTCTTGCGGCAGATCGGGAGGTGTTGCAGCGGTTGTGCGACCAGGCCATGCAAACCCGAAATAAGGCGAACACCACGGAGCTGAACATCCTGGAGCGATCCAGCGCCGCAGGTTTTGGCTCGTTGAGCGACATTCGTGACGGCCTTTCAATCCTCCAGGGCGAACAGGAACTCATGAATCATATAGCCGGAGCCGATGTGGGATTGACAGCGGCGCACGAAGCACTGGCAGCGATCCAGCCCAAATACACCACGCAAGATTCTCTCGGTACGATCCGTTGGAAGATTTCCGATGCGATAAAGCGTCAAAAGGCTCTGGAGCAGGATATCGACAGCGGTGAACGCACCTTGGAGCAGCATCGTAAGGCGGAGCAAGAATATCGCGAACTGCTTCATGCTATTACCGTTCAGGAAAAGATATATGCTGAAGCCATTGCCGTGCATCGCAGTGTTGAAGAGCATGGCGGCCACGAAGCCGTAGCAAAACTTCAACAGCTCTTGTTGAAGCAGCTTATGGAAGAAACCAACCAACATCTGACCTCGCTGAGCGGTGGTCGCTATGCCCTTAGACCGGCTACAGCGAACGCTCTGGGGCTGCACATCGAAGATGCTCTTCAGGACATGGCGCTACGATCCGTGAAGACGCTTTCGGGCGGGGAATCTTTCCTGGTGAGTCTTTGCCTTGCTCTGGGGTTGTCTGACATGGCCGCGCAGCATCGCAAGATTGAATCACTTTTCCTGGATGAAGGTTTCGGAGTCCTGGACGACGAGATGCTCTACAAAGTGATGTCCGCTCTCAAGGGCCTTCGGGCGAACGGCAAGACGGTTGGCATTGTCTCCCATGTAAAACGTCTTGCAGATGAAATCCCCACCCAGATACGTCTGGAAAAGGAACCGGACGGATCCAGCCGCATCACGGTTGTGGCGTAGAATCATAAAGCTGACATCTTTTCACAGGCTATCCACATAAGCCTGGACACTTTTATTCTCAATAAGTTGCGGGAGTAGCCAGCCTGTCCCGGCTTATGTTGATAGCTTAATCTGTTCCATCGGTTCTGACTTACAATATCTACATCATTTAAATTCTTCCGTCATCGCCTCCTTTCTTGCGCCATCTGTACATTTGATTTTTATTGTTTTGCTGTCATCGTTCATACTATATGACACTTGGGTTATCCATAAATTATCCATTTTCAAATCCTTTCCATTTGAACCTTTGAAAAAAAATTGAGGAAAACCGTCAAAGGAAATGGTCTTATCACCTGGGTTCATGAGGCTCTGGCTATCCTCAAAATTGAAAATTATCTATAGCGTAGCATCAGCCATAATTTGCTCGACGGTGTACGGGCAAGACAAAGGAAAAACAGATTCCGGCAAACCAGTTTCATCCGCCGCCCTTTGCCTTGCAACTCGGTAAGTCTCATCAATTACAATTTCAAGATTATGCTTCAAACTGGGATTGTCCTTCAGCACAAAATCAATATCCATTCTTTGAGTGTTTATAGTACTTTTCCAGCTTCCTGAATGCCGATCCGGTTGATAATCCCATTTCAGCAGATGCATTAACAAAACAGTCAATCGACTTCTTAACTCCCTCTTTTCAGAACGACCCATTGACTCTATTTCCTCAATCAAGTTTGGAATATCAAGCTGTGACAGCACCCCGGCCTTCATAAGCTCCGTCTGTCTCTGTGTCCACTGGTAAAAATCTTGTTCGTATAACATGGTATCCTCTGGTTTTTGAAAAGTGTTTATGGTGACGGGTCTCATCCAGTTTTCCATAATTTGGCCAGTTTTCACGGATAGGCACGGTCTGTTCTATCTCTACCAGAAGATAAAAAAGCCGGGTCTTGACGTTCACAGATAAACGATTAATCTGCTTTTCTGCTCTGGTTGACAGGATAACTTGCCACATCATGATGATATACCTTTTATATGTATTGTCAATTACAATAACATCATACGGCCCGCCCTGTCATTGGAATGACATTTGACTTTTTCAGTGAGTTCATCGCCGCTTCCATTGCATCGACAGCTTCCCGTAAGTCATCCGGTCTCATGTGTGAATATCTCAAGGTTATCTTTGGGGTTTTGTGTCCCAATAGTTGTTGAACTTTGAAAATATCAACCCCTATAGCCACAAGCTTTGAAGCTAAACTATGACGTAAGGTGATTCCCAACAAAGAATACCCCCGAAAAACATGACATGATGTCTTTTCATCACCAAAAAATCGTTGATTGGTAAGCGATGATGATGTATCATGCAGAAGTTAGGTGAAAAGCGTACCGGCATTGTGTGTATTGGTTTGCAATCAAGCTGTTGCGGAAATAATCATTGGGAAGAGAAGTATCCTGAAATCTCTGAATATTTGTGCAAACCTGCCGAAAACCAATCTCAGCAGGACCCTACATTTCAGAGCTCAATAGCATTTACGAGATTGACAGCGCAATCTGCTCTGAATGCTTTGAAAGATGCTGGATTTAGTAACGACGACTTACCGTCTTTAAGTAGTATGTCAGAGATATTAAACCGCTTGGGCTACCGTTTGCGTAAAGTGGTCAAAGATAAACCGCTGAAAAAGATTAAAGAACTGGATTCGATATTTGAAAATATTAAAAAAAAAGACCAAGACGCTAAAGATTCGGATGAACATGTTGCTCGATTAAGCATGGATTGCAAAGCAACTGTTACTCGATTATCAAGTTTTTAATTCGCTAAAGCTTCATTTTTATATTTCAAAGATGGTGTTGGTATGAGCCTGCCCAAACCCCTTCCCGACATGTGTTTGGAAGAAGGTAACAAATTGTAT
>Ga0194044_10001118_pt1 | contig 13640 bp, 9 predicted proteins | sample JunL4417m_MetaG_FD_155460 | JGI IMG/M metagenome (GOLD analysis project Ga0194044, IMG submission 155460) | Anoxic zone freshwater microbial communities from boreal shield lake in IISD Experimental Lakes Area, Ontario, Canada - Jun2016-L442-17m | ecosystem: Environmental > Aquatic > Freshwater >...
GATTGAAGCGAGCGATTAAAGAATGGAATATTAGCTACAATAATTTAGAGCATATCGCCTTAAATGGCAAAACACCAAATGAAATATTATTAAATAACTAATCCGCCATATGTGTGTGCCTAAAACAATTACAAGATGAGTACATAGGTAACACTTTACTAAATTCTATGGGTGTCTGGTAGTTGAGGGCTGTATGAGGTCTATGGAAATTGTATTCAATAAGCCACTCGGTAAGTTTAAGATTGAATACTGCAGGATCAGAGTGAAAATTACCCAGCTGAATGAACTCTTCTTGGAGGGTTCGGTTAAACCTTTCATTGTTGGGATTATCCTTGGGATGAGTGATGCTAAAGACAATAAAGCAGTTATGATAATTACTTATAACCAACCTCAACCGAAATCAAAAATAAACGCTAGGGTTGAAAGTAGTGCTACTACTAAATTTAAACAAATTCACAAACATAAACCAACCACCACGTTAGACTGGTCGGAAGTAAGTGCCATAGCTTATTCCGGGGCGTTGACAAAAAAAAGATAGTAATAATGATGGCTTAGACGATGCCTATAAAAAAGCTTGGTACCAACCCGAAAATAACTGATACGGAGAGGGATGGGTTCAACGATGAACGGCAAGACGGTTGCGATACACGGCTTTTCTAATTACATAATGGCAAATTCCATTAGGTTTATTCCCAGGGCGATGGTATTAAAGGGTTCCCGAAAATTGTTAGACAAAGCATAATTATTTTAATACTTTTAAAAGGGCAAGTTTAAATACTACTATATAAGCTTGACATGATTATAAAATCAATGTAAGTTAAAAACATGAGAAAAATATTTTCCATAATCTCAACCCATCACACCCCTTTCTTAATCTAAGAAAGAGGTTTTTGTCGAATAAAACATATTGTACATCAAACAAAACTCCTCTTTCCGGGAGATTTTTTTATTTAATTTATTTTATGAAATCATTACAAAAAAAGTATCAAATCGGCATAATTGGCTCTGCGGGCAATGATAATTACAGTGGAGCCGAAGGTGCATCACAGGATATGATGGCCGAAGCTGAAAAAATCGGCTGCCTACTTGCTCAAAAAAACGCCATAGTGGTTACTGGTGGCAAAAGCGGCATCATGGAGGCCGGGGCTAAGGGCGCAAAACAAGCAAATGGCCAAACCGTTGGAATAATTAAGGGTGTAACCCGTTTTACCTCAAATGCCTATACCGATATCGAGGTGATTAGTGGGATGGAGGGTGACGGCCTTGACGAACTGTTGTTAATTAATATGTGTGATGCGGTCATTGTTATTGGTGGGGGTGCAGGCACCTTGGAAGAAATTGCAATTGCCTATCGCAATAAAAAACCAATGGTCGCTCTCACGACTCAATCAGGCTGGGGGAAAAATTTAGCGAACACGTTTTTAGATAATAGAAATATCATAAAAATTGTAGCAGCTGACAGTGCTGAAGACGCGGTTAAAAAAACATTTCAACTACTAGAACAATAGACAAATGAACAAAATATTTTATTTAAAATTAACTACCTATACACATCATCACAATCAACTCTTTCAAGAAGAGGTTGGTTGTGTTTGATTTTTTTAATCTTAAAGACACTCTACCCCTTCTTGAAAGAAGGGGTTTTTTATTCTTTGACAAAAAAGGAGTGCGCGATGGCAAGGTATCTTATTAACGACGCAGAAATTGGAACTGAAATCAAAAAAACGTTGGTGCTTGAATTTGACGTAATTATTCTTGAAGCCGAAGCCATGACGACCGATGTATTGGCCTGGCAAAACTGGGAAAACCTTACCCCGGAAAAAACGGTGCTAGTAATGCCTGGCAACGGCGCTGAAATTGTCAAAACGTACATTGCAAAAATGAATCCAGCCTGGTTCAGTCAGTGGCCTTGGCAATTTAGGCCATTTGCCAAAAGAATCTGGCAGCCAGGCGAAAATCCTCAAATTTTTACCGAGAGAATTGATCCTGACAAAATGCATCTTGGCATTAAACACGTTATTGTACTGGATGATGTTATTTCATCAGGATCAACCATTCAAAGATTAAAACAAATCAACGAACCTTGGATTCCTGGTGCAACCTGGCGAGCCATTACCTGGGTAAAACAGGAGGCGGCGATGACAAAAGGATTTTATCCAGTTATTGCCAGTAAATCGATTGGCGAAAGAAATCATAAAGTGCCAATCAACTCCCTTTCAACCTTGATGGAGCGCCCCGAAATTGCTAATTCCTATGCACAAAGAAATTTTGGCACGAACGCAAGTTATTTTTTAGAAATTATAAATAGCTAGCACTGGCCACCATGGAGGAAGTTTGCTCTTCCTCCATTTATTTTTTCTTTAAAAATTGCTATATTTATCATATAAGGACAAAATAAATATTTTTATGAAAATAAAATTGAGTCGAGTGATGATGTTTTTTTTAATAGCGGTCGCAGTATCGGTATGTGCTTTGTCCCCAAAAACTAGCGTTCATGCAGAAACAATCACAACGGCAACTACAACCTATTCTTTGCCAGATTTTAAAATTACCAATGCTAGCTTTTCTACTGAAAACATTTTAGCCAGCAATGGTCTGCCTATGACTAATATTACGCTCTCTGTTTTTTTTAAAAATATCGTTACTAGTAGTGATGTAACCTCTACGCCTATAAAAATTAGCGCCAATGGCATTGCCGCTGGCAAATTGTATGGCGGGTTAGTTGAAACGGACGCCGGTACTATAATTACCCCTGACAAGGAATATCAAAAAAACTTTTCCAATATTGCCAGCTTCCCCACCGGACAACTCTTTGATGGAAATTTTATTTTTGGGATTGATAAGGAAGTGCGTGATTATCTACCTGGATACAATTCTATTAATAATATCAAGGAATCAAACGAAGATAATAATATTTTTACCTTAGTTGTAACTACTAATGGCTTATCATCTTCTAGTAAGCCGGATTTATATGTTAAGGATATAATCATCGAGCAAGGTGGTGAAGTTACCAATCCAAAAATAGGCAAAGCAACCATTAAAATCATATACTCTAATCTAAGCAGCGCGCAATACGTTGGCCAAATTCAAACACATAATAATTTCCTTGATGCTAAAAATTTTTTAAAAATCGACAATCTAGGCAATGTGTCCCAACCAGTTCTTTTCCCCGATCAAGCTCACCCACTTTTTGGCGCTAATACGTTTGTAGAATATTATACCGGCACTTTTCTAAAAGCAGGTACCACCAGTCTAGAAACCGAGGTTGATTTTGGCAATAATATCAGCGAGGTCAATGAAACAAATAATAAACTAGCAAAAGTTATTACGGTTGTTGCCGCACCTGTAGTAGTTGCCTCAACCACACCGACTAAAAAAAATAGTAAGACAGAACAAGTTGGCAAAGAGCGATTTTTTATTATCTACAAAAGAGTGCCGGATATGAGTGATGCTAAAGATAATAAAGCAGTCATGACAATTGCTTATAACCAACCTCAACCTAAAACAAAAATAAATAGTAAAGCCGAAACGGGAGCTATTGCCAAATTTAAGATAATTCACAAACATAAACCAACGACTACACTAGACTGGTCGGAAGTACGTGCCCTGGCTTATTCCGGAGCACTAATAAAAAAAGATAGTGATAATGATGGCTTAGATGATGCCTATGAAAAAAAACTAGGCACCAACCCGAAAATAGCTGATACGGACGGGGATGGCCATAATGACGGTGTCGAAGTGTTAAAAGGTTATGATCCATTAAAAAAATAACACCGCACTACATAAAAACGACCTTAGTCAAATTGAGATCGTTTTTATATACTTGCAAACTAAGTTCTGGTTGTTATTTTATTTTTTATTTCTTCGATAAATTGCAGTTTACTTAGCTGTCTTGTTTCGCGCGACCCACGATCGCGGACGGCAAGCTTGTCTGAATTCATCTCCTGATCGCCAATCACTAATATATACGGTGTTTTTTCATTGACTGCTTTACGCGTCTTATTACCTACTGTTTCGTCACTGTCATCCACTTCCACTCGAACGCCACTTTGCCTCAGTTCCTGACCAAAGTCATGACAATAATCTATATGACTCTCGCCCACCGAAATTAATCTCACCTGTACCGGAGAGAGCCAAACGGGAAAGGAGCCAGCATAATGTTCGATTAACAAGCCAATAAAGCGCTCATACGAACCAAATAATGCACGATGCAACATATAGGGACGTTCGTGTTCACCTTTATTATTGACAAAGGTCATATCAAATCGCTCGGTTAAATTAAAATCAAACTGCAGGGTTGAACATTGCCATTCACGACCAAGCGCATCTTTGATTTTAAAATCTAGCTTCGGACCATAAAACACGGCACCGCCAATATCCTTGCTGATGTTTAAATTCTTTTCGATGGCGACTTTTTCCAAGATTGACTCAGTAAAACTCCAACCCTCATCTGTGCCTGCATATTTATCATTTTCTGGGTCACGAACCGATAAGTAAACATTAATATCTGCAATATTAAAGCCAAACGCATTAAAAATATACAAAATAAAATCAATTACTTTTTTTAACTCATTTTCTACCTGATCCGATCGACAAATAATATGGGCGTCATCTTGAGTAAAGCCTCGCACCCGGGTCAAGCCTGAGAGCTGGCCTTTCTTTTCATGGCGATATACCGTACCGCACTCTGCCCAACGAAAAGGCAATTCACGATACGAATGTGGATGATTATTATAAATCCTAATGTGAAAAGGACAGTTCATCGGTTTAAGCAAATATTGTTCCGACTCGGTCACGGATAATTTATCCTGGCTGTCTTTAAGCGTTTGACCCACTTCCAAGGGCGGATACATGCTGTCATTGTAAAATCCCCAATGACCAGATTGCTCCCAAAGCGATTTATTGCCAACATGCGGTGAACGCACCAATTCATAGCCGTTTTTAATATGCTCCAGATACCAAAAATCTTCAATAATTCGCCACAACATGGCACCTTTTGGGTGCCATAATGGCAAACCTAAACCAACCACCTCGTCAATGTGAAATAAATCCAGCTCCTTGCCTAATTTACGGTGGTCTCGTTTCTCTGCCTCTATAATCATAGCCAAATGTTCATCAAGCTCTACCTTGGTTAAAAAGGCTAGGCCGTAAATCCGAGTCAGCATCTTATTTTTTTCATCACCACGCCAATAGGCGCCAGCCAGTTTATTTAATGTAAAACTACCTGGTTTAATTTGATTGGTGTTCTCAATATGTGGACCGCGACATAAATCTGTAAAACCACCTGTAGTATAAAAACTAACCTTGGTCTCCCCGTTCTTTTTTAAATCAGTGATCAATTCTTGTTTATATGGTTGACCTTCTGCCTCAGCCTGGGCAATCGCTTCATCAACGGTTAAATCGGTTCGCTCAAATTTAAGATTTTGCTTTAATAAATGCGCCATCTTTTTTTCAATTACTGGCAAATCATCATCGCTAATTTTGGTATCTCCAAAATCAATGTCGTAATAAAACCCATTTTCAATTGCGGGACCAATCGCAAACTTGACCTCGGGATACAGTTCTTTAATCGCTGCCGCCATAACATGTGACAATGAATGACGAATCATCTCAACATTTTGTTCTGTCATACTATGTAATTATAATTAATAATAAAAAAATCTCGCCCCTATAGTCTAACAAAAACTAGACTACCAGGACGAGATTTCTCGCGGTTCCACCTGATTTTCCGCCCAGGGCGGACACTCATTTTGCTAACAATCGCTTAGTTGTTTAAACAATATAGCTAATATTAGCTATAATTCGCTTGGTAGGCGAATCAATTGCGACTTTTAATATTTATATTGTATCAATTTTACAACTTTGGTCAACCCTGTAGGCTATTTAGCCAAATGGATAGTGATCCGGTTGGCCATGTTTGGTGCAGTATGGATAAAACTGGGGGTAAATTTAAGTTGATAGCTTGCTATCTCTGGTAATCCTTTAAAATAATTTTCAATTTGTTCTTGAGATAAGCCAACTAATTTCTCCCGGTCAACAATTGATTCATCTTTGGCTACTACTTCGCCCTGGAACGAAATACTGATATTGGCACTGCCCTGCTTAGCATCAACGCTATTTAAGGTGTATTTTAGTTCGTCTTGATTAAATTGAACGAGTGATTTATTTTGGCCAAGATATAAATTCATTTTCTCCTTCGCTAAATCCTTAACCGTCTGATCAACGAAACCAACCACGGTAATATTGGCGGTAAGCGAAACGGTGAAGCTTGCGGCCGCAGCGCCTGGCTCGGCACTGACTTTGATTAAAACTGAATTATCATCTAACTTATACAAAAATTTATTATATTGATTCCGTTCAGCGGGCGATAATTGTGCCAAGGCCAACTCTTCTAAATTTTGTTTAACATCGGCAATGCCTTTGTCTATATCAGTCTGATCAACGGCGGTCTGACTGGATTCACCGTACATAATGGGTTGACTAGTTTGTCCGTAGATTACCGCTTGCAAGGCTGGCCGCAAGCCTGGGATAGTAAATTTAGCTGCTTCATCCAGTGCACTTTCAGCCGCTTGCACGTCAGCATAAATTTCAACCTCGATTTTGCCATTAGCTGGCACGACTACTTTATTCTTAATCCGATATAATTTATTATCCGCAGACAATAACCGTGTCTTGGCAATTAGGGTCTGACTGCTAACAGAAGTGTTGATGAGTTCTGCTGTGCCTTCCAAGCTGCCGGTGGTTGTAGCATTTTTGCCAGTGGCAACCATGTCTTTCTGTTTTTGCACAGATACTTCTTTAACCAGACCAGCCACCACACCATTTCCAGGAGTGGCCCCATTACGAATATCGGCCACAAAGTTATTTTCAATTTTTTCTTGTTTCGGCGTAATGGTGATATCCAATCGATACCACACAAAATAAGCCAAGGCGGCCAAAAAGATAACTATTAAAAAAACAAAAGTGATAACAAGTTTACGATAGAGGTGTAGTGAACGGGTTGGTTGAATGATGGTTTTTGGACTAATTTTAACTGCCGAGCCTTTGTCATCAAATACTGCTCGAGCAAATTGGGACTGATTTATTGACTGAGGTTCTAAATCAGCAACCTCGACCTCCTTTAACTTATCCATGAAAGATGGTTCTTTAGCCATCCCTGTTGGTGTGGTCGAAATAACTGACTCACTAGCAGTCGGGCGACTGGCCGCATTAACCGTAACCTTAACCGGTTGAGCTTGATAATTTTTTACCACCTCGGTCTCAACTTGATCCAAAACCGCATCCCGTTTTTCCGTAATGGTTAAATCAGAATCTTTATGTTCATTAATAATTGAATCTAAGCGTTCTTTAAAGCTTTTTTGCTCAATTCTCACTGGAGTGCTATTTTGCACGGTTGGTTGTGCCACAACTGGTTCAGCTGACTGAATTGGTTCAAGATTGATACGATCGAGCGCCTCGGAAATACTACCAGCGGCATGATTAATTGTGGTCTCCTCCTTTTTGGTGACTACAATCGGATTTTTGCTTGTTTCAACAGGTACAATACTGCTTCGAGATTCATTCGAGAATTTTTTAGTTCGATGTACCATTTTTTTCTTGCTTTTAACAGTTTTTCGCGCAGTCGCCGATTTTTTTTTGGCACTGCTCTCGGCGTGAGCTTCAGCCAGCTTTTTCTCAGTCATAACTATTTACAAATTAAAAGTGTGAATAAGTTACCTTATTCACACTATACCATTTTTCAAATTATTTGTCCAAGACGGTAACCGCATTACCGCAAAGTTGGCGAATGCCATTGATGAGTTGTTCGGTCTTATCCACTCGAAATCCGGTTTCAATAATGTTGGGCTGACCACCATTAAAAATTTTAAAATACACTTTATCTTGACCGGTACTAGCGATGAGTAATTTTTTAAGATGTTCTAAGATATTTGGTTGACACTCTGGTTCTAAAATTATTTTTAAACTCGAATCTGGTTTTGCAGCGACCAATGGCGGTGTTTGGTTGTTACTGCTCCCATTTCCGCCTTGACCACCATTTTTATTTTGCCAATTTCTACGTTTGTCATCGACTACAATTTTATTAAAACGGGTTATCGCCTCATCAACCGTAGTTGGCGTCAACTCGACTGCCTTGCTGGCTAAAAATTTAACATCCTGATCCTTGTCTGATAGCCGACCCTGACATAACAATACCTTGCCCTCCTGCCACAAGTCAGTTGTTGTTTTATATAATGATGGAAAAATAAGCAATTCGATGTTGTTACTATAATCTTCAAGTTTAACAAACAGCATGGTGTCATTCGACCGGGTCATAATTTTTTTTATACTTGTCACCACACCCGCTATCGTAATATTCACATCACGCGAACAGCCAGACATCCGACTTAACGGCATTACCACTCGTTCAAGCTGGGGTCGATAATGACTCATCGGGTGTTCCGAAATATATAACCCAAGTAGTTCCTTTTCCCAGGCCAACTTTTCTTGCTTAGTGGCGGTGCCAGGGTTTTCTAACCGAATCGGTGGTCGACTGGAAATGGTGGGCAAGTTGCCAAATAGACTGGCTTGACCGTTACTCTTATTTTTACTAATTTCTTTGCCATAAGCTAAAATTGATTCCATGTTCGAAAGTAATCTGCCCCGATCACCAAAATTATCTAGTGCGCCACTCTTGACTAGACTTTCCATCGACTTTTTATTCAAATCTTTATCTGTTACCCGCTCTAACAAATCAACCAAATCAACAAATGGTCCGTTGGTCTTACGTTCTTTAATAATCACCTCCACAATATTTTCACCCACGTTTTTAATGGCTCGTAACCCAAACCGAATTGTGTTCACTTTTTCATCAGCACTTACAATGGTGTGTGTGGCCGTGCCACTGGTAACAACGGTAAACGTGCCAAACGATTGATTGATTTCTGGGGACAATACCTCGATACCCATTTTACGGCACTCATCGATCTCGATAGCGATACGATCGGTATCTTGTTGATCAGCGGTCAAAAGAGCGGCCATAAATTCGGTTGGCCAGTTCGCCTTAAGATAGGCGGTTTGATACGCAATCAAGGCGTAACAAGCAGCGTGGCTGCGATTAAAACCATACCCAGCAAACGGCTCGATAAATGAAAAAATCTTTTCAGCCAACTGACTTTCGATACCATTAGACACGCACCCGGCAATAAACTTTTCTTTTTGCTCGTTTAAGAGCTTAACAATTTTTTTACCCATAGCTTTACGCAAAACATCTGCCTCGGCCATGGTAAAGCCAGCCAAATCACGCGCCATCTGCATCACTTGTTCCTGATAAATAGCCACGCCGTGCGTCTTGGCTAAAATTGGTTCGAGCTTCGGATGTAAATAAACAATCTTTTTGCGACCATGTTTGCCCGTAATATAATCTGGAATCCACTCCATTGGACCAGGACGATACAGAGCCACCATAGCAATAATATCTTCTAAATCGGTCGGCTTTAATTCACGGAGATATCGCTTCATGCCCGAAGATTCAAATTGAAATACGCCGGTTGTTTCACCGTCTTGAAATAATTGATACGCGGCCTGGTTGTCGAGAGGAATATTGTCGATATCAATTTCTGTGCCTCGAGTATTCTTAATAATTTTAATGGCGGACTCAATAATAGTTAAGTTTTTTAAACCCAAAAAGTCCATTTTCAGTAGCCCTAGGTCTTCAACCGGATGTAAAGAATATTGTGAAATCAAGGTATTATCTGAAGACGATGCATACTGCACTGGCACATAATCGGTTAATGGATTTTTGGTGATCAGCACGCCACAGGCATGTGTCGAGGAATGACGAGCGCAACCTTCAAGCCGTTTGGCATAATCAATAATTTTTCTCGCGGCATCATCCTGCTGATACAATTCTTTTAACTCACTCACCGAATTTAATGCCTCTTCAATTTTTGAAAATTGCGGAATCATCTTGGCCATTTTGTCACAAAACTCATAGGGATAATCCATCACTCGACCAACATCACGAATCGCAGCGCGTGCCGCCATGGTTCCAAAAGTAATGATCTGTGCCACATGATCTTTACCATATTTATTTTCCACATATCTAATCACGTCTGGCCGACGGATATCAGAAAAATCAGTATCAATATCAGGCATCGAAACACGATCCGGATTCAAAAATCGTTCGAATAATAAATCATAATGCAATGGATCAAGATTGGTTATGCCGGTAAGATAACACACGAGTGAGCCGGCAGCACTCCCACGACCAGGGCCAACCACAATGCCGTTATCCTTTGCCCAATTGATAAAATCGGCCACAATTAAAAAGTATGACGGCCACCCCATCTTATTGATAACAGATAGTTCATAATCCATCCGTTCTTTAATCTCCGTCGTCGAAGCCGTATAGTCAGTATTATAGCGTTTTAATAAACCAGCTTCACATATTTCACGCAGATAAGTGTCGTCTGTATAGCCATCAGGCACTGGAAAAAGCGGCAATTGCACTTCACCCAGTTTAATTTCCAAATCGCACATCGATGCAATCTTAACCGTATTTTCTAAAGCCTCTGGAATATCTGCAAAAGCATCATACATTTCCGCAGCGGTTTTATAATAAAAATCCTGGCCGTGCATTTCCATTCGGTCAGGGTCACTTTTTTTCTTTTTGGTTTGCAAACACAATAAAACGTCTTGGGCGTCGAAATCTTCTTTCTTTAAATAATGAAGATCATTGGTCGCTACCAAGGGAATATTAAGTTCGTGAGAGAGTTGGATTAGTTGATCATTAATTTTAGCCTGCTCCGGCAAATTGGGATGTTGTTGAATCTCCAAATAATAATGATCTTGCCCAAATAAGGCATTGTACTCGAGTGCCCGCTCCCGCGCCTTGTCTGGTTTGCCTGCCAACAAATACTGACTAATTTCTCCGCCCAAGCATGCTGAACACGCAATTAAGCCTTCGGCATGTTGGCTTAACACCTCCCAATCAATGCGTGGTTTATAATAATACCCATCGAGATGGGCGGTTGAAACTAACTTGATTAAATTTTTATAGCCAATTTCATTTTTAGCCAAAAGTAACAAGTGATAATTACTGGCATCAAATTTGGTTAGCTTGTCTGTCCGCTTATTAGGTGCCAAATAGGTTTCCACACCAATTAATGGCTTAATACCAGCCTTGACTGCTTTTTGATAAAACTCAATCACGCCATACATTGTGCCATGATCAGTTAAGGCCACGGCTGGTGCGCCATCGGCTTTAGCGGCCTCAATTAACTCATCCAGCTTGGTTAGGCCATCAAGTAAACTGTAATGGGTGTGATTATGAAGATGAACAAATTGGGGCATAGGGGAAGAAAAAATATGAGACGAAGAATAAATATTGGCTTTATTATAGTACGATTACTTGCCAGACGCAATTAGGCTAACTTTATTTAAAGTTAGCCTAATTTAATGATCAATTGGGATTATAAATTATTTAAATTTATGTCCCTATTTTTTACCTAAACTTACGAATTATTTATCTTGGTTAAGAGTCCGTTCAAATCCTCATCACTATAAAAATCAATCACAATCTGTCCGCCTGTGGTTTTGCGTTTTATTTCCACCTTGGTACCAAGAGCTTGGCGTAAATCATTTTCGCGTGCCTGATCTTGCACATTCGTTTTAACGCGTGCTTGCTTGGTGCCACCCATGCGTTTGGTTTCTTTGGCAGTATCGCTTACCGACAACCCAACCGTCACAATCTTGCGAAACAGTTGCATTTGTTTTTGCTCGCTTTCTATGCCAAGTAATAACTTGGCGTGGCTCTCCGTAATGCGGCCTTCAATAATTGCAGTTTGTATCTCGTTCGGCAGGTTTAACAAACGCAAACCATTAGCAATGCTCGAGCGTGATTTGCTTACCCGCTTGGCCAGCTCATCCTGATTCAAATTAAATTCATCCATCAACTTGCGATAGGAAATGGCCATTTCCAAAGGGTTTAAATTTTCCCGCTGGATATTTTCAATTAAGGCTAGCTCGAGCATCTCCTGCTCTTTGGTTTCACGCACCAAGACTGGTACCGTTTTTAAACCAATCGCTTTGGCCGAACGCAAACGACGTTCACCGGCAATCAACTCGTAGCCATCGCCACGCTTAGTGACAATTAAGGGCTGGATAATGCCAAAAACCCGAATCGAATCAATCAATTCCTGTTGTTGTGTTTCGGAAAAGTGGCTGCGTGGCTGATGACGATTGACCACGATATCATTTGGCGAGAGTTGTAAAATCCGATCCTTGTCACTATCGCTCGTGGTGGTCACAATCACTTCCCCACTCGCCGAGGTGACTCTATTTACTTTTTGTGGAATAAGCGAGCCGAGGCCGCGTCCAAGTGGTGAAGACATATTAAATAATTTCAAAAATTAATAACGTTATTTTTCAAGACCCATAACTTCTTTAGCGAGGCGTTCATACGCCTTACCACCTTTGGAATTTTTATCGTAATGCAGAATTGAGCGACCAAAACTCGGCGACTCGGCCAAGCGTACGCTGCGCGGGATTACGCTTCTAAAAATACGATTCGGAAAATATTGATACAACTCGCGCATAACCGAATCGGATAAGCGATTGCGCTTGTCAAACATAGTAATCACCGCGCCCATAATGCCTAGGCTCGGCTTCAAATTGGCTTGGACTAAATTAATCGTGTTGATCAATTGGCCCAAGCCTTCAAGGGCATAATACTCACTTTGAACCGGAATTAAAATCTCGTCCGCGGCCACTAAACTATTAATCGTTAATAATCCAAGTGATGGCGGACCATCGATAATAATATAATCATATTCATCTTGCACTTCGGCTAAAATCCGCTGCAAGCGAAATTCCCGATCTTCCATGTTTACCAAATCGATGCCGGCGCCAGCTAGGGCGGTGGTGGCTGGCGCAATCCGAAAGCTTGGCTGGCTGGTATGTTTTATGACATCAAAAATTAATCTATCACCAATCAAGGCTTCATAGATACCAAATTCTAAATTTTTATGATCCACACCTAAACCTGAGGTGGCATTAGCTTGAGGGTCTAAATCAACCAAAAGCACCTGTCGGCCAAAATGTGCTAAATATGCGGCCAGATTGACTGCCGTAGTAGTTTTACCCACTCCGCCTTTTTGATTGACTACAGCGATAATTTTACCCATAGCATGGCACTTAATTTCTAGTTTTGTGCTTATTATACCGCATCTACCCGGCTTTGACAATTTTTTCGGCTTTCTTTATAATAGATATCGAGGCTGGCACTAGACTGGCTTTTTCAAATATTAGCAAAATTGCCTCGGTGGTGGAACTGGTAGACGCGCACGACTCAAAATCGTGTGGGAGTGATCCCATGAGAGTTCGAGTCTCTCCCGAGGCACATAATAAAACAAGTCGGCAACAGCTGGCTTGTTTTATTATACATCATGAAAGAGACGAGAAGTTTATGCCCCGGAGCGAAAGCGAAGGGGTAAGTCTCTCCCGAGGCACATAAAGACACCCTTTTAGGGGGTGTTTTTGCTACATTCAACGTTTTAATGCAACACCAGCTCCTTTAAAGACTTCGAGTGGCGTTAGCCACTGCAGTCTCTTTCTGGGTCGGTTATTTAATATCTCCTCAACTTGTTTAATCTGCTCATCTG
>Ga0194044_10001120_pt1 | contig 13631 bp, 14 predicted proteins | sample JunL4417m_MetaG_FD_155460 | JGI IMG/M metagenome (GOLD analysis project Ga0194044, IMG submission 155460) | Anoxic zone freshwater microbial communities from boreal shield lake in IISD Experimental Lakes Area, Ontario, Canada - Jun2016-L442-17m | ecosystem: Environmental > Aquatic > Freshwater...
CTCATGGGTCTCGCCGTCGATATGGAAAGTTCGGGAGCGGCGCGGGCGTGTGCCCGGGCTGGCGTGCCGTTCGCCGCCATCCGTGCCGTCACCGACCGCACGGGAGACCGGCTGCCCGACCTCGCCGGAGTCGTGGACGATGCCGGGAACGTGCACGCCATGCGTATGGCCGGACGCCTCATCATCCACCCGGGCGCGATTCCCGCCTGGGTGCGACTCGCTCGTGGCGCCAGCGCCGCGCGTCGCGGCCTCGTGCCCGCCGTCGCCCGTGCACTGGCGGATGCCGCATGACCACCACCCGGCTCGCCGGAGGCGAGTTGCACGGCGCAGTTCGCCTGGCCGCCGATCATGGCGCCCGCCACCTGCGCGACCTGCAGGAGTCTGAGGGCTACTGGTGGGGCGAGCTCGAGAGCAACGCGTCCATCACCGCCGAGCAGCTGTTTCTCCTCGAGGCGCTCAACATCGCCAGCGAATCCGACCGCAAGGGCATCGCTGCAGAACTCCTGGCGACCCAGGGCGAAGACGGTGGCTGGCCGGTGTGGTTCGGCGGCCCGGCCGATCTGTCCATCACGGTCGAGGCCTGGTACGCCCTGCGCCTTGCCGGCATTCCCGCCGATGCGGAGCCCATGGTGCGCGCCCGCGATTGCGCGCGTGCGCTGGGTGGCGCCAACCAGACCCGGTTCTTCACCCGCCTGTGGCTCGCTGTGCTGGGCAAGCACCCATGGGATTCACTGCCCGCCGCGCCGCCCGAGTTGATGATGTTGCCCCCCCGGGCGCCCATCTCGGTGTACCGCTTTGCATCGTGGGCCCGAGGCACATTCGTGCCCCTCCTGGTGGTGCTGTCGCGAAACCCCACGTACCCACAGGACCCCTCGCTCGACGAGCTCTACCTTGAGGCACCCGGCAGCGTCCACGGACCGCCGCCCCGTACCCCGGGCACGCTCACCAAAATGATGACCCGGCTTATGCCGCTGGCCCGTCGCTACAACCGAAAGCCCTTCGGGCCCCTGCGTCGGGCATCCGAGCACCGCATCCGCGAATGGATCCTTGACCGCCAGGAGGCCGATGGCTCCTGGGCTGGCATCCAGCCCCCGTGGGTGTATTCCATCTTCGCCCTGCACGCACTCGGCATGCCGCTGGACCATCCGGTTATCACGCGCGCCATCGACGGCTTCTCCACCTTCCTCCAGCATCGCGAGGGCCGCGTGCGCATGCAGTCGTGCCTTTCCCCCGTGTGGGACACCGCGCTGGCCACCATTGCGCTGGCGGAGTCGGGAACCGGGGACGACGACGATGCCGTGTCGCGGGCGCGCGACTGGCTCCTCGCCCGTGAGGTGACCCGCGAAGGGGACTGGCGGCATATCCCGCAGAGGGGCGAGGCGGGCGGATGGAGCTTTGAGTTCCACAACGAGTGGTACCCCGACACCGATGACACCGCCGCGGTGCTCATGGCCCTCCTCCATGCGGGCGTACCCCGCCACCACCACGCCATCCGTCGTGGCGTGGACTGGCTTCTGGCCATGCAGAGCAAGGGCGGCGGCTGGGGATCGTTCGACGTTGACAACACGAGCTCGCTCATCACCCAGTTCCCGGTGTGCGACTTCGGTGAGGTTGTGGACCCCCCGACCGAAGACGTCTCCGCACACGTCCTCGAGGCGCTTGTTGAGTGCGGCGTGCCCACGGGGCACCCGGCAGTCCGCTCTGGCATCAAGTACCTGCGCCGCGCGCAGCGCGCCGATGGATCGTGGTGGGGTCGCTGGGGCGTCAACCACGTGTACGGCACTGGTGCGGTGGTGCCCGCACTCATCCGCTGCGGATTGCGCCCCGACGACCCATGCATCAGGGCCGCCGTGCGCTGGTTGAAGGAGCACCAGAACGACGATGGCGGCTGGGGCGAGGACATCCGCAGTTACGCCGACCCCGACTGGGTGGGCCGCGGCGACTCCACCGCGTCGCAGACGGCCTGGGCGCTTCTTGCACTCATGGACGGCGACCCCGGAAGTGAGGCCGCCGATGCCGGCGCGCGCTGGCTGGTGGACACCCAGCGCGCCGATGGCGGATGGGACGAGGACGCCTTTACCGGAACCGGGTTCCCGCTCGACTTCATGATCAAGTACCACTACTACCGCCTGTACTTCCCGGTGACGGCGCTCGGGCGCTACGCCACGCGGATGCAGGCATGACGGGGGCCAAACGCGATGCCGGCGCCCGGGCGCACGCCGAGACAATTGCGCGCGGCCACGACGAGAACTTCCCGGTCGCATTCATGCTCGCACCGCGTGACGTGCGTGCGGATATGCGCACCATCTACGCGTACTGCCGCGTGACCGACGACATCGGCGATGCGGGCGACGCCACGCGCGATGCGCGCGTGGCCATGCTCGATGCGTGGGAAGACGACCTGCTGCGCTGCTGGGGAGGCGCGCCGAACGACCCGGTGCTGCTGGCGCTGCAGGGCGTGGTGCGGCGGCGTCGCCTCGACCCCGAGCCATTCCGTGCGCTCATCGAGGCCAATCGCATGGATCAGCGCATCTCGCGGTGGCAGACCCACGACGACCTCATCGAGTACTGCCGCCACTCCGCCATCCCGGTGGGACGCATGGTGCTCGGCGTGCTGGGTATCCATGACCCCCGCTGCGAACACCTCTCCGATGCCACATGCGCGGGCCTTCAACTGGTCAACTTCTGGCAGGACATCCGCCGCGATCTTGACGAGCGCGATCGTGTGTACCTGCCCGCAGAGGACATGGCGATCTTCGGTGTGACGGTGGACGACCTGCGCGAGCAGCAGGCATCGCCGGCCGTGCGCGAGCTCATCCGCATGGAGGTATGGCGCGCCCGTGCCCTCCTCATTGAGGGGGCACCGCTCCGCGCCGAGGTGCCTCGCCGGGTGCGCCCGGACATCGCCATGTTCACCTCGGGTGGGCTCTGGGTGTGTGACGCCATTGCGCGTCAGGGGTTTGACACCATCGCCAGGCGCCCCGCACCGGGCAGGTCCGGCCGCGCGCGCATGGCCGGGGCGGTGCTGGTGGGCGCCGTGCGGGGCGTGCGATGAACGTGGACGAGGCCTACGACCGCTGCACCCAGATCACCCGTACCGAGGCCCGTAACTTCTACTTCGGCTTCATCCTGCTGCCACGCACCCGCCGTCGCGGCATCCACGCTCTCTACGCCTTCAGCCGCCTGTGCGACGACTCAGTGGATGGGGTTCTCGACATGGGCGCCAAGCTGGCTGCCGTCGCAGCACGTCGCGATGAGGTGGCCCAGGTGTACGACGGTGACGTGCCTGCCGATGACCCCGTGCTCATCGCGCTGGCCGACGCCGTCCGCCGGTTCGGCATCCCACGCGCGCCCATGGACGCCCTTGTGGATGGCGTGGAGATGGATCTGGCCATCGATCGCTACGCCGACTGGCCGACACTCAAGGGCTACTGCGATCGCGTGGCCGGCGCAGTGGGTGTGCTGTCGCTCCATGTGTTCGGGTTCCGCGATCCCATTGCCGTCCATCACGCAGAGGACCTCGGGGTGGCCATGCAGGTGGTCAACATCATGCGCGACGTCCAGGAGGACGCCCTGCGCGACCGCATCTACCTTCCCGCCGATGAGATGGCGGCATGTGGCGTGAGCGAGACCGATATTCTGGCTGATCGAATGGGCCCTCCGATGTACCGCCTCATGCAGATACAGGGAGACCGGGCCCGCGACTACTTCTCGCGCGGCGATCGCCTCATCCCCCTGCTCGACCTGCGCGCCCGTATGTGCGTGAGCATGCTCGCGGCCCTCTACGGCGACATCCTCGTGCGCATCACCGATGGGGGCTACGACTACACGCGTGGTCGCATATCGCTCTCGGGGCGTCGAAAGATGTTTCTCATGGCCCGGTCGATTGGCAGGGCATTCACCGCGAGGCGGCGGTGAGCCTCGCCGGCGCTCACGTGGTGGTCGCGGGAGGCGGTCTCGCAGGCATCGCGGCGGCGGTCGAGGCGACCGCCTGCGGTGCGCGGGTCACGCTGGTCGAACGCCGTCCATTTCTGGGCGGCAAGGCGTTCAGCTTTACCGAGCCCCGCACCGGTATCGAGATCGACAACGGCCAGCACGTGCACCTGGGCTGTTGCACTGCCTACATGGCACTCCTCGACCGGTTGGGCTCGCTCGGGCTCACCACCATGCAGCCCGCTCTCGAGGTCGCCGTGCGCGACCGTTCGGGAACCCATGGCGTGCTCACCGCGGCCCGGCTGCCCCCTCCCCTGCACATGGGCCCCTCGTTCGCCCGGTTCGGATTGTTGTCCACGGGTGAGCGGGCGAGCGCGCTGCGGGCACTGTTCGCCATCGTCGCACTCGGCCCCACGGGGCGTGCCGGACTGGACGACGTCACGTTTGGCGACTGGCTTCGCGGGCACGGTCAGGGTGACGCCTCCATCGAGCGCTTCTGGGACCTCCTCGTGCTGCCCACCTGCAACGACCGAAGCGACCGTGTGTCCGCCGCCCTGGCCACGTTCGTGCTTACGGAGGGGCTCATGCGAACGCGCGGCGGGTCGGCCATCGGCTGGTCCCTGGTCGGTCTCTCGCATCTGATCGATGCCCCCACCCGGCGGCATCTCACGCGCACGGGGGGCGAGGTGCTCACAGGTCACGCGGTCATCCGGGCCCACGGCACCGGCGTCACCCTCGACGACGGCAGGGAGATAGCGGCCGATGCAGTAATCCTTGCCCTTCCGCCTGGGCGGGCACGGGACGTGGCACCAGATGCCCTGCCCACTGATCCCGAGCTGGGAGAGTCGCCCATCGTCAACGTGCACCTCTGGTATGACCGTCCGGTGATGCCCCAGCCCGTGCTCGCCGTGGTGGACAGCCCGGTCCAGTGGATGTTCGACCGCACCGCCATCACGGGGGAGGGTGTCCCGGGGCAACACCTGGCCCTGTCGATCTCGGGCGCCCACACAGAGATGGGCGTGCCGCGACCGGTACTGGCCGAGCAGATGGACCGTGAGATCCGCGTGCTGCTGCCGGCCGCCGGCAAGGCGGTGCTCAGCGATTGGGCCGTGGTCAAGGATGCCCGCGCCACCTTCGCCCCCTCACCGGGACAGGCCTCGCGCCGCCCCGGCGCCATCACCCCGGTTCAGGGCCTGGTGCTCGCCGGCAACTGGACCGCCACCGGCTGGCCCGCCACGATGGAGGGAGCCGTGCGCAGCGGGCTCACCGCCGTGAACGCCCTGCACACCACCCTCGCATGGGCATGACCCGGCGACGCGGGCTGATCGCCGGAGTGCGGGCCCTCGCCGCCCGGCGCCATGGCCCGGTGGTGGAGGCCGCCATCGGGGTGGGGGCCCTCCTCGCCTATAACCTGGCCAAGGCCCGCACGGGCGGCAGTATCGATGAGGGCATCCGCAATGCGCGGCGCATCGTGGAGCTCGAGAAACGGCTCGGCGTGTTCGTGGAGCCAGCCATGCAACGCCTCGTCCTTCGGGGTACCTGGTCGCGCCGCATCTGGGGCACCGCCTACCTCTCCAGCCAGCTGGTGGTGCTTCCCCTCACCCTTCGCCTGGCCTACCGACGTCTTCCCCATGCCTACCCGGCCATCCGCACGCTGGCCATCATCGCCTGGTCGGGAGGCGTCGCCTGGTATGCGCGTCAGCCCGTGGCACCGCCGCGGATGGTGCCGGGCATCGGTATCGAAGACTCCGTGTCGGATGGGGTCATCCCCATGGATCACCCCATCGTGCGCCTCGTGTACCACCCGGTTGCAGCCATGCCCTCGCTGCACGTGGGGATGGCGCCGGTCGTTGCGTGGACCATCTGGTCGGCCACGACCCGGCCGTCGCTTCGCGCCGCCGCCGTGGCATATCCTCTCGCGGTCGCCACCACCGTCGTCGTTACGGGGAATCACTTCCTCGCCGACATCGCCGGTGGGCTCGCCATCGTTGCCCCTGCGGCCGCCGCGGCGAGGTGGATCAGCCGCGCACCGGGCATCCCGGGCACACCCGAGGACGCATGACCAGCACCCGTACATCACCCAGTTGCGCGCTCCAGCGCGTTCTGCAATGACCAATCCCCGGCCACCGGGCGAGGACAGCCGCCCGGCCCGTCGGCGCGCTGAGGCCTCATCGTCACGTTCCGCGTCGCGACCGCGACCCGCCCGCAGACCCTCAGGCCGGCGTGCGAAGTTCGTCGGCGGCGGAGTGGCGGCTGTGGCCCTCGTCGGCATCATCCTGCTCATCGCCGGCGGTGGCGGTGGCGTGGCACCGCAGGTCGTGGTGGCAGGCGTGGACATGGGCCAGGACGAGGCGCAGGTGACCACCGCGCTCACGGCGCGGGGGAAGGCGCTCACCGAACGTCTCGTCAACCTCGATGTTGACGGTGGTGTGCTGGGCGTCATGCGCCCATCCGACCTCGGCGCAACCGCCAACGTGGAGGCCGCAAAGACGACTGCGGCGGACCAATCGCCCGGGCGCCTGACCCGCGGATTCCGCGCCGTCACGGGTGCCGCCCCCATCACCTCCCCCCTGCCAGTGACGTACCGCAAGGGCGCGGTTGACGCATGGGTGGCCGACGTCGCCACGCAGGTGGACCGGCCCGAACAGAATGCGCGTGTGCAGGTGCAGGGTGCCCAGTTCACCGTCACGCCTCAGGCCGACGGACGCGCGCTCGACCGCTCACGCCTCAAGCAGATGGTGTCCGGCGACCTGTCCAGTCTGCCGTCCCACCTGCAGTTGCCGGTTCGCACAACGCGACCAACGCTCACCACCGATGCCGCAGACGCGCAGGTCCGCCAGGCGCAGCAGGTTCTGCAGCGCGGCACCCAGGTATCGGTGGACGGCATCCAGGCCACACTCGACCGCGCCGGGGTGGCAGCGGCATTCCACTTCGGCCCAAAGGGGCTCTCGCTGTCGGGGGCCGACCTGCGCAAACCGCTGATTGCCGCCTACCCGGCGACCTCCGTGATCCCGGCCCCGGCACGCTTCGAGGTGCGGGGCACGCAGGTGGTCGTGGTGCCGTCCAAGGATGGCCGCCTGGTGGATGGCAAGCAGGTGGCCGATGGCCTGATGGGTGAGGACCGGCCTGTGGAATCCACGTATGTGGACGACAACCCCGTGTTCTCCACCGAGAAGGCACAGTCGCTCGGTATCAAGGAGGAGGTGGGCTCGTTCATGACCCCGTACTCCCCCGGCGAGCCACGGGTCACCAACATCCGACGGGCCTCGCAGATCCTGAACGGCACAATCATTCCGCCGCATGGGCGCCTGTCGCTCAACCAGGCGCTGGGCGAGCGCACCGTGGAGCGGGGTTTTGTGGCTGCCCCCATGCTGGCCGATGGCCTGCACGTGGACTCCATCGGCGGCGGCGTGTCGCAGGTGGCCACCACGTTGTTCAACGCAGCATTCTTCGCCGGCTTCGAGTTGAACCAGCACACCGCCCACCAGCTCTACATCGACCGCTATCCGCTGGGTCGCGAGGCCACCATCTCGTGGCCCATTCCCGATCTGGTCGTCACCAACGACTGGGACGCCTCGGCACTCGTGCGGGTGTCCAATTCCACCGACAGCATCACGGTCACCATCTACTCCACCTCATTTGACCGCAAGGTCGAGGAGAGCACCGGCAACCCGTACGACTTCACAAAGCCCAAGACCCGTTACGTGGCCACCGAGGGCGTCCCCACTGGACAGCAACAGGAGATCACGTCGGGTGACCGGGGCTACTCGGTGGACATCACCCGCAAGGTCTTCAAGGGGTCGGAGCTTCTCAGCGACGACACCTTCACCACCGTGTATCTCGCCCCGCCCAAGGTGATCGGCGTGGCACCGGGTACGCCTGGGGCGGAGACGCCCTCGGCACCCTCCGGCTGATCCGGTTCAGCCGGCCACGGGGCGGTGGCTGGGCTCGTGGGTTCCATCGTCATCAGGGAGTCCGAGGGCCCGGTTGATGGCCTCAAGCGGCGTGACCCCCGCATCCACCGCATTGATGCTCGCTGGTGGAGCCTGGGGGGTGGACGATTCTTCAACTCTCGTCCGGTGATCCTCCACATCCCGGGCCCACGGCTCCTGCAGCACCGGCCAGTGGGCCAGTACCTCCCGGTGGCGCACGTCGCGGCCGCCCGTCCCCGCCGCGCCCCGTGGGCCGGATGCGTGCTTCGGGATCACGGCGTCCCCACCGGCCGATACCCCGCCAGGTGTTGCTGGACACGTACGGCGATGTCATGCAGATGGGCCACACCGCTGAAGCAGAACGTGCCCCGGCACTCTCCCGCGGTGTCAAAGTCGAGGTCGCCCACGTTGAGCACACGCTCCACCGGCGACTGGAATGTGTTGAGGTTCTGCACCCGATCGGGGCGCGTGCCCTGCCCGGCGCGCACGTACCAGCCCAGCGCGCCCTTCCGCGTCGGGTGGCCGGTCCAGATCATGTCTTGGCCCTGCATCAACTCCACGTGGGACTCCATGATCGAATCATGCACCACCCCGGCGGCGGGTGGGCCGCGCGTACACTAGCCAGCGTCATCCCGATTCCCCTGCGCCAGGAGCATCACATGAGCGAGTCCGGCCCGGCAATCAGCAACCTTCAGGCCGATGGTGCGCAGTACCCGCCGCCCGCCGCTTTTGCCGCCGCCGCGCGCATCAACGACCGCAGCGTGGTCGAGAAGGCCGATGCCGACCCCATCGCCTGGTGGGAAGACCAGGCGCGGCGCCTTACATGGGACACCCCCTGGACCAGGGCCCTGGACGACGATGACGCGCCGTTCTACCGATGGTTTACGGGCGGCACGCTCAACATCGCCGCCAACTGCCTCGATCGCCATCTCGCCGAGCGCGGCGACAAGGTGGCCATCCACTGGGAGGGCGAGCCGGGCGACACCATCACCCTCACCTACCGCGACCTGCACGCCCGGGTGTGCCGCTTCGCAAACGCCCTGACGGACCTCGGCGTGGGCGTGGGCGGTCGCGTGGCCATCTACATGGGCATGGTCCCCGAACTGCCCATCGCCATGCTGGCCTGCGCACGCCTCGGTGCCGCACATACCGTGGTGTTCGGTGGGTTCTCAGCAGAGGCCCTCGGCGAGCGCATGGTCGATTTCGGGGCCACCGTGCTCATCACCCAGGATGAGGGGTGGCGCGGGGGCAAGACGATCCCACTCAAGGCCAACGCGGATGGCGCGCTCGAGCGGGCCCCGGGCGTGCTCCACTCCGTGGTGGTGCGCAGGACCGGTGGCGACACCAAATGGACGCCGGGGCGCGATCTGTGGTTCCACGACCTCGAGGCGGCGGCATCGCCCGAGCACGTGGCCCAGCCGATGGATGCCGAGCAGATGCTGTTTGCGCTCTACACCTCGGGAAGCACCGGAAAGCCGAAGGGAATCGTCCACACAAGCGGCGGATACCTCACGGGTGTGGCATCCACGCACGCGAATGTGTTCGACCTGCGCGACGACGACGTGTACTGGTGCGCGGCCGACATCGGCTGGATCACCGGCCATTCGTACATCGTGTACGGGCCCCTCGCCAACGGCGCCACAAGCGTCATGTACGAGGGCGCACCCGGGTACCCCGGCCAGGACCGCCTGTGGGACATCGCCAGTCGGTACGGGGTCACAATCCTGTACCTGGCCCCCACCGCCATCCGCATGTTTATGAAGTGGGGCGATCAGGCGCCGGCCGGGCATGACCTCTCGCACATCCGACTGCTCGGCAGTGTGGGTGAGCCCATCAATCCCGAGGCGTGGGAGTGGTACCGCACGCACATCGGCGGAGGCGCCGCGCCCATCGTGGATACCTGGTGGCAGACCGAGACCGGCAGCATCATGATCAGCCCGCTGCCCGGGCTTGACGCCCTCAAGCCGGGATCGGCAGGCAAGACGCTTCCGGGACTCCGCGCCGAGATTCTGGGCGAGGATGGCAACCCCGTCCCCGCTGGGCAGGGCGGCTATCTGGTGCTCGCCCACCCATGGCCGTCAATGCTCCGAACCATCCTGGGCGATGACGAGCGGTACATCTCCACCTATTGGGCCCGCTTCCCCGGCAAGTATCTGGCGGGAGACGGGTGCCGCCAGGATGCCGACGGGGATCTGTGGCTGCTCGGCCGCATCGACGACGTCATGAATGTGTCGGGGCACCGCCTGTCCACCATCGAGATCGAGAGCGCGCTGGTGGAGCATCCGGCGGTCGCCGAGGCCGCGGTTATCGGTCGGTCCGACCCGCTCACCGGCGAGGCCGTCGCGGCATTCGTGACGCTTCGCGACGGGTTCGAGGGGAACGACGCCCTCATCGCCGAGCTTCGTGATCACGTGGCCCTGCGCATCGGTGCCATTGCCAAGCCCAAGTCCATCGTGCTCACCCCCGACCTGCCCAAGACGCGGTCGGGAAAGATCATGCGGCGACTGCTCCGGGATGTATCCGAACAGCGCAACCTGGGTGATGTCAGCACCCTCGCCAACGAAGAGGTCGTCGCCGCAATCTCAGAGACCGCCGAGACGATGCGCGCCAGCGAGGACTGACCCGGGCGGCTACCCCAGCGCCGGGGGGATTTCCCGGCCAGCGGCCTCGAGGCGGTCGATGGCGTGCATGCGTGCCGCCTCCACCGCCTGGCGGGGCGGGGTCATGCGATGGGCCTCCCGGTACCAGGCGAGCATGCCCTCCATGGCCAGTGCCAACGCGAGGCGCCCATGGGCATCCTCCTGCCGGGCGTCCCACGCGCCAGCCACCAACGCTGCCAGCCCGAGGACCTGTGGCGACTGGGGAGGCGACTTCAGCACGGTGACCGGGCCGACGGCCGATCGGGTGAGCACCCCCCGTACGCGCGTGCCCCCACGTGCGGATGGCCAATCGGTAAAGCGCACCTCCATCGGTGCCGCGCCCCGGCCAGATGCCCGCAGGATGCCCTCGGGAATCGACCCGTCGACACTGTCGGCAATGGCCGATGCCAGACGCTTGACGGCCTCCCCGAATGCGGGACCGTGGTCCTCGTGCATGCGGTGCACCGTCCACGCCATGAGGCCGAGCGTGAGGTCAAGGCGGTCAGCGGGCACCCCACGGCCGGATCCCTCGCCCCGCGGGACAAATCGCACCGCGGCCAGGCCCGGTGCCGGGAGCGCGACCTCAAGTCGCGCGTATTCCCTGCTCAAGATCACAAAGTGGCTTTCTGATGGGAGATACGTCCGAGCGCGTTGCTACCTTCGAAATTACTCCGCAGCAAGCGCTGCAGCCTCCGCCCGGAGGGCCCTGAAGCAAGGAGACCCATGACCAAGGCCGACTTCGTCAAGCGCGTCGCACGTACCGCTGACCTCACGAATGATCAGGCGACCCGTGCCGTGCAGGCCGTTCTCGATGAGATCGAGCTCGCTCTCAAGTCCGGAGACGAGGTTCAGTTCTCCGGTTTCGGCAAGTTCTCGGTTTCGCACCGTGCAGCACGTGAAGGTGTTGATCCACGTAATCCCGGCAGCAAGATCCAGATCTCGGCTCGCACTGTGCCGCGTTTCTCGGCAGGCGCGCAGCTCAAGCGCTCGGTCGCCGGACAATAATGTGACCTTTTCCCACCTGCCGTCCGAAGTGGACGGCAGGTGGGAGAGTCATATCGCTCCTCGCCCCTACTTCTTGGTGGCGAAGTTGAGCGTGATGTATGCGCCCTCGGGGAGTGACTCCACCGAGTTGAGCGTAAACGCGTAGATCGACCCGCCGGTGGTGAACGTCGCGTCGCTCAGGTCGTAGGCGCCCTTGTCAGTGGCCGTGTCCGGCGTGATGGTCGGCTCGCCGAGGTTCGTGCCCGTGAGGGCCACCTCGTACGCCTGGTTGCTCACACCACCGCCGATCGGGATCTTCACCGAGCATGCCTCCTCGGCGCCCACGCAGTCCACCTGCGTCGCGGTTCCGCTGGTGGTGGATGTGGTGTCCGTCGTGGCAGTGGTGTCAGCGGCCGCAGTTGACGCAGCGGCGGCCGTGTCAGCCGTGGATGCGGCGGGGTCTGATGACCCACCGCAGCCGGCGAACACGAGGGTGGTGGCCGCGGCACCGGCCGCGGCAAGGGTAAGAAGACGGCGTGCCGTCATATTCGACCTCCAGGCCGTGAAGCGGTTGGGGCGGGGCTACTTCGCCTTGAAGACGAGCGTCAACATCGTGCCCTTGGGAATCGAGCTCACGGCGTTGAGCGTGAACGTGTAGATCGAGCCGCCCGTGGTGTACTTGGCCTTGCTGATGCTGTACGCGCCCTTGTCCACGTTGGGGGCGGACTTCGAGGCCAGATGCAGATCGGTATCGGTCAGCCGTACGGTGATGGCCTTGTTACTGGCCCCGCCCGCAAGCGAGACCTTGGCCGTGCACTGACTGGCACCACCCTTGCAGGAGACGGTCTGTGACCCGGCGCCAAGGGCACCAGCCGATCCGATGAGGGCGGTTGCTGCAACGCCAGCGGCAACTGCAGTGAGAAGACGTCGTGAGGGCATCTGATTTCTCCTTGTCGTGCATACGGGAATTGTCGCGCCAACGCTAGACTCGAGCGCGGTCGTCAGCCGGATTGCCGGGTGACATTCGTCCATCACGCGCTGAATGCCGGAGGCGGGACTCGAACCCGCACGCCCCGAAGGGCCGGGGATTTTAAGTCCCCCGCGTCTACCAGTTCCGCCACTCCGGCCAGACTCTCGAGGTGACTAGCGCCCGAACGTGGCGGCGCCGGGCGTGCGATCCACTGCCGACACGCGGGTGTCCTCGACCATCCGCGCCCAGTCCTCAGGGAGTAACGGCCACTTGTCGAGCACCTGCTGAAACCTCATGAACCGGGTGTTCTCGCCTTTCGAGAACATCATGCGCTGCGTGTTGCGGGGGTCCGCCATGTTGGCCGCGTGCTCACCGGGTCCGCCAGCGGGCGCGACCGCCTCACCTTTCACATCCCGGGCCTCGGTACTCATGGGCGTGAGTCTATGCCGTGCGAGCCACGGGAACGAGGCGGGGATCTGCCGCGATGCCATCCAGCAGGTCACGCTCCGACACGATCACCTCATTGGCACCGAGGGCTGACATTGCCCCCAGGAGGATCGCCATGCCGTTGACGATGACATCGGCGCGGTCGGGGTGCATCCCGGGCATCCGTCTGCGTGCGGGGAGGTCCAGCGCGGATGCGCTGTTGAGTGCCGCCTCGATATCGCTGCTCAAGAGGCGCATCCGGTGGATCCGCTCGGGATCGTAGAACCCGGCACACAGGGCGGCGGCCTGAGTGACGGTTCCGGCCAGTCCAACAACTGGACCCTCAGATGCGAACCCGCTGGTGGCCGCAGCCACCAGTCGCAGAGCCGTGTCGTGCGCCTCGTCAATCGACTTGTCGAGGTCGCGCACCACACCCAACGGAAGGCTCACCAGATTCCGTGGGCCGCCGGCATCCCCCTCGACCACCTCGGTACTGGCACCGCCGATGTCGATCACGCGGCAGGGACCGGCATCCGGCGGCAATGCCATACGGGCGCCCGCAAAGGCCAGCGCCGCCTCCTGCTCGCCGTTCACGATGGTGAGCGCGCTCCCCAGGTGCCTCCGGAAGACATCCTCAATGGCGCCATGGTTCGGGGCCTCGCGCACCGCGGCGGTGCCCACCGCCACCACGGGCGGGGATCCCGCCACGGCGATGCGCTCGGCGTAGTCGGCAAGACAGGCATCGAG
>Ga0194044_10001125_pt1 | contig 13600 bp, 12 predicted proteins | sample JunL4417m_MetaG_FD_155460 | JGI IMG/M metagenome (GOLD analysis project Ga0194044, IMG submission 155460) | Anoxic zone freshwater microbial communities from boreal shield lake in IISD Experimental Lakes Area, Ontario, Canada - Jun2016-L442-17m | ecosystem: Environmental > Aquatic > Freshwater...
GGATGTGGCCGGAGCAAGACTCGCCGACGTGTTGTTGGCGTTGTCGAAGCTGGGATACAGGACGCCGAGTACCAGAGCGATCGGCACGTACTCCTGGACAATGAACTCGCCAACGGTTCGGATGATCTCGATGAACTTGTTGCACTTGGCAGTCAGATCCTCGGTACCATCGGTGGTCACACCGCCGGCAACGAAACACGACGTCATCGGCATGCGTCCCGCGAAGAGCGCGCCGGCCTCAAACGTCAGGCGGCGAATCTTGAGCGCGCGAACATAGCTGATGATGATTGCATCCCAGAGCTGGCAGTCAGGTCCGGCATCCGGAACCATTGCAGAGGCGGATGTGGCGGAAGGAATGGCGCCAGAACCGTGTGCGGTCGACAGAAGTGCCGGGTGGTAGTTGTCGTTACCGAAGTACGGAGTCCAAGGCGGCATGGCCGGACCCTGAATGTAGCTCGGAGCGGCAAGGTGGTAGAAGTGCGTGATGCTCGACATGAGGAACTCAGTCGAGAGCACCAAGTTGCGGATGAGCACGGCCTTGGCGGGAACGCCGTAGCCGTTCGAGTCCGTTTCAAACGTGATGTGTCCGCGGCTGTACCCGAACACGTTGTCGACTGCGTACGTCGATGTCATGCCATGGGGCACAGGGCAGACGCCACAGATGCGCTGAACAAAGGTGATAGCGTCGTTGGCCGCGCGACCAAGCAAGAAGTTCTCAAAGCCACGCCACAGGTTGCCGTGTGCGTTGGCATCGAGAATCAAGCCATCTGCGTCGGTAACGACCTTGACGCCCAAGTGGCCTTCAATGCGTGAGACCGGGTCGACCTCGTGCGTAGCAGCCGAGGTGCCCGCAAAGCTCCAAACGTTAGCCATTAGTGTTGCCCTCCTTTCGTTTTCTTAGCGCGTCACGAAGGGAACGAAGCTGTCCGGATAGCCCTGTTCTGTGCACGCCATGCAGGGAGCCCCTGCGCGGGTGCAGTGACCGCCACGTGAGTTACCGTTGGCGGCTGGGTTGAATTCAGGCGACAATGATCCCTTGTTCTCCGGCTGCTGATTGTTCCAGCCGTGGATCCCACACAAAGAGTTGGCCGCAAGACCCTTGCAGCCGATCTTCATCAGGCAGCCCCGCTCGCCCGGTGCACTTGCATAGACACCTTGGTTGTAGAAACCGTAGTTCGGACAGTAGGAGCTGTGAACCGGAATCGGATACACGAGCTCCGGACGGCGCTGGCTGTCGAGCGTCACAAGGCTGGTGCCCTTGACGAGGTCGATGACGACCAGGCACGTCGTCAGAACGAACCACCACGGGTTGGTGGGACAACCAGGAACGTTGACCACCTTGGCAGCCGCCGCCGCTGCAGGAACAGCCAACAGGAAGTCATAGACGCCCTGGGCTCCGGTCTGCGATTCGGTCGGATCAAATCCGCCAGCGTCCTTCATGGCCACCGCGGCGGTGATCTGAGGCTTGCAACCGGGATACCCGCCAAAAGCAGCGCACTGCCCGATCGCGATGATCTTGACGCACTTGGCCATAGTCGCGAGGTTCTCGACGACCGTGGGCATGTCCTGCTCCTTGGAGCCGTCATTGGCTACGCCAATAGAGCACCACGGAATAGAAGTGCCGCTGTCGCCCCACGCGCCGGTGTTGCTCATCTTCTGCACGGCGCCCTCAACGACGAGAACGAACGGGGAAGCGTCTTCACCGTTCGTCTGGAAGTCGGCGAGCCACTGAGTAGCGAGGTCGCCGCCCATGCCCATGACCGTTTCGTGATACTGCAGGTCGATGATGTCGATGACTACGTCGGCGATGTTAACCGGCTCTGAATTCGCCGGCATGATCGTCGTGTAGTTCGTATCCTTGTACTGCTTTGACGTGTAGATATCGGTACGCGTGGGCTCTCCCAGCGTCGGGAAGGCGCCTCCGAGGGCATTAGTGACGCCCATGAGGCCCAGCGCTGCGCCGGTGGTGTACGGCGTGCCGTAAATCTGGCCGTAACCGCTAGCGTCCGAACCGCCGTCCTCAAGAATGCCAAGGAGCGACGTGGAACAGCCGGTGCACTCGGCACCGTGAATCCAAATAATCTTGGGCTTGGCTCCACCTCCGCCAAAAACCCCGTTCGTGTTGCCGGCGAAAGCCTGCGTGATCTGCGAGAAGTCCGCCTGGCTCATGCCCGCTGCTGCGGCCAGTGTCCCCATTCTGGTGACAAACTGGCGCCTGGTGATAGCCATACTCTTGCCTCCTAACCAGGTTCGCGAAAAAAGCTGGTCGTTGCCCGTGCTAGCCGAAGAGCGTCACCGCCTCCTTTCTATTCGGCCGTCCGAGCAGCTGAACCGCAGCCGGAGGGTTCTCCGTCGAGACGGCGGTTCAGCGTCCTACTAAAGAAACTCGAACCCTCCTTGTGGGGGGGATTCAACATATTGGTCCTCGGCTCATCCGAGGACGGCAAATGTAACAACCGTTACAAGGGCCATGTGCGAACAGTACTCCTGCTCTTGCTCTCCGTCAATACTCCACATGGCGCACACACAATCTGCGAAATGGAGCCTACTCATCGCGCGGTTCCTTCTGACCGAAGCGCTCGATGAACTCTCCGGCGTTGACAACGTCGATCTCGAGCAGCTTGGCCATGCGACGCAACTCGGGCACCTCGGTGCAGAACAGGTATGCACGCGCGGAGCTCGCGAGCGTGACGGCCTCTTCGCGCTCGATCTCGTACTTCTCGACCAACGCGTTCACGTCGGACTCAGAGTATTCGACCGCGGAGAACAGATCGGCCATCTTGACGGTGTCAGTCTCGAGCAGCTTGATCAGCTCGTATTCGACCAGAGTGGTGTGCCACACCCGACGGCGCTTGGGCATCAGGTCGGCCTCACCCGCCCGGATGATGCTCTCCACAAACTCAGATGTCGCAAAGAACTCACGCTTGCGCAGGAAGAACAGGAACGGCAGGAGCAGGAGCGGGAGCAGACAGGGCCAGAGGTTCCTAGGATTGACCTCCGGCAGCCCCGCTACTTGCGCTGGCCACCCCCATACGTCGATGCGCCCGTTGGCGGTATCGGCAATGAACATCTTGTTGCTGCGATTGCGCGCTATTCCATTGGGATAGCTGAATTGCCCGTCGAGCAGCCCCTGCTCACCAAAGCTGAGTATCTTAGCCCCCTTCATTGTCCAGATAGTCGCGTCGTGAGCCAGCGTGTCTACCAACACGAACCGACCTGGGCTCTTGACATCGTCGGACGGGAATGGCGCAAGGGCCGCGAGGCCCCGAGGTAGGCCGGCCGTGACGATTGTCAGCTTGAAGTTGCCTTTGAGGTCATAGACCTTGACGCGCCGGTTGTTGCTGTCAGAAACGTAGAGCTCGTTGTTGGCGACCATGACCCCGTTGGGGAACTGGAACGCCTCAGGCGCGGTGGTAGGGTTCTCGACGATACCCGCGAATCCGATACTTCGCTGGAACTTGCCATCGGGAGCAAAGATGAGTAGGCGGTGACCCTTGAGCAGCTCGGTCACGTACATGGTGCCGTCTGCGCCGAATGCAATCGCAATCGGCTGCCAAACCGCACGCATGGTGTTGGAGACGGGGAGCTGGTCGGCGGGAAAGTCCGGTTTGAACTCGCCGACATATGTGCCATCAGGCTTGAACTTCCAGACCGTGAACTTGCGCCGGTCGGTGACGTAGATGTTGCCGTCTTTGGGGTTCTTGGCCAAGTTGAGAGGAGTGACCGTCTGACTGGAACCAAAAGACCCGGTCATCTTGCCGTCTTCGGTGAACGTGAGGATCCGAGCCCGCAAGGAATCCGCTACGTAGACGGTCCCGTTGTCCAGCAGCACTCCGATGGGGCGCTGCAGCCTATCGGCCCCTGTACCGCTAAAACTATAGAGGAACACCGGCGGAGCGACGGTGCCTTGAGCGGAGGCAGCCAGATTGAACTTCAGTTGCTTGGTCTTAGCGTAGTAGTAGAAGTAGCCACCAAGAAGAGCGAGCAGAATGGCCAGAACGATGACTATGGCCAGCAGTCGCTTCTGTCGTCTTGTCACCTAGAACTCCTTGAACGTCAGAGAGAATCCGGATTCGATGCGGTCGTCTACTTGATCTTCTTCTTGGGTGGCACTGGCGGAGGAGTCAATGCCTTGATGGCAGCCATGATCTCCGGGTCACCAGTGGCGATCTTGCTGGCTTGAGTGTACGCATCGAGCGCAGCGGGCTTTTGGCCCATGGCCGCGAGAATCTGCGCCTTTAGCTTGAGCCCCTCAGCCAGGTTGGGATCAATATTGGCGGCTATCGTAGCCAGATCAAGAGCGGCGCTCGGGTCAGCTGCCATCTTGGCCCTCGCGTCTTGGACCAGCGTCGCAGGATCACCAAACTGCTCCAGCGCCACTCGCGGCTCCTCCGCGTTAGGATCAGCCTGCGCCGCTCGCGAGAACTGGTATGACGCGCTGACCTTGTCGCCACTTCGCATGAAAAGCTCACCGTAGAAGTAGCGAGCAACCGCGAAATTGGGATCGAAAGTTAGCGCAATCTCCAGCTGGCGCTTCGCCTCGTCTGACTGGCCCATGCCATCTAACGCACGCGCAAGCCAGTAGTAGGTATCGGAAGCGTCCTTGCGAATCCTCAAAGCGCCCTTGAATTGAGCAATCGCCTTCGGATAGTCCTTCTGCGAAAGGGCTATGCGTCCCATCTGGAAGAGAGCGATCTCGCGCTTGTCGTTGACGCCCTCGAAATCGGCTCCCGCCGTCAAGTCGACAACCTTTTGGAAATACCCCTCTCCCTCGGCGGTTCGCCCATTTTGGATGGCCACCTGACCGAGGTCGAGGAAAGCACTGGTGTTCTTGGGATCGATTTTGAGGGCGGCATTGAACTGCTCAATGGCCTTCTGCGTCTTGCCCGCAGCCGCATAGGCCTCCCCAAGCCGCACGCGCAGCGCCGAATCGTTGGGGTTCTTGCGCGTTGCCTGCTCGAGTGAGACAACCACGCGCATCGCCGGGACGTTGCCCTCGGCGACCGCTCGATCTCTATAGACGGTCCAGCCAAAGAAGCCAGCAACCCCAACGACCACTATAGCGAGCCCAATTGCCGAGAAGAAGAGAATCCGATCGAGTCTGCGAGATGAATCCATAAACCCGTTTGCCCTTCAGTCTTGAACGCTCGGTTGAAGATGAAACCTTGATGTGCCGCTGAAGTCCGGTCCGCGGCGGTTAGAGAATCCGACACGACCGACGATTTGGCTTGGGAAGCAAACCCCTATCCAAGTCGACCTAGATATTCAGACTAGCATGGCACCTTAGACAGAGAGACGCTCCTGGATAGGGGGCGATCTTTTGGTTGAGCGGATCCAGCGCGCCGTGACAACCGTAGCACAGTCTCAGGTCGTGCCCCTGCTGCTTCGCAACAACCTGGGCGCCAGGCGAATCGCCAAAGTCCACGTGGCACTCGTAGCAGCGATATGGCTTTCCCTTCGTCTTGGCAACATTGAAGTGTACGGCATGCTCGGCCATGCCCTTGTCCTGAATAGCTGTGGCCGGCTTCTGTTTTGCGAGCTCGTGACATGGGGCGCACGCCGCTTCCACGAGTTCCCCGTTCTTGACCTTGCTGTGGTGGCAGTTCTGGCACCTGCGCCGATCGCGGTGGCAGATGTTGCAGTCAGTCGCCAAGACGCCCTTGGGCGGCTTGTGGTTCTGGATGAAGTCAGGAGGATGGGGAACGACCGTCTGGTGACACCTCTGGCACGAGGGTCCTGTGTGGCAAGCACCGCACGAACCCTTGCCTTCGAGGAAGAGTTTGCCGTGCTTTCCCTGCCACCCTGAGTCCGTGTGGTCGGCCGGAATGACGGGTTGTGTCGGTGCCCCGGGACTGGTGCTGCGTCCCAGGTGACAGTCGATGCAGAACTCCGGTTTGTGGCACATCGCGCAATACGCCGGGTCGACGTTCGCCATCTTCTTGTGCTGCCCGGCGATGAAGTCCTTGGTATGGTTTTTGGGCACGAGGTCGAAGTTCTTTGGGTGGCACTTGAGGCAGTCCTCGCCTGCTACCAAACCCTGGCCCTGATGGTTGAGTCCGTGGCACCGGTAGCACGAAAGCATGTCCGGAACAGAGGTGCCCTTGGCCGAGTGCCCGAACTTGGGGTGGCACGCCTCACACGGATAGTCGCGCCTGAGGTGGGCAGCGTGCGCGAAAATGAGTCGACCGGGAACGATCGCGTCAAGATCCGGGTGGCAATAGACGCACTGCGACATCGAGGTCGGCCCAGTGGGATAGATCTTGATGGAAGGGTCTTTGGGGCGATCCGTGATGATTGACGAGTAGGTATCGGGCAAGGGTGCGATCTTGACGCTCTCCTTCGCATGGCAGGGATTGCAGTCCTTGCTCGCGGTATGGCACATCATGCAGTCGTTGACGCCGGTCTTCTTGGCACGCTCGGCGTGCGGCTTGCCTGCGTATTGTTTGATTGGCTGATGGTTCTGGGGAATCAGATCAAACGCGGGGGTGTGGCATTTGGCGCATTCCGAACCCGCAAGCTCACCCTGAGGTCCATGCTGGACGCCGTGGCAGGCGTAGCAGACTTCCATCGGCACCGATTCGGTCACGCCCGCCTTGTGCGGCAAACGCGAGTGGCAGCCGTCGCAGCTGACCATAAGGTGGCTGCCATGATTGAACACAAGGCCTGGCTTCTTGACCGAAGACAGGTCCAAGTGGCATGGAGCACATTGTGTGGGGTCGACCGGCGCCGACGTGTCGATGGCCTGCGAGGTGGCCGGATCAAACTCGGTCGCTGCCGTTCCCGAGCGCACGGACACAAGCAGGAAGGCGGCTGCGAGAACAATCGCAGCCACCCCCCAGAGCTTCACACGCGGACTATCGGCGTTCCGCTTCACGATGTGTTGGAACTCCCGTTCATCAGTTTCCGCCGATCATGCCCCGGATGTTGCCGATGAACTGCAGGACCGGGTTAGCTTGCTGTGCGGCTACCTTCTGATGGATTAGCTTGCCTGCGTTCGCCGCGAAGTTCTCGTTGGAGCCCTTGTGACAGCCCGCCTGACCGCAGGTGGCGCCAAGATTTGCCGGGTACACGCTGGACTTGGGGTCATTTTGGGGCAGGATATCGTGAGACTCGTGGCACTGCCAGCATGCAGGCGCATCGGCGGCACCCTTCTTGTACGCACGACCGTGGTAGTAGTCGTTGTAGGTTGCATACCTCTCGCCGTGTTGCTTGCAGCGCGCGCATGTGCGATACGCCGAGGCGTGCATCGCTGCACTCGCCTCCTGGGTATCGAGACGCTGGATGAAATGCCCGCCGTGACACGAGGCGCAGGTCGCGGAGTCGTAGTTGCCGTCGCGGATCTGCTTGGCATGAATCGACTCGTTGTACAGCGCGACTGGCGCCCGGTCCTTCTCGACTTTGGAATCCTGATGGCAGGTACCGCACTGAATGCCGGCGTTGACGTTCCAGACCTTGGTTGCCGACGGCTTGTCGTCGTAGCGATAGTCGGGGTGACACTGCTGGCAAGTGATGGCGGCGTGTGCTGAATCCTCAACGCCCGTGACCTGGAAGGACTTGTTTCCGCCGGCTAGGGACTTGAGCAGAGTCGCATTGCCGTGGCAGGTCAGACAGCCCGACCTACTGCTGCCGTCAGAGACACTCGGGTCGTAGTCCCAAACATTCTTGGGTTGCCACTTGATGCCCTTGAGATCATGGCAGGTGATGCAGTCGGCCGGCTTGTGACACATCATGCACTTGGTGGTGGTTTCGAGCTCGGCTGGCTTGACGTGGGGCTTGGCGGCCCAGTCGGCGACATGGAATGCGGGACGCAGCTGCCAGCGCGGCGTGTTGTGGCACGCCTCGCACTCGCCCTTGGCGATAATACCGCGGGGACCATGACGCAGGCCGTGACAGTTGAAGCAACCCTTCATGGTGGGTCGCTCGGTTCCAGACGGCCGGTGCGGGAACCTCTGGTGGCAGTCGCTGCACTGCATAAGGATGTGGTTGCCGTGCGAGAATATAATCTCGTTGGCGTAGTTCTTGGTCGCCGCGATGTTGGCGTGGCATAGCACCGTGCACTCGCCCTCGTAGACAGGCGAGAGAGCGAGCTGCTGCAGCGCATCAGCAGGCGTCTGTGGTGGCGCCGGGTCGGCAGCGAAAGCTATCGAGGCGATGGCGAGAGACGCCGAGAACGCCACTATCGCAAGCGCAGCGGCCAGCCGGTGGGCATGTGCTCTGTTCTGTAGGGACATGCTGTGCAACCCCTTCTTCCCTTGTGAGGTCCTTTGCAACCCCATGACTTATGACCCGCTTCTTCTGAAGACCTGTCCTACCTGATAGAGCGCATTACTGATCGCCTGCCTGGCAGAGTGGGCGATGGCATACACCGGGTTCTCGTTTAGCACGTCCTCCTTGCGATGGACCAACTTCGCGTAGGCGGTGTATTGGTCGTTGATCGTGCCCTGATGACATTGACCGCAGGTGGTCACGAGATTGTCAGGGTTGGTCCACGAGTTTCGATCGGACGAGGGCAACACCTTATGCGCAGCGTGGCACTGCCAGCAAGCGGGTGCGTCTTGCGCCCCGCGTCTATAGGCAGCCCCATGATAGTAGTCAGTGTAGGTGAAGGCAGCCTTTTCGTGGCACTTTCCACACATCTCGAGTCCTGATGCGTGGACCACTTCCATCGCGGCCGTGTCGGTCTTGCTCGGAATGGCATGGCCGCCGTGGCAGTCGCCGCACAACGGGCGAGGCTTGCCAGGGGCGCTCGATTCGGGGGAGCCCACCGTAGACGAGGTGTCCCCCGGCTGACTCGCTTGCGAATGGAAGCCGTCCGTGTAGTCGTTGAAAGACGGGTTGTGACAGTTCTTGCATGAGGATTTCGCGATGTCCCGCCACTTCTCGCCGTTCCTGACGATGGTCTCGTGCGGAGTCTTGTAGGCAAAGTCGGTGTGGCATTCCGTGCATCCTACTTGCTTGTGGGCCGACTGTTTGAGCACTTCTACGTCAACCCAGAGACTTACGGCCTGACCGTCAACTATGTGGACGAGACTCGTATCCTCGTGACAGACAACGCAACCCGAGCGCCCGGCCGTCGGGAGGGTCCAGTCGAGGTTATAGGTCGAACCCGGCGCGGCGCTCGTCGCATCCTTGGCCGCCTGGGAGGGAGTTACTGCCGCACCAAGAGCGACGCCTCCCAAGGCCGGAAGCAGCAGTACCGCCATGAGCGTCACAGCGGTTATGGGGTGCCTCAGACGCATCAGGCTCCTATTCCTGCTTTCCTATGCGTGATCGCTAGACGCGGTCGCGGGGACCTCGCTATGGCCAAGTTCGACATGGTGGTCTTCTTCTTCCTTCTTCTCAATGAAACTCAGACCAAAGAAATCGAGGAACGCAGGAAAGTCCTCTGTAACCGAAAGATACACATGAATCGTCGTTAAGACTATAAAGAGCCAGTTGACCACGTAGTGGATCGTGCGCGCATACCAGCCTGCCAAGTCGGTTGAACCGAGCAGCGAACCAGCCCACAAGCCCACGATGACATCACGTCCGGTAACGCCGGCGTGGCCAAAATAGGTGACAGTCTGGGTGAACGGGACTGGGTAGGTCAGTAGTGCCAGGCCTGTGATCGCCTGAATGATGAGCAGCGGAACGAAGATGATGTACGTCGACTTTTGCATGACGTTGTACTTGCCGAGGTGAGGCTTGGATGGCTTCACAAATATGTAGTAGAGGATGACCTTGGGCGCGGTAATGATGTCGCGTTTGGTGATGGCAAACTCGCGGTAGTCTCGGCGTCTGGACGAGAAGGCGTACCACAGACGCACGGCGAGGTTTCCAATGACAATGACCATAGCCACGTAGTGGACCCAACGCATCACGCTTCGGCCGCCGTTGTAGAACGGGAACCGAATGTACATGCCCGAGATCGCCAACGCGATCATGGCGACCACATGCTGGAAGTGCATCAGTTTGGGGGCCGCAGGAATCGGTCCACCTTCATGGTGTGGCCATTCCCATCCCACGAAACGACGCTTGGCCCTGCCGGTGAGGATGTTGCCCAGGAAATGCCCGCACAGCGCAATGACGATCACGCCGTAGAGCAGCGTGAACACCACGTCTATCCAGACATTGAGTTGCGTCAGTCCTATCAACTGACATCCTCTGCTCCGTGATGGGCCCGCGCCTGTCGACTGACACGGCTGGTCTGCCCTCGGGACGAACTGAGTTCACTGCGCGCGAGTGCCGGTCGCGCACTGTGGCGCCCCTCAGGCTTGTAACAGCAGTTACACACATACTAGGGACGGCCACGAGGGGTGTCAACGAAAACGGGGGTAGCGAGGACGCCTTGGCGGCGGTGGCTGGAGGCTATTTTGGCTGGAAGCATCGGGATGGGGAGGGCGGATGCGGCCTTGGAAGCCAGCGGTCAGGGGGGCCTGTCTGGATGCTGTCGACAAAGTGGGTACAGTCGTACCCGATATTGGTACGGTCGTCCCCACTTTGCGTAGCGGTATTGCAGCGGGTGGATCCGGGTGCTTCTGCCGGATTCGAGAGAGTCTCTGGACAGGCCGCTGGAGCTCGGGGCTGGGTTCAAGTTCGTGGGCCGGTAGAAGCGCGTTCGAGCGGCTTCTGCAGTGCTGGGAGTTCAAGAGGCGCCGCAGGCGGGAGAGGATCCGGCACAATTGCGTGGACAGCCTCGACGCCGAAAATGCTCACCGCGTGGCGACCCGATGGACCTCAAAACACAGCTTCCCCACTCAGGAAGATTGAATAGTGGGATGCACTATTGATACTTACAGGCGAAGTCAAAATTGGATTGCGCTGGGAGACACGGTATCTAATCGATTTCGAGTACTTTCTTTCTGCGGCAATGCACCAGGTTGCGAATCCCGATGTTCAAGAATAGTATTCTTTACAATCGATAGTCCCATGACACGGAGGCCACTTCATTGGTCAAGGGACTGCAGATGGGTGCGCCTGAGCTCCGCCATAGGCTGCTTGAGTTAGACAGAGCCGTGGCTGCTCTGCATCCAGACAGAGATTTCTACCTGGTCTTGGCTGACCGCGGCGCACTTCTGCTTATGGGTCGCCTCTCACGAGCAACCGAGGATATGGATGCGCTCAAGTGCTCACCAGAACTCGTTGCGTTGATGGAAAGGTATGACATCAACAACCGCATCCAAGGAGCGTATGGAGACCATTTCCCCTACAACTGGGAGGACCGGCTTGTACCGTTGGACGTGGAGACCGCAGCCATCAAGTGCTATGCCGCGTCCTTGGAAGACATAGTGGCGTCAAAGCTGTGCTCGGACCGATCGGATGACGAGTTCGATGTGCGCAGGGCTGAAATCATAGCGGCCATCGATTGGAACCTGCTTGAGATGGTTTCCCACGAGATGGAACGGAGCCAGCTCAATCCGCGGAGGCACAAGAACTTCCTCTACAACTACGAGACATACCGAGGAGAGTGTGGACCGTGAGGCAGCTAACGCTCAAAGGGTATCTGGATTCCTATGTGCCGTACCTGGCTCGAGAAGACACCCTGGCCCTCACACGGCTCGCGCGGCTGTTGCCCAGTGAACCGCGCCTTGCTGCGCCGTTGTTGCTTTGGGCGACAGTAACTGGTCACGACGAAAGGCTCGGCAAGCTGCTGCAGGATGAGGATCGCAAGGAGGAGCTTGCGGGCCTTGTGTCACTCCAGTCCCGGTCCTGTCTGGAGAAAGCCCTTGCCGACGAGGATCCGCAGTTGCAGCCTGAGTTTTTCAAGGTCTGGCGGAGCTTTGTTACAAGAAGAGATGCAACGCGCCGTGACGCGGATCTGAAGCTTGAAGCGCGTCAGCGTGCCCTCGTTCTCGCACAGGAGAAGGGCGTATCACGCTATCGGATGGCCCGGGACTTGGGCCTAAATGACGGGAATCTGCATGCCTTTTTGGCACAGGGCAACGTCAGCAAGCTTTCGCTAGAGCGAGCGTTCGACCTTGTGGGCTATCTGCAGAAGTGGAACAGCCCGAAGTCAGGCGCACGCGCCTGACGCCTCACACATCCTCAATCCGCGCGCGCGCCGCAACCGTTATGCCGGCCGTGTCGAGGTAGGCTGCCGAACGTTCCTCGTCGGCAAGTTCGATGCGGAGTGCGATTCCGCAGTGCGAGCCGATGGTCTTGGGGGCTGGGATCGGTACGACGTCGATGCCGAGGTCGCCTAGGAGCGTTTCGGCGTCAAGGGCGTCGTGGGTTGATTGAAATCCCAGGACGGCGAAGAGCCGGGGCTCGCGGGTCACGAACCCTCCTGGGCAAGGGTCGCAAGGGCGACGAGGGCGACGTCGATGTCGTCGGTGGTGTTGGCGTAGCCGATGCCGAGGCGTAGGGCGCCGGCGTCGAGAGTGCCGACGGTGCGGTGGGCCCAGGGGGCGCAGTGCAAGCCAGCTCGAGTGGCAATGCCCCAGCGCTTGTCTAGGGCGAAGGCGAGGCGGTCGACGTCGATGCTGTCGTGGACGATCGAGACGATTGGTACGCGCGGGACGCTGGGATCGGGCCCAAGGACGGAGAAACCGGGTAGGTCGAGAATGCCTTCGTGCAGGCGGCGGACCAGACGGCGTTCCTCGGCGCGGAGTTGCTCGGCGTGAGTGGCGAGGAAGCGGACTGCGGCGCCAAGGCCGGCGATGCCGGGGGTGTTGGGGGTGCCGGCCTCGTAGCGGTCGGGGCGCACGAGCGGAGCGGTCTCGTCGGCGCTCGATCCGCCTCCGGTGCCGCCGGTGACAAGGGGTGTGGGGTTGCAGTCGGATGCTAGGTGGAGGACGCCGACACCCTGCGGGCCGAGCAGGCCCTTGTGGCCGGAGCACGCCCAGGCATCGGCGCCGAGGCTCGCGAGGTTGACCGACAGATGACCGCCTGCCTGAGCACCGTCCACGAGCATGAGCGCGCCGGCGGCGTGCGCGATGTCGGCGAGGTCGGCGATGGGCTGGATCGTACCGGTCAGGTTGCTGGCGTGCTGGCAGACCACGGCGCGGGTTGGGGCCGCGTTGACTGCGGTCTCGACCTCCTCGGCGATGATGGTGCCGGTAGAGTCCGCGTCGACAAGGACGACTTCGATGCCGAGCTGGGAGAGGTCGAAGAGCGGGCGGGCTACAGCGTTGTGCTCCATGGAACAGGCGACCACGCGATCGCCGGGTTTGAGCAGGCCGCGCAGGACTAGATTCAAGGCCTCGGTGCAGCTCGGTGAAAAGAGCAGGTTGTGGGCGTCGGACACGCCGAGAAACGCGGCGACATCGCGGCGGGACTCGTGGATGAGGCGCGAGGTCGCAATGGCCATTCGGTAGGCGCCGCGGCCTGGATTGCCGCCGTATTCGGTGAGCGCTTGGGAGACGGCGGCCACGACCTCGGGTGGCTTGGGCCACGATGTGGCGCCGTGATCGAGGTAGATGGTGGGGAGCGGCTCCGGGGACGCGGGGCGCGGGAGCATCGGGGGCGGAGTCGGCATGCGTCAGTTGTGTCCGTCGCCGCGCGCCATCTTGGCGGCGTGGTCGAGCTGGGGAGCGATGAAGCCGAATGACTCGCGCGCGGCCTTCTCGGAACCGGGGAAGTTGATGATCAGCGTGGTGCCGCGCTGGACTGCGGTCCCGCG
>Ga0194044_10001127_pt1 | contig 13583 bp, 10 predicted proteins | sample JunL4417m_MetaG_FD_155460 | JGI IMG/M metagenome (GOLD analysis project Ga0194044, IMG submission 155460) | Anoxic zone freshwater microbial communities from boreal shield lake in IISD Experimental Lakes Area, Ontario, Canada - Jun2016-L442-17m | ecosystem: Environmental > Aquatic > Freshwater...
CCCCGAGATATTGTTCATTGCGATACAGCCGCACGGTGGCGGGTGTGGTCTGGTCCGCCTGGACGAATATCTTGACCTCGAAGGCCTGCCCCTTCTTGAGCTTGGGCGGTATTTGCAGCCGTTGGACCGACACGTCGTTCACGCGAGTCACGCCCATCGGCACAACGTCCACCGTTACGCCGAGCGGTTTGGCAGCCAAAACGGCGCTCATCGCGTCCCCCACGTTTTCATTGCCGTCGGTCAGCAGCACCAGCCGCTTCTGGCCGGTCTCGGGAAATGCCGCGGTCGCCAGGCGGATTGCGCCAGCCAAATCCGTCCGCTCGGTGCCGACGACGGCTTGGATCTTCTGCAAATCCACCGCTGCATTGGGCGAGGACTCGATGCTGGCTTCGGTGCCGAAGACGATGACGCCCGCCTTGTCGGCATTCTTCTTTTGCCGGGAGATTTTGTTGACGTATTGCTTCGCGGCATCTTGCTGCGGTGACGGGACACTGTCGGAGCGATCCAGGGCGAAGAAGACGTTCATCCCTTCCATCGGCCGCTTCCATTGCAGGCCGGCGATAGCAAACACCAGCGCGGTCAGCACAACCGTGCGAATGCCCAATGCCGTCCAGCGCCGCCAGGGGCTGACCTGGACGTCGCTCTTCCATGCGAACCAGAGCACCCAGGCCAGCGCGGGAGCCAGCAGCAGCAGGTAATAGGGATGAGTGAACTGGAAGCTCATTTTCGCATCAGTTTCTGCACCCGGTGATTTTGCGAGTCGGCCACATAAAGATTCCCAGCCGAGTCGAGCGCCACACCCCAGGGGTTGCTGAATTTGCCTGGTTCCGCGCCCGGGCCGCCAATGATTTCAATCGACTGGTCGTTCGCGTCGAAGATCTGGATGCGGCTGTTGCCGAACTCGCAGACGTACTGGCGGCCGGCCTTATCGACGCAGATGTCGTAGGGATAACTCAACTCGCCCTTGCCCGTGCCTGCCTTGCCGTGGGCGCGAATGAATTTTCCGTCCTTCGAGAATATCTGGATGCGATGATTGCACGAGTCGGCAACATAGACTCGATCCAGCACGTCCACACACAGGCCCTCTGGCCGGTTGAATTCGCCCGGCGCATTGCCCGGACGGCCGAAACTATCCAGGAGTTGAGGCGAGAGGAGGCTGTTGTGGCTCGGGACAGTCGTGCTGCGGTTCCCACTGAACCGCTGGACGCGCTCGACTGTGCCGTATTCACTGACCAAGACTTCGGCGCGCGAGTTCACGGCCACGGCGCGCGGCAACATGAACTCGCCGGCGTTGGTGCCGCGTTTGCCCCATTGGTCAACCAACTTGCCTGCGGGCGAAAAGAAGTTCACGCGTTGATAATGAGGCTCGACCACAACGATATTGCCATCCCGATCATGGCCCATGCCCTTCGGCTTGCCGAGATCGGTTTGCGGCATCTGCCAGGAGAGCTGAAAGACGCCGTTCGATGAGAACTTTTGCACCCGGCCGGTCATATCCACCACGTAAAGGTTGTCCTGCGCGTCCACAGCGACTGAGCGGGGCTTGTTGAGTTCGCCAACCCCCACACCGCGGGAGCCGATGACCTGCACGCGGCTGAAGAGCTGGCTTTGAAGCTGCGCCTGGTTCGAGAGCGGATTGGGGGCGCAGCCGGCGATAAGCGTGACGGAGCCAGCGAGCACCACCAGACTTCGTGTTACGTGTTGAGCGGAAACGCAACACATGCTCCGCAGCGCGCGCCACATTTTCCATAACGCCAGCGGACTGACGGCCAGCACCAACAGCGCGAGGCAAAGCGCATTTACCTGGGCGTTATGGCCATAATGCAGCAAGTTGAACACCCGAAGCGCCAGGGTCTCGCCACCGGGCGGCACCACGAGAATCATCGATTCCACGTCCCAGAGGCAAAGTAGAAATACGATATACCAGGCGGCGGCAACCTGTGGGGCGATCTGTGGCCAATGAACGTAGCGGAGCATTTGCCATCGCGTCGCGCCGCTCAGCGTGGCGGCGTCCGTCAGATCGCGGTCGGCGGTCCGCATGGCATGCAAGACGGTATTCCAGCCGGGCGCCAAGTACCGGATTACCAGCGCCAGAATGACAACGCCTGCGCTCTGATAGAAGAGTGAAAACCAAGAGCGGTTTAGTGCCACGATCAGGCCAATGCCAAGAAAGACCCCCGGCAGGAGGAACGGGAGCCACGCGAGCCAGCCCAAGAATGAGATGAATGAGTTAAATGGCGAGCAACCCAGGCGCAGCCCGATGCTCCGCGCCCCAGCGGTCAAACCGAGCGCAACGACCACAGTGGCGGAGACGGCGGCAAACCAAATTGAATTCCAGATCGCCCCCTGCCCGGCCGCCAGCGCGCCGGGCAGTTCCGTCCAGGTACGTTTGACCGAAAGGAGTTGAAAGATGGGCAGACCTACCGAGAGCAAGCAGAGCAGGAGCGTGCATAGGCCGGCGGAGTAGAACCAGATGGGGCCGAGTTGCCGGCGGAAGCGTTTTGGTGAGACCGCTGTTTCCATGTGCGGCCAGGGGACTTCGCGCCGGGTAAAGTAGAGCAGCAGGAGCAACGGACCGAGCACGAGCGGCCAACTCGACCGGAGCGCGCCCAGAGTGTCGAAGGTGGTATTGAAGCGCACCCACATTTCCGCGGGAAACACTTTCACCTGGAGGATGGCGGGGACGGCGAAATTGTTGAGACTGAGGACGAATACGAGCACGGCGGCCAGCGCCAGCGCGCTTCGGGCCAGCGGCAGCAGCAGGCCGCAAATCAGCGTCCAGCCAGTCACCGCAGTGTCGCTTTCGAGTTGGGCGGGTTCGAGCCGGTGCCAGGCACTCAAGACCGCCAGCAGGGGGATAGGCCAAAGGAGCAGGGCCAGAATCCAAACGGTGCCGCCCAGCGAGATGATGTTCAGCGGCAACCAACTGCGCCAGACCCCGGCAGAACCCAGGAACTGGAGCCAGCAGTTGGTGACCAGGAAAGGAGGGAGCGCCAAAGCGGTAACGGCCAGAGCGAGGACGCAACTGCGCCAGCGCGGCGCCAAACCTGCCAGCCAGAGCGCGGCGAGAAAACCAAGGCCCTCCGCCAACAGAGTTGTCAGGCCGCTGACCAGCAGACTGTTTTTGAGCAGCAGCCAGTTCATCGCAGGAAGATTTGGTTGAGCCGGGTTGTCGTGCCTTGGAGATCGCGCAGCAAGGCATCCCAACTCACTTGGAGCGTGGGAACAGAGACTTCACTGGCGGAGGCCCCCTCCAACGCGTCTGCCGCCACTAACTGCCGCACCACGCCGGGCTGTTGGAGGTATGCAAACAACCGTTGCGCCGCTGCCGGATGCGGCGCCCCGCGCGCCACCCCCACGGTGTTTGGAATCAAAAGCGTTTCTTCAGTCATCGGCAACGGCATGATGGGCAAGCCCTCCTGTTGCCCGGCAGCGATGTCATCTGAATCGGTCAGACCGATCCAGGCATCACCGCGGCCGACCGTCTTGACAACCACCGAGTTGCCGTCCACCAGGAACGGTTCATTGGCAGCCAACGCCCGGCACCAGGCTTCCCAGAGCGTGTCGCCCCAATGTTGACGCAGAGCCTGAAAATGCGTCGCCGTCGTGCCAAACTGCGGATAGGCCAGCGCCACTTTGCCGCGCCAGGTTTTATTCGTCAGATCGAGCAAAGAGTGCGGCGCGGACGCGAGCGAAAGCCGGTTGGTATTGATCACGATTCGGCGGCTGCGATAGCCAAACGCGGCCCAGCCATTGGTCTCACGGAAGACATTTTGTGCTGCCAGTTGGCGCGTGCGGAGCTCTTCATTGCCCCAGAATACGTCGCATTGCGGATGCGGACGCTCGGCGAGCAGGCGGTTGGCAAGGCCAACCGTCTTCACTGCTTCGCTGTCGTAAACCGCGGGCGCTTTGACTCCGGTTTGCCTGGTGAATTCGCGCAGAATCGGCTCGGCGTAGTCCTGGTCCTGGGCGCAGTAGGCGACCACTTGATGCCGTTTGCCTGAAAAACCGCACCCGCCGTCAACCGCTGGAAGCAGCAGTGCGGCAACAATGCCAGCCAATAACGGCAGCACCCACCAGAACTGCGCGATGACTTCGCTTCGGCCAAACTCATCCTTCGGCCAGTTGCGGTCTTTGGGGGGGAGTGGAGGCACGCCGCTCATTTCCTGCCTCCTGAAACGAGAGAGCCTGGGTGCTTCCGAGCCGCGTCGCAGCACGTTCTCATACGGTCCTCCGATGGTAATACCACCACTCAACCAGCAGCACCAGGAGACCGAGCGTGGCTATGGTGCGCCATAGTTCCATGTTGGCGCGTTGCCTGGTCGTGGCAGTCACTTTCGTGTACTTGCCCAGTTGCATTGCCTCGTGCGGTTTGATGTTACTCTCGGCCATGTCGAGCAGGTTCACGCAAAAGACCGTTTCATTCGTCCCGAGGCGCAGCCGGTAGGTGCCTTGCTTGAGCGTGTCACCGAAAACCAGTTCGCTGGCATTCGGATCGAGGGTCAGCGGTTTAGCCGTGCCGCCGGGGAGCGTGACTTGGGCACTGGTGGTCGGTTCTGTGAGGGCCAGGCGGAACGGGTCCCCGGATTTCACCAGCAGTTGACCACTGCGCGAGTTGGCAGGGTTCAGCCAATCGACTGCGTTGGCGATAAAAATGGGGTAGGACACGCGCAACGGCCAGTTGCTCTCGAGGGTGTCGAATCCAATCCAGATGATGCGCTGCCGTCCCAGCTCGCCGGCGAAAATCAGCGGTGCCTGCGGTGCCTCCACCAGCGTAGCCGCCCATGTGGGAGTCCTGGCGGTCAGGCTTTGCATCACCTGCACGTTATCGAAACCGGCATAACGCAGAAGCGGATGAGCGGATTTCCAGTCCACGATCGCCGGAGCTTCGACGCGTGTCACGCCCTGAAACCAGTTGGTGTTCACGACATGAATAGCGAGCACGTTGCCTTTCGGCCAAACCGTTGGTGTGACATCGTCGAGCACCACAAAATCGAAGCCGGCTGCGGAATCCGTCAAATCCGTGGTGGCGGCCAGCTCGACATTGGGGGCCGCGCGCAAGGCCCGCTCGAGGAGCCGGTTTCCTTGGGAGACCAGCAACACCTTCACCGGTTTGGGCAGGAGACTGACGATGGAAGCCTGGTTATCGACCGACAGATCATCTTTGACGGTCAGGTGGACAGTGAAGACACCGTCCCGCGGTTGGGCCGCCAGAAAGACCTGGGGCGAGGTTTCACCCGCATGGATGGTAATCGGACGCGTTTCGAGCAAACGGTCATCGAGCAACAGCTCCAAGTCCGTCTGCTGGCTGTTGGTCGAGAAGTTGGCCACACTGGCATAGACGGCCCGCTGTCGGCCGTCCTCGGGATTGGAGCGAACGTCGAGCGCGGTGATGCCGAGGTTGTTCGCGTCCTTGCCGACACGATGAAAAACAAGGGGCAGGGCCTTGTTCTCGAACTCGTTCAGCTCCGGGACCGCGCCGTCGCTGAACAGGTGTATCTCCGGGTTGGTCTTGGGGTCGAGATCGCGCACCAGTGACTCCGCCATCTTCAGTGCCGGGACGAGCCGGGTTGGGCCATCGGAGCAGACGCACGCCTGCAGCGCGCGCCGCAAAGCCGCTTTCTGGGTCGAGGCGGATTGTTTGACCTCGGTATTGGCGCCGGCCTGGAGGATGACCATCTGGTCGTTGCCGGCCAGACTATCCACCCATTTCAGAGCTTCAGTGCGCGCTTTCTCGAACCGCGAAGGCGTTTCATCTGTGGCCTGCATTGAAGCTGAAGCATCGAGGATAACGACCCGCAACTGGGCCGGCATGGCTTTCGTTGCGAAATAAGGTCTGGCCAGCGCGAACACGATCAGCGTCAGCAAGAGAATTTGCAGGATCAGCAGCCAGTTCTTGCGGAGCTTTTGGAATGGCGCGCTGGCCTGGGTTTCAGCGAGAAATTTCTGCCAGAGCAGTGTGCTGGAAACCAGCTTCACCACCCGCTTGCGCTTGAGCAGGTAGAACGCGATCACCACCGGGATGGCGGCGGCGAAGGCGAAGGCGAGTGGGGCCAAGAAGTGCATCTAGCCCCACACCTCCGCCTGGCGCAGTTGTTTGAGCAGCAACTCCTGCAAATCAGTGTTCGAGCTGGTGGAGAAAAAGTTGATGCCGCGGCTCTTGCAGAATTCACGCAACCGCTGCAGGAAATTCTGCACGGTTCGTTGATAGGCCTTCATGCGGTAGCGGCCGAACGTCACCTCCTGCTGACCCCCGGTTTCGGAATCGATAAGCCGCAGGTCGCCAAAGGTCGTCGGGGAGACCTCATCCGGAGCAAGGATTTGCACAAGGTCCACCTGGAAACCGCGTCCAACCAGCGCGGTCAGCCCGGACTCATAACCCGCCGGATCGAGGAAATCGCTTAGCACGACGGCCACGCCCGCCTGGCGCGCTTCGAGCGCGCCGCGGCGCAGGGCTTCGTTGAGATTGGCGGCGCCGCTGGCGGTAAGAGATCCCAGATTCCGGAAAAACTGGATGGCGGATTTCTTGCCGCGAACGGACCGAAGCGCGCCTCGCGCCGCCATCTCCATGGTGCGTGTTGCCTGGTCCGTCTCGAGGCCATTGGCGACATCGGGAAAGGGGATGACGCTGACGCGGTCGAAGCCGGAGAGGGCAACATAGCCGATGGCGGCGGCGACCTGCCGGGCGAAATGAAACTTGGGCGGCTCGCCGAAGGTCATGGACTGGCTGGCATCCAGAAATATCCTCACCGGCAACTCACGCTCTTCCTCGTAGAGTTTGAGAAACAGCCGCTCCAGCCGGCCATAAAGATTCCAATCGAGATAGCGGAAGTCATCGCCGTGGACATAGGTGCGGTAATCGGCAAATTCAACCGACTGACCGCGGGCGCGGCTGCGTCGCTCACCTTTGGACGAACTCTTGGCGCGACGGGTCGCAAGCAGTTGGAATTGCTCAAGGCGACGCAGCAATTCGGGAGTGAGGAGGGCGTCAGGCATGAGTTAACGCGCGAAGAAGGCGCGAAAGGCAATGCGCGATGCGCGAGGTGTGAAACTCAATGCTGAAACTCGACCTCGGCTCGTTGAACTATTCATCGGGATTCCTTCGTGATTGTCTGGATGCCGCGTGACGCAGTTGTTCGAGCTCGACCTTAAGCGGATGCCAATAGAGTCGGTCACGCTCGCGCTCAGCCATCTCCTCCGCTGCCAACGCCGCCCGCAGTTCGGCGAGCGCGCCGGGTCTTGCCAGGGCGAGCAAAGGTCGGTCCGAGGCCGCCTGGCGCGATGCCTCCACCCAGGCTTGGGCGGCCTCGACCAGCAATTCCGGGGTGCGCAACTCACGAAGGCAAAAACGTTGCTCTTCTCCAGTCGGATCGTCGCGATGCCGCAAATAGTAAGCCTCGAGCAGGCGTTGGAGCATCGGCCAATCCTTGCTGCGCTGGGTTTTCTTGGCTTGCACAAGGTCAGGCATCGAGAGCAGTTCGTAGGTCACGCCCTCTTGGTCAGTCAAGGTCGTGCGCCTGTGCCACAGCGCGGAAAACGGCTCCACGCCCCGCAGCTTTGCCATCAAGTCCACTCGCATGTTCAGCGCTTCCGGGTGATGACAACGAAAATGGACTGCGTGGCCGCGCTCAAGATACTCGGCGGTCAAGGAAGGCACCGCTATGCAGTCGGCCTGCAACTGCCGTAACGCACCCTCCAGACATTGAAGGTTGCCGGCGTCAGCCAAGATCAGCAGGTCGGTATCGCGGCTAAACTCGGCTGCGCCGTAGAACACGCAAGCCTGTCCCCCCATCAGCAGGGCACGGACCTGGCACACCGCCATCGTAGAAAGGACTTTCCGTATCCGGCTCGGGATCAAGCGAACCTCCAATGCTCAGGTAATATTCCCAAAGCTCGCCACTCGCCTCCCAGCGCTCCAGTGGAGTCATCCCATACCACTCCGCCCATTCGCCGCCCACAATGTCCTCGGGTTGAAGCATGTCGAAAAATCACCGATTTCAAGTCGCTGTTAAAGTATGCTGTTTCTGCAATCAAGTGCAAGGGCTTGCAGGCGTTCACAAAAGCTCCCTTCGGCCATATCGCCTGGCTCAAACACTCACGGCTGCCGCATCTCTGGGCACGTCCCGGAGAACTTGCCCGATAATATGGTCGGTCGTGATGCCTTCGGCTTCCGCTTCAAAGTTCAGGATGAGACGATGGCGCAGAGCGGCGGCAGTAACCGCCTCGATGTCGTCGAAGCTGACATTGAAGCGGCCCTGGGTGAGCGCGCGGACTTTGCCGGCCAGCAACAACGTCTGGCCGCCGCGCGGGCTGCTGCCGAAGCGCAGGTATTGGCTGGCAATTGGCGACGCCGTCTGAGTCTTCGGATGCGTCGCCAGGACGAGGCGCACGGCGTAATCTTTGACATGCGACGCCACGGGAACCTCACGCACCAGTTTCATCAGGTCCAGCAATGCCTCGCGGCTGAGCACTCTTTCCACCTTCACGCCCTCGCCGGTGGTGGTGCGCGAGAGCACTTCGCTCAACTCCTCGGCGGACGGATAGCCAACGAGCACCTTGAAGAAGAATCGGTCGAGCTGCGCTTCGGGCAGCGGGTAGGTGCCTTCCTGGTCAATCGGGTTTTGCGTCGCCATGACGAAGAACGGCTCCACCAGCTTGCGAAGTTCGCCGCCCGCGGTGACCTGGTGCTCCTGCATCGCTTCCAGCAACGCCGATTGGGTCTTCGGAGTGGCGCGGTTGATTTCATCCGCAAGAACCAGATGCGCGAAGATCGGGCCGCGCTGAAACTGAAACTCGCGCCGGCCACCGGGAATCTCCATGACGATGTTCGTGCCCAGAATATCCGCCGGCATCAGGTCGGGCGTGAACTGGATGCGGCTGAATGAGAGGTCGAGCACGTCGCTGAGCGTGCGCACCAACAGCGTCTTGCCCAACCCCGGCACCCCTTCGAGCAGCACGTGGCCGCCCGCGAACAGGGCGATGAGCGTGCATTCGACAACGGCGTCCTGGCCGACAATAACCTTGCCGAGTTCCGCCCGCAACGCTGAGTGGGCCTGGCGAAAGTTGTGGATTTGGGTTTCGGTATTCATCTTCCTGATTTCCAAATTACTTCTTCAGATCATCAAAATAGTCCCGGACGGCGCCCTGGTAGGCGCGGGGGACTTTATCCTGGCTCAAGGCGCTTTGGGCCTCGGATTGTGCGGTGGCGGCAGCTTCCTCGTAAGTCACCTTGCTCTGGCCTTTGATGCTGACCCCTTTGAGGGTGATGCTCGGCATCGGCCCGCCGGAAGTGAATTGGCCTTTGATCTTCGTCGGCCTCAGCGCGTCGCTCAGCTCGCCCTCGCCGCGGTCGGTATGGCCCCGCTCGTCCATGTCGGGTCGGACAATGCCCGAATTGTCCCAGCGATCATTCCACTTCCCGTCCCATTCGGCAGTCCCATCCGACCAAGTGCCAACGCCGCTGCCCGGCTTGCCGCCGCGGGGGTTAAACCCCGGCTTGTTGCATGAGCCCCATCCCTGGCACGAGCCAATGCACATCGAGGCTTTATTCATGTTGTCCAATGTGGCCATCAATGCCTGCGCGTCGCCCAGTTGCTGCATCAGATTCCCCAATTCGCTGGCAGCAGCGGCGAGATCCTTGGCGGCGGCGGGTTTGTTGCCAGCCTGCGCCTGCCCAACCGCGCTTTTCAAATGGTCGGCCACCTTGCCGTAGTTGCTGGCGGGCTCGACCGCCTTGGAGACTTCCTGGAGAATCTTCTCGAGTTGCTCCGGGGATAGGTTGGACGACTTCAACTGATTGACCATCTTCTGCAACGACATTTGCGCAGCCTCGGGCTGCCCGTTCTTGAGCTGCTCGGCCAGATCCTTGCCCATCTTCTCCATCTGCTGCTGGAGTTGCTGCAGCGACTTGGCCATGTCGCGCAGCTTCTCGAGATCTGTCAGAGAAGACTCCAAATCCTTGAGGACAAGATCGGTCTGGTTAGCCGCCAGCGCGGCGATGGCCTCGTCCAGTTGCGGCATCTCGATACCCATGTCCTGCATTTGCTTCGACAGCGCGGAAAGAGACTCCGAGAGTCTCTGCCGCTCGGCTTCCGTGCCGGGAGAATTCTTGTCCGCCATGCCTTTGGCGGCTTCCTTAAGGTTTTCCAAATCCTTCTTGAGCTTGTCCAAGGCTTCGGGATTGCCCGTGGGGGTGCCCAATTGCTTTTGCAGAGATTCGAGCTGCTTTTGCATCCCGGCCGCCGTCTGCGAATCATTCCCGGTCGAAGCCCGCGCAGCCCGCTCCAGTTTTTTCAGCGCCGGATCTTTCCCCATTTCCTTAAGTTCGTCTTTGAGCTTCTCGGCAACGTTGGCCAAATCCTTAAGAGCCTCACTTCGGGTCAATACCTTCTTGGTAAGTTGGTCACCCAATTCGGTGACGGCGTCCAGCGCTTTCTGGGTCGGTTCCAGGACTGGCGGACGCTTTTCCAGGCTGTGCCGCGTCAAATCGGCTAGTTGCTTGCCAATTTCCTTGATATTCTGCTGCTCGGCCTTCTTCTGCAAATAACGCTTGCTCCGGTATTCGGGGACGAACCCCAAGCCGGCGCCCAAGGCCAGGATCACCAGCGCCCAACGTGTGGCCCTGGTCAGACGAAACGGCACCATCCGACGCAAGTCCAGCCCTTTCACATGGTTCACCGCATCGGTGACCACGAGGTCGCGCCAACTGCTGCCCTCCTTCGCAGAGGCGACCTCCAAAGCGGTGCTCAGCCGCTCCTGCAAATGCTGCCGCCCGTCCACCCATCGGGCAACTTCGTTCAAAACCGGCTTGTGCCAGCCGCCGATAATGAGTCCCGCCAGCGCGCATAGAAACGGCGCGACCGTGGCGATTGTCAGCGTCCAAAGCGGCAGCGGAAGCAAATGCCAGGCGCCGATCAGAAGGAGAGAAAGCACGGCCCCCACCAGCAGGCCCTGCCATAAACCCCGTAACGCCCGCGCCCAGCGGCGGCGCCGGGCCGCCTGTTCGAGCGCCGATTCGATGATTTGAAGTTCGCTCATGGCTAACATTAAACGTGGAGCACCCGCCCCGGTTTGACCAGTTCTAAATCGTTAGACAGGCGTGCCGGCAAAGCGTTCCGCTAAAAGCTGCACCCAATTTCTTCGCGTCTTCGCTGTTAAAACCATGGCTGCAGGAGATGAACAGGGAAGGCTGGAAGACGGGAAGGTTGACTACTGGCACCCGCTCGGTCGCTTCCCATCGAGGGCCTGAGGTGAGCCATTCACCAGGAGACCAATCAGGTAGTTGGTGTCCAGGTGGATCATGCCGGCGGACGGTCTTCTGCAGCCAGCCGCTCATCATGCAATTCGTTGAAGTATTGCTGAGCCTGGTCAGGCATCAGGCGGGCTTCCGCTTGCAATCGACGCAAGGCCTCGCGCGGTGACAGGCATTCGTCCAAGAACGGGGGGCTTGACGCAGCCACAGGCCGCAGTTCCACAACCGCGTCGCCCTTCCGGATGCGGATATCCTCACCGGCGATTGCCAACTCCAACCATTGCCCCAAACCGCTCACCGCTTCTTCGAGGCTCAACGTTCTCATGTATTTAAGTTTACGCGAGCGGTAGCGTCAGGGCAAGTTGCTTTCCCGTCGCACTTGTTCTCCGCCCCATGCTATGGTAGCATTTCACCAAGACAAAACCAAATTCTTATCAGATCAGTTATGAGCAATTCGCCCCTTCTGACCACTCTGATGGTCCTGCTGGGCCTGACGCCGCTCTCGCCGGCTTACGGCCAAATCGTGCTCCATGCCCCCTACTCGACGTATTACTCGATCTCGGACCTGGGGGCCGTTTCCGATGTGCCGACCCCCTACGGCGGCATGACTTTCAAGGCGGACGATCCCAACACTCTCCTCATTGCGGGCGGCGCCAACTCCTCGGCTGGCCAGCTCTTTGCCGTCAGTGTGGCGCGCGACGCCGACGGCTACATCACCGGTTTCACCGGCCCGGCGCGGCTCTTCGCTGACGCGCCCAACAATGACGGGGGCGTCGCCTACGGCCCGGGCGGCGTGTTGTTCCTGTCCCGCTATCCCAATAATGAGCTGGGCGAGATCAAACCTGGCCACCTCATGACTGACCGCGTCGTTGATCTGTCGCAGCATGGTGTCAGCGCCTCGCCTGGCGGGTTGAACTTCGTGCCTCCGAACTGGCCCAATGAGAATCGCCTTATCCTTTGCGGCTATAGCGACGGCAAGTTTTACTCCGTCGGATTGAAAGTTGATGGGCTCGGCACCTACGGGATCACCAACGTGACGTTTGAAACGCAAATTGACGGGCAGCCCGAGGGGTTCATCTTCGTGCCGCCCGGCTCACTGCTTTTCTCCAACTACAACTCCATGCTCGTCTGCAACTACAGCGCCGGGGAAATCGATGCCTTCAATCTCACCACCAACGGCGCGCCGCAGCCCGGCACCAAAAGTGTCTTCATCTCGGGCTTGAGAGGCGCTGAGGGTGCGGTCATTGATCCTGTCTCCGGTGACTTTCTGTTTTCGACCTTTGGCGGCGGTGACCGCGTGATCGCCGTGCACGGTTTCAACCGGCCGCCCACCGTGTCGATGGTGAGCCCCACGAACAATGCCACTTGGCTTTGCTGTTTGCCAAACTCGCTGGTCGCAGTGGCCAGTGACGACGGGCTTGTGACCAGGCTGGAGCTGCTCTTGGATGGCGTCCGGATCGCCGAGAGTGCCGGCTCACCGTTGATGACGACGTGGGAAACCAACAAGCCGGGCGCCTACACCTTTGCCGCCCGTGCGACGGACAACGGCGGCGTGGTCTCCACGTCCAGCCCCGTGGCGCTCAACATCGTCGCCCCGGCCCTGAACACGATTCTCCCCGCTGGCTTCAACGCTAAACGCTCGTTTCGGCTGTGCGGCAACGGCGAAACCAACTGGAGCTACTTCATGCAAGCGACGACCAACTGGAGCAACTGGGCAACTCTGGGCGCAATGGTCCGCACCAATGGCATCCTGGAGTTCTCCGACCCCGACGCCGCGAACCAGCTCTCCCGCTTTTACCGCATGTACCGCTGACGCCAGGATGGGATCAATTAGTCCCGGTCAGCGATTGGATTGAGATCGGCGCATTTGCCAAACCCGAAAAAGGCCAGCAATACGGCAGAACCCTTTACCGCGAACGTTTCTTGATGAAAGTCGGCCAATGCACCTATCGCTTCACCGTCGCTGAACTCCCGGAAAAAGCCGGAATCGACCCATTCCTGCTCTTGATCGCGCGTCGCGTCAATCGGGCGCGAAGCAAGAAACCAAATTCCAGAACTGTTCAGGTGTGGGTCAGAAGAGCGGGTGGTGTCGGCCAACCCCAACGGGGTTATGGCCCGATGGCGGAGTGGGGACACAACCCCGTTGGGGTTGAAAATCGCACGGACGCCAACCCAGAGTAGCCTCGCGGACTCGGTTGCTGGGCTGGAGGACACAATCCCGCTGGGATTGCAGAACCACCGCTCTTTCCGTCGTTCCCTACGGCAATGGCCTCGCACAGGACATTCTTGTCCACCACCGTGCGCAGTTGCGCGAAAGGAGCGCGGACATTTC
>Ga0194044_10001130_pt1 | contig 13574 bp, 11 predicted proteins | sample JunL4417m_MetaG_FD_155460 | JGI IMG/M metagenome (GOLD analysis project Ga0194044, IMG submission 155460) | Anoxic zone freshwater microbial communities from boreal shield lake in IISD Experimental Lakes Area, Ontario, Canada - Jun2016-L442-17m | ecosystem: Environmental > Aquatic > Freshwater...
TTGGGTTACAGACCACCAGCACCCCAAACCCAAGTACCCCAACTATTACAGAATCAACCTATGTTGCTGCAATGATTTACTATAGAAAAACTCTCTTTGGTAGTGGACCTAAATTGACAGCAGTTCATGGTGACGCATCGACTTACTAAAAATCTTGTTATTGCAGTTGGTGCTAGCAAGCAAGTTGTGCAAACGTATAGCCAATATAATTGGTCAACCTATGGGAAGGTCTCATACAATTTTTGAGGGTATTCGCTGTACTCCCGTTTGAGGCCTATACCTGCCATTGTGAAGACAGCGTCTGCCAGAATATAAAAAAACGACCTTCGGACATTTATTTTTTGTTACCTTCGATTTGCTGTTCTTCGTAGTGCTGTAGAGTACTAATTAGCTCTATCAATCTTTTTCGGGCTGCTTCATCAAAAGGAGTCTTTGGGTTTTCAGACTGGATTGCTAGATTTTTCTCTTCTAGCTCTTTTACGTAGCGCTCCATCTGCGGATCTCTAATTCTGGTGAGTTGAAATATTTTAAAATAAAGAACCGCAATATTGACATGCTCATATTCAGTGCTAACTGCCCCAAAGCTCTTGTTCACAGCGGTTAAAGCAGTTTGAGCATCTCCATTGGTTTTTGCTCTTAGCAACAAAAACTTCATGCTATTTAATCTGTTGGCAATTTCGAATTCACAGGTGATCAGTTCTTTTTGTGTATTCAGTTTTGCTTCGTAATGGTGTTGAGCAATTTGATATAGAGCTGCTCCGCCAGTTATAAAGACGGATGATAAAAACCACAAGCCAAAATTGCTATTTAGCACTTCACTTGCCTTGCTCCAAAAATCTTTCTCTATCTTCATTGCCTCATTTTTAATAAATCCTGTTTCAGAGCGCAATTTCTCGGCGATTTCATGCCGATATTGTTCTTCCGCTTCGATTAATTTTTTCTTTTCATTGTCCAGCATTGTTTAGCCTTTGTTGGATGGGTGTAATAGTAATAATCATACATTTCCAAGCGGGCTGGGGGCTAGCCAACCCTGATTTAAGATCATATTTTGTCGGGTTAACCGACAAATTCCACGCCGAACCACTAAACCGCCTGCCAATACCACTCCGGATCCACCCAATTCCACTCAGCACCATGGTTCTCGGTGCGAATGCCACACCTGATTTCAACACCTTAATGTCATTGTTTAACTAGTTGTTTTAGCTCATTTTTAAAGCTTCTAAGGCGTAGGTCGCACGTTCGAATCGTGCTGGGCAGGCCAAAAATCAAACTGGCCGATCGGATCTAGTCAAAAAATCCGATTATGTGGCGCCTCAGTAGGGCGTTGGTTGATTCTGGATTACCACTTGCGGCCAATAAGAGACAGACTATAGAGCCCAAGATGCGCAATACTATAGAATCATTTTAGTTTTAATGTGCTAAAGCTATATCACCAATAAATGATATTAAAACTAAAACTTGTTTTGCTAACCAAGGATGCCTATCTATGCAATCCCGCCTTCCTAAATTGATTGCTCTTTTCATCTCACTATTTTTTGCTTTATCTTTGTGCTCGCCCATCAGAGCACAAGCCCCAACTATTGATCAAATTATTAAGCAACTCGAAAGCTCTGGAGCGCTAGATAAAGCCGTGGAGCGGAGTCTTAAGCGAATACGTCAAAAGCAGCTGGCTGCTGAAAAATTAGAAGAGGATAAAGCTGAGCAACAAAAGAAGAGCCTTGCTAAAAATGCACGCAACGTAGATCCCAAGGTAGAGTTTATATATGGTAAGCCTGATGCTACTATTTCAATCATTGAGTACTCTGATTTTGAGTGCCCATATTGTCAAAAATTTAGTGAAGTTCCCTTGAAGCTTGTAGCTGAGATGCCAGAACAGGTGAATGTTGTTTGGCGTAATTTCCCATTGTCTTTTCATAATCCAATGGCAGTGATTGAAGCGAGCGCTGGAATATGCATCGGAAGATTGGGTGGCAATGATGCTTTTTGGAAATTTGCCGAAGCTGTGTTTAAAACAACACGCTTAAATGGACAGGGTATGCCGGTTGAGAAAGGTGAGGAGCCTAATTTAAAGTTAGCTAAATCACTTGGCATCAATTCAGAGCAGTTTGAGGCATGCTTTACATCTGAAGAAGTTCAAAAACAGATTAACAGTGATCTACAAGATGGTATCGCTGCGGGAATCAATGGTACCCCAGGTGTCATTTTGGTAAATCATCAATCTAGGAAGACGGATGTACTTCCTGGCGCCGTTCCTTTGGAGTATTTAAGGGATGCTGTGAAGGGGTTACTTGCAAAATAGATCTACCAACGAGTTGGAATGATGGCATTCAGGTTAGTAATTTCCAGCTTGCCTCCGCCAAATTGAATTGCTAGAGGACCTGTTTGAAAGTTTTGATAATCTAATTTATTTGCCACAGTAACGCCATTGAGAATCACGGTGAGCTTGTTTGATTCAGAGCTAATGAAAACGGTATTCCATTGGTTGACTACCGGGATATGAGGGGCCTTAATCATGCCCATAACTGATCCAGGCCCATATCCTTTTTTTGGGGTATTCGATAGATTTATCTCTAGGGCAGAATTGGGTGAAATATTATTTACGTCTAGGCAATGGGTAAATAGACTAAATTGTGTCTCCCCATCGATCCTATAGTTAAATTGGATTTGATAATCAGTAAAGTAATATTTACCTACTAGCATTCCAGACCCTTGATTTACTGCAACCCCATTATCAATTGGGTACCAATTGGCACCCCCAGTTTGTGTCCATGCAGAGGTATCTTGCCCATTAAAGAGGGGAATCGAGCCTCCTGCAGTAGTAACTATTACCTGAGACATGCAAGGCGTTGTTATCAAAAGAGCCCAAAAGCAGACAGTGCCAGCGAATTGGGTGAGATTGAGTTGGCGCTGATTCAGTCTATTCATAGGCTATATTTCAACACACACTAGGAGTGATTGACTAATGTCCCTAATACCTCGATGATTGATTAGAATGAAGCTCTCTCCTTTACCTTCACATTCCATGTCCAATCTAGTACGTTATGTCTTATTTGCATTAACAATGAGTACTGTGATTGGCTGTTCATCCATGAATGGCTCAGGCACACAAAGAAATTTGAGCTCAACAGATGATGATTCTAAAATTAAAGCCGTACTTACTCCCAAAAAGAATATTAGCCAAGAATTAGTAAAACAGGGTGTTATTTACTTGCGCGAGGGTAATTACGAGGATGCACAAAAAGTATTTAGTGCGGCTATCAAAGTCAACCCTAATAATTCTACTATCCATGTATTAAATGGAATTAGCTACCACTTGGAGTATATGAATGGCTCCCCTGATAGTAAAGCTCTTGCAGAAACAGCATATGGACTTGCTAATACACTAGATAAACTAGATCCATTGCCCTTGGTTCAGATGGGCAGACTTCATACGGAAGCAGGTGACTACCCGCGGGCTGCAAAAGACTTTATCAGTGCGTACGCTTTAAGTCCAACTGATCAAGATGCGTTAGCTGGGTTGTTGCAAGCATCCTTACTGCAAAAAGATTTTAAAACTGCTCTTTGGGCAGGTGATAATCTGAAGGCTTTGAAAATATCGTCTGCCGATAATCAACGTCTATTGGCCTTGATGTACTCTGCCGTTGGTCAAACTGTAGAAGCCAATAAGCATCTAGCTCTGTTTGCAAAGCTAAAAGCAAACGACTCCAAATCAATTGAGTCTCTCCAGCGTCAAGTGCAGTTCATTGAAGAGCAGCGAATTGTCTTCGCCAATATTAAAAATGATCCAGCGTTAAGCAGCGTAAACATGAGTAATGCAGGTATCAACCCATCATCGCAAAGTCCGAAGATGTTAAAAATAGCTGCTGCTCCAGCTGCTCGTCCACCTAAAGCAAGCAATCCTGCAGCCATAGCTGAGGGCATGGCTGTAGAGCAGCAAAATAGCACTGATAGTTCTTCTACCAGTTCAGGCTCCACCACTTCAGGCGCCCCAATGCCACCCCCAGTTCCTAGTGCGGGAGCTCCTGCTACTAGCGGCGGAGGCGGAGGGGGCACCTACACAGCGGTATCAATGAAGAATCAAAGTGACCGCTGGTTTGATTGTGATACCAAGCCAGGTCTTGGTAAAGCGCCGGGGGGAAGTTATGGTGTCCCAGTCGGCGGTACCTCCGGTGATCAAACGCTTTATCTTGAGCCTTTGCCAAATCCTTGTGCAAACAACCTCCCTAAGATGGCATCCATAGATGCCGTACTCATCAGGACGGTAGATGTGCAGGGCAGTAGTTTTGGTATTAATCTTTTAACTGGCTTGCAAATTTTTGCTGGATCACAGAGATCATCGACTACTACTACTATTGGAGCACTCTCTGAAACTTTAAATACAAATGCGAGTGTCTTGGGCATCGGTAATGCTACTACTGCGACGCTCAATGGAGTAAGTGGCTTATTAAATTACACACTCAATATCGCTAATTCAACCACTTCTAATACTCAAGTAGTTGCTAGGCCAACACTGACTGCTCTAGATCGCATTCCCTCTACTTTTTACTCGGGAGGGGTTCAGACTGTAGGTCTTAACGGCGGCGGCGTCTCGGGCGCTCAAGTAAGCAATATTCCAACTGGGATTAGTCTCTCAGTGACGCCTACATTTATTGATGATGACACCATGATGTTGGCTGTAAAGGTTTCCCGCTCCTTTATCAATGCTTCTAGCCCGATTGGCGGATTTAATGCTGGCCTATCCGTTGCGCAACATGCCGTTACCTCAAATGTGCGAATTAAGTATGGCGAAACATTAATTTTGGATGGATTAACTCTTAGAACCTTTTCAAAACAGGAGGATGGGGTTCCAGTTCTGCAAGATATACCCATTATTCAGTATTTATTTAATCAATCACAGAAGCAGCAATATGTCGAAAATGTACTCGTCATGGTTACTCCTCGCAAGTTAATTTCGAATACGAATGATTTAAAAAAGATGGAGGAAGATTTTGCAAAGAGGGAGGGTGAGTTAACCCCGCAAGAAAAAAATGTCTATGATTCAATCAAAAGTTACCAAGATTTAATAAAGGGCATGTATCCTAATATCAACGGAACGCTTGCAGCCTTGCAAAGAGATAGCTCGTATTTTAGGCAGTTTAAATTAGCAGTTATGTCCGATGAACAGGATAGTTGGGTTACCCAATCAAAGATGTCTAGATTTCTGAATAGTGTTGCCGATACTTTGTATTTCACAAGATAATTTACCTTGTTATTAATGTATTTTATTCATTTCTTAACTGGTTTCAATTCCCATAAGGGGTATGCCATGAAGTTTTATAAATTGATGTTGCTAAGTATTATTTTAGCCAGCTCAACAGCATTCGCTGCTGATCCTATTGACTCAAGTGCATCTGATAGAGTTTATTTATTTGCCCAAAACGACGTTAGAAATCCCACGGATCGACGTCTTGATCCGATTGAACAGAGACGAGATCAAGATAAGGTAAAAAAAACGGATTCCAGTGATAGTTCATCATCTGATAAAGGGGTAACTAAGGCTGCTATAGCTGTCTGCTCAGGCGAATTTGCTTTTTGTGCCTCTTCAACCTGTGTGAAAACTGGTAAGCAAATTACTGTTAAAGAAAATGGTGGAAAGACTACAAAGCAATACCCTGAAGTCGTTTGCAAATGCCCGATTATTACGAAAAAAATTGCCGTTGAACAAAACGGCCAGCCCTTAGTTGGGATCGCTGCACTAAATGAAGGCAATATGAGTGGTTCTTGCGCACCACCAGCTGCTGGTAAGGTATGGTCATACTTTTCTAATGCAATCACCAATTATCCACAAGAGAGTGCTGGTTTTGAAACTAAGGCTGCTGTCTCTCAGAGCTGTCCTGCTAGCGATGGCGGAGGTTCAAATTGCTGGAGTTATTTATGTTCCATTGATCCAAAAGTGGTTAAAACGAGTACCGGTGATGTTCGCACAGCTAGTTGCTCATGCCCATTGAATGATGGTCTGTTTGGTAGTAAATCGCATAAAAATTCTACTTATACAACTTTTGCAGGCACTTATTCGCCGCCAGCCAGCAATGCCTGTAAACAAGCTCCAGTAGGATTCCCAAACCAGTTATTGCAGTAAATATCTTTATTCTATATTTCAATAAGAACCTCGCTTAGGCGAGGTTCTTCGCCTTCATGGCTGATCCAACATACTCTATTGAATATTAAATATAAATAGTCTCTATCGGGTATTGCAGTATCTTAAAACCACTTTTCGGAGTAGCTTTTACATTGACTGATCTTATGAGTCGGAAAGCGCCTCATTGCTCAAATTGATTCAGATAGCTCAAAACAGCTAATAAGCGACCTTCAGCAGTCCTTACGTATTAGTTTCCTAAGGAATAGGGTGTTACCCTTGCTTTTGATCAAATAACTGATAAATCATTTGACCTATAACAATATGAGGGTCATGCTGATTTTAAGAAAACTCCCTCTTCGGCTTAATAGTTATTAAGCGCCATGCCTGAGAATTTGAATATAGAGCCACAAGTTAAGGACATTTACTAATTGCCCTCGTCTTGCAGGCATATAAAACTATTAAGAGGCGTGGTCAATATGAATAAAGTCATTATTGCTGCATTGCTAGGACTGGGATTTTCTATTTCAGCATTAGCCCAATTAACACCTACTGAACCAACTTTTCTAATTGCGCAAGCAGGTCAAGCCGATAAGGATTTGCGGAATAAGGGGCGGTTAAATGGTGCTACCCCGATTGATAAGCGTGATGATAAATCTACAAAAGAATCTAATCCCGCTGCGACACGTATTATCGATAAAACAGGGACAAAAATGTGCCCAGGTGAGTTTGCGCTATGTGGAGCATCCACATGTAAGCCCACAGGGAGAAAAATAGAAGTTAAACAAGATGGCGGTAGTAAGCCCTCTAAAAAATATGATGAGGCCGTCTGTACTTGCCCAATAATTACGCAAGCTATTGCTACAACAAATCAGACTGAATTGCTTGGTATTGCCGCTGTCAACGAAGGAAATATGAATGGAAGCTGTACTCCCCCACCTGACCATATTTGGTCTTATTTTTCTGAGAGCATCCAGTATTACCCTCAAGAAAGTACTAGCCCTCCATTTAACCCAAACTATACGCAGACCCAAGCTAAGTCCCAAAAATGTTCATCAAGCGGTACCGTTGTCAATTGCTGGAATTTCTTATGTACGATTGATAAGAAATTAACAAATGGAGTTAAAACTGCCTCCTGCTTCTGTCCGATTGGTTCTGGAGTATTTGGTCATCCAGCCTCACCCAGTGCAGACGTAGTTACTGACGCAGGTGGATACTTTAAGGATCCCGCCGCTGCATGTAGAATGCTCCCCGTTGGCGGGCCAGTACCTAGTTAACAGTACTTGCTTAGCCTTAACCTCATACCCTAAAGAGCTTGCCATAGTATCCTTGGGTCTGACTCCACTAGTGGGTCCTTGTTGGCGCCAAGGGCAAATACTTTTTTAGTGTCGTTAAACCGACTCTACAGCTATCGATGCCACACGCCACATACTTAGTTCCACATGATTCCAGTGATCTCGGTGTGTATGCCAGACTAATTAACAACACCTTAAAACCATTATTTCTACTATTGTTCGAGCTCATTTTTAAAGCTTCTAAGGCGTAGGTCGCACGTTCGAATCGTGCTGGGCAGGCCAAAATCTCTTTTAAGCACCAATCCCATTAATTAGTGTCATAAAAAAGTCATTGAACAATACTAGTATTTCTTTGCAGTAAGCTCACATCACTTAATATGAATAAAAGCAACAATTATGAAAATTAGTAAACCAATTCAATTAGTAACCGCATCCTTTGTTGCTATTAGCTTATTTGCCTGCAGTACCACCCCACCATTGATGACGCAATCAATGCCTCAATCTGGGTTCTTGCCAAATTATTCCTTGCTACAATTAGTCCCCAATACGCCTGATGGAACGCGTGTATGGCGCTATCGCAATGAGGCGGTTAATCCTAGCACCTATAAGGCTGTTCTGCTTGATCCTATCTATTTAAACCAAACGCCCACTCAAAATATTACTGCCGAGAGCTTGCTTCAGGCCAAGATTACTTTGCAAGATTCTATGGTTCAAGCGGTAATGTCTAGAGGTGATATGCGGATTGTGACTAAGCCAGGTCCTGGTGTCGTGCGAATTACCGTTGGCATTACAGGTGCAGAAGCTTCTGCCAATAGTCTGCAGCCTTGGAACTTCACACCAATTGGGTTAGCTGCTAATGCTGCTGCCTATGCAGCTGGCATGAATGCAAAGACTCCAGCTTTGGTTATTGAGAACAAGATTACTGATAGTCAAAGTAATCAATTGCTTGGTGAAGGCTTGATTACCGTTGAAGGTGAGCCTTTCCGGACGGCATCGGCTTCAGTTGATTCTTTCGTTGAAATGGCTAAGAAGGCCGTTGCTGCTTCACTAAAACTTTCTACCCAGCAATAAAGCTCGGACTGTATTCACCAAAGTCTTTATTGGTCGCCAGCTGCCTCTGATCTTGGAATATATTTTGTCGGTTTACCCGACAAATTAGACATCTGACCGCCTGTGAATGCCATTCAACTTCCAATCAATTCCACCCGACACCACAACTCTCAGTGCCTACTGAACAACAGACTTAAACACCTTAAGGCCATTGTTTCTACTGTTGCTCTGCTCATTTTTTAAGCAGGCAGAGTGTAGGTTGATCTTTTAGGGCTCTCATATTTTTTTGGGGTAAATACTTATTACAAAATAATTATTCAAAGAAGAAAGTAGAGTATCTTACTTTTAACTAATTAAAGGGTTTAAAAAATGAGTAAAAAGATTTTTTTATTAGTAATCGCATATCAGGCATTAATTCTGCATATGCGGGTGGGGCAAATGCTGAAAATTATTTTGATGGTCCTTATGTGCAAGTGGAGGCGGGTTTTGGTTCATTAACAAATAAAACATCGATAAGTCCCCAAGCTGTCCCTCTTACTGTTTCTACAAGTTTTGGTGCAACGAATCCGCAGGTCGCGCTTACTGCCGGTTATTCACGTGAAATTGTTGACTTCGTAGGCACTGATTACGATATCAATTTAGCTGCTAACATTTCTTATAATTTTACAAATGGCAATAGCGGTAATCAAACCTATACCATTTTGGGTCAAAATTTAGGTTTCAATACAACTACAAAAAATATTCTGATGTTCTCAGTGGAGCCAGGCTATTACTTGTCTCATGACGCTCTTATTTATGCCAAATTTGGTTATGCACAAGGTCAGACTAATTATCAAAATACTATTACTAATCTAAATATAAGTTTAGGTACACAATCTGGCCCTCTATTTGGATTTGGATTTAAGCATGGGTTTAATGAGGTGAACCCAAACGTATATTGGGGTATTGAGGTCTATCAAGTGAATTTTGCGGCTAAAACTGCCAGCTATAGCAGCCCACTCTTAGGTGGGACTTCGGTCAACATTACAAGTCAGCCGACTATGCTCTTTGGTAAAATACACCTTGGGTATATTTTTTAATAAGTTTCCAAGGAGTATCATCGATTTACATTCTAATTTTGTCGGTTTTACCCGACAAAATTACACACTAAACCATCTAACCGCCTGCCAATGCCACTCAAGATCCAATGATTTCCACTCAACACCAAGGTTCTCGGTGCCTACTGGACACCTAATTTCAACACCTTAATGTCATTGTTTTTAGTATTGTTTAGCCTCATTTTTAAAGCTTCTAAGGCGTAGGTCGCACGTTCGAATCGTGCTGGGCAGGCCAAGCGCCCGAATGGCCGATGAGAAGACATCAAAAACCCCAGTTTTATAATGGTCAATTGACCCGATATTGACCAAGCTCGTTCATCTTATAGAACGCCGCGGTAGGGCGTAGGCTGATCCTGGATGACTCTTTGCTTTGTCGGGTTGAGCGATAACTAAATAGGTCAACATTTTGACCTATAAAACCACCACTAATGTGTGCCCCATTTTAGGGCAGGAACACATTTTATTTTAAATCAAAAAAGGATAAAATATCGACGTTTTAGACCTTCGAGCTGACTTAGCATTCTGCCAAGACTACCGCCTTAGTGTTGCGAAGTAGTTCAATCCTGCGGGGCATTATGTTTTCCATTTTTCGTTTTATTAGAATTAAAAATTGCGTATTAATTTTTACACCTTTTTTATTTACTAGCGCTTTAGCTGTCGACAGTACCGGTACTTCTACTTATGCTGGTTCTCAGCAGCTTACTGCGACAGGCTTCCAATATAACTCTGGTACATCGACTGCAAGCTCCATCACTACCGTAACTGGTATTCGAGATGGAACTATTACTGGCAACTACTCTATTACCAATGATAGTTATTCAGGATCAACCTGGGGACTTCTAACAATCCCTTCTTCAAATTTATCTCAGTCATTAGTTAACATTTTTCCATCCGGATATACAGCCCCAGCTGCAAGTGCTACCGCAGCAACATCAACTACGTCCCAAAGTAATCTCACAATCGGTGGCAATCAAGTCATCAGTCTTACCCCTTATGGCCCAGCATACGGATCGTCATCAGGAGTCTTGTCCGTAGTGGGTAGTTATAAAGATACCGTTAATACTTATACCTCGGCTGGAAAGACTATTTATGGTGATCAAGGTTTTTTGTATGATGCTGCACTGGGAGGGCAGTTTACTAAGCTGACGATCCCAGTTTCAGTCACGCTTGTTAATAACACAACCAATTTTGTCCAAAATACCATCGCTCATAGTCATTATGGGAATCAGGTAGTTGGTAACTACGACACTACCTTGGCTAATGGCAATGCATTTTCCTATAACACCGCAACTGGAATTTATACTAGTCTAAATAAACCTAGCGCCTTAAGTACTACTGCATATGGCGTCTATGGCGGTGTCAGTGGAAATGTGATTGCTGGCGGTTATGCCAATGTAGTAACTAGTAAGTTAAATGGCACGGGTACTGTAGGATATATTTATAACCAGCAGGGCGATGGATCATACGTCACATATGTGGCGCCAGTTTCATCTGGGGCTCCATCCGGCACTACAACTGTAGCAACCCATTTTGAAGGAATTACCGGTGCTGGTGCAACTAAAACTTATAACCTCGTAGCTGACTCCGTTGACTCAAATGGTAATGTCCATGCTTGGGTGGTTCATGTAGCAGCCGATGGGACATCAACCTGGACCGAAATTACTGCTCCTGCTTCTGCGCCAGGCGCTTTAGTATCAGCCAACTCTATCTATAAAGACCAGTTTATTGGCGTGTATGAATATAACGGGATTGTGTATGCTTACGATCCAACTGTGCCGGGTATTTATACGCCCACCACCAATTCAGCGCCCTTAACAAATAATAGCAATAGCGCAACAGCGTATACGCTAAACAATGGCGATGATTTTATAAACACTTCTACCATCACAATGACAGGAACTAACAGCCAAGGCGTTACAGCTGTGGGTAACAATGAAGTGACTAATGCTGCGGCTGGAATAATTAGCGTAACGGGTACTGGCAGCGCTGCGATAAAAATAACCGGTAGTAACAACACAGTTTTGAACTACGGCACTTTAAATGCAGCCTCTGGCGCCTATGCAATTCAACAAACTGATGCATCTACGGGTACGATTGTGATTAATAAGTCTACAGGCGTGATTAATGGTCAAGTCTCAATTCTTGGAGACTCCACTACTCGCTTTGAGAACAATGGTTACTTTGGCATCACAGCCTCTGGTTCGGGTGCCACCCATGCTGTCTCAGGAGTTTTTGCCCAAACATCAACTGGCACATTAGGTTTACGCGTATCCCCAACGTCTGCTGACAAATTAGCTGTAACAGGAACAGCGAAATTAGGCGGTACTTTATATGTCACTGGCGCAAGCGGAACTTATAGCAACACTCGGTATAACTTGCTGTCAACGACTGCTGGAATCAGTGGATCGTTTGCAGGCTACAGCACTAATCTTAGCAATGCGACTAATCTTTTTTATGATGCCAACAATGTTTATCTAAATATTTACCAATTTACTACTGCCAATACTCAACAATCTTTAGTAAATACTGCCAATGCCTTGCAGGGTACTTTTGCGTTACAAAATAGTGTTTTAGTTAACAGCTTTAGTTATGACTGTAATGAGTTTGGTGAGAATGGCATTTGTATTTCGGTTGGCGGTAGAAATACAGCCATTGCCAATACAAATGGCTTAAATAACTCTAGCGCACTCTTAATTGCAGCATATCGTGCCAATAACAACGTGCGGGTAGGCGCTTATTTTGATCAAAATTTATCTTCCAGCAATCCTAGCGGTACTGTGCAATTGGGTAATAGCACTCCACTGATGGGTGCTTTTGTAGCCATAGCACAAAGAACTGATGGCACCGGTGCTGAAGCTAAGTTCACTGCAGCCTATGGACAAAAGAATGCCACTATCACCCGTCAAGTAGTTAATAACACTGAGCCTGGAAGCGGATCTTCTACTTTGTTTAGTAGCGGCGCTCAGCTGGTTGCGAAGTATGGATTTGCTATGATGGATAAAACAATAGTTTCCCCATATCTAGGTATGCGATATACCATTAATAATATGGGAGGGTATGCCGAAGGTAGCTCTGCATCAGTAACTGCCCCGTTAACCTATCAGGCCATAAACACTAATGCAACTACTGTTATTGGTGGTCTAGGCGCTTCGCATCAGTTGACAGCGAAAACAACGCTATTTGGTAGCGCTGGTCTTGAACAAGATATTTCAACCTCTAACGGGACCTATAGTGCCAGTGGAATTAATGGCTTAACCCCATTTGGATTTAATTCCAATCCCGTTTACACAAGAGCTACTGCAAGTTTGGGAGCATCTTATTTGCTTGAGAAAAATCAATCAGTTTCAATAGTTGGTGCATATAGACAAGCTGCTTATCAATCCTTGAATTCAACTACGGGTATGATTTATTACACGATAGGCCTCTAATATCTTGAATCGTTTTCCAGTGTGCTCAGGATCACCACTGTATTTACTCAATCTAAAAAAGACAAAACCCCTACTAGCGATAGCGGGGGTTCCTTGATGGTTGGTAGCCTCCATCAACCTCAGATCATGTTTTGTCGGTTAACCCGACAAATTAGATATTCGACCATCCAGCCGCCTGCCAATACCATTCAATATCCAAGCAATTCCACTCCACACCATGGTTCTCGGTGCCTACACCACACCAAAAGCCAATACCTTAAAGCCATTGTTTTTAGTGTTGTTTAACCTCATTTTTAAAGCTTCTAAGGCGTAGGTCGCACGTTCGAATCGTGCTGGGCAGGCCAAAGGCCTGACTGGCCGATGAGATGACATCAAAATACCCAGTTTTATAGCGGTCAGTTGACCAAATATTGACCAAGCTCATCCGTCCCATGGAGCGCCCGGGTAGGGCGTAAGTTGATCTAGATGACTGCTTTCGGCCAATAAGCGACCTTCCCATCAAGCGCACCAAGAGAGTGAATAGACGTCATCTACCGTAAATCAAATTCTGATAAGCTTTTAGATAATCTTTGAGCTGACTTGGCATCCT
>Ga0194044_10001132_pt1 | contig 13563 bp, 12 predicted proteins | sample JunL4417m_MetaG_FD_155460 | JGI IMG/M metagenome (GOLD analysis project Ga0194044, IMG submission 155460) | Anoxic zone freshwater microbial communities from boreal shield lake in IISD Experimental Lakes Area, Ontario, Canada - Jun2016-L442-17m | ecosystem: Environmental > Aquatic > Freshwater...
AATGGAGTCTCCATAGTGGTTTCGCTTCCGCATTGATTGTGTTCAAATTCATGAACGATCACTGCGTAGGCGTAAACCAAAGACGAGTCCAACGTATGCTCGTCGATCAGAGCGGCGTCTGTCACTATGGTAGTGTTCCCGACGTTCTCCATGCCGCCAAAATTCGATTTGGTCATACAAATTGTTCGATAAACATCGGAAGTATATTCGTAGCCCTGGGTTTTGCTGATCCACAAGACCGATTCCTTCAATATTTGCATCGGAATTTTGGCGTTATCGATCCTGCCGGGAGGGACCAGATATTCAAGTCGAACCGTCTTTCCCGAATCATACGTGACGTTATCGACCAATTCATCCCATGTGCCTGCGCAAACCAGAAAAAGATAGGGCGCCATGGGAATCTCATTTCTATATGAGATGTGTTGTCTTGAAGGATCTCCGGGTTTTAAAATTGGCTTGCCGGCCGGATTTGTGGTTAGATCGATCGCTCCGTTAGACACCAGGCGCTTGTACCGGGAGTCGGCCTCCAGTGTTGTATACATAAGACATTTGGCGCGGCAGTCGTCAAACACAGGGGCAATGCGCTGAAAGCCCCACTGCTGGCATTGAGACATATATTGTTGCGGGGCTCCCTCGGGTGTGACATCCTTGTAAATACCTTCAAGGACATGATCAGACGGAACACATCGAGTTACAGTCTTGATCTTGAATCTCGATCCTTGCGCAATCCGACTTTCGGGAATAATTATTAGTTTGTTACGGTCCCGTTCGTACTCAAAGTTAATCTTTGACGCGCCGTGGCCCAATGGCTCTTGTTCCCAACTGACATCTATTATTTCAAGTTCCTTGGCGTCAAGCTCAACGCTGTCCATTTCCTTTTCCGCTGTTACATCAAGGATGTTCGTTACTTCAACAAAATCATCAAGGAAATTTATGTACAGTTTCATGTGATGAAGTCTCACTGAAAGAGGCGGGAAATCTTCTCTAACATATTTAAAAGACAGTTGTTCCAATTTGAGGTCTCCTTACACGGGACTTGACTTACTCATCCAGGTTTAGACCGAATCCTTTACGTGGACTTTCTTCAAAATCTGATCGCCGATCGTCCTATTACAATAGTATGGTACTATTCTTTTTGGAATAGACTCTTTCGAAAAACCGGCCAGGTATCGTGGTGAATTCAGGCCGATTCAAATTAGTTCAAGAAGGTGTCTGACTTAACTTGACACAGAGTAATCTTTTTCATAGCTTCAGTCTTCAATGCTTTGACTCCATATTAAAAGGGGTGTGACATGTCCCTGGCTCAAAAACAGAGAGTCGCCTCGGGCGTTAGCCAGTTGGATCGTCTATTGGGAGGGCTGTTTATTGGCGATAATGTTGTATGGCATGATGACGCCGGCAGTCTTGCGTCAGTATTCTGTCTCAACTTTATCCAGTCATCTCAATCCCAGGGAAAACCAGTAATATATGTGAGCTTTGACAGGTCCCCGCGAAACCTGTTGGAAAAACTGAGGACTCTTGCGGAAAATCCCCATTTGACGATTCTCGACTGTTTCACATGGGGTAAGGGGTCAGGATCCGACATTTTCCTGAAGTTCTACTACGAGTCCAAGACTGATTGGCCATGTAGAATCATTCGAGTGGACGATCCACGAAGACCTGAGCATGTGATGGAAATTCTTTATGGCGTGCACGAACCTATGGAGGGTGACGTGAGGCTGGTTTTTGAGAGCCTTACAGGGATGCAGGAGGTCTGGGGGGGCGAAGACAGCATCGTTAGTTTCTATACTCATTCCTGTCCCCGGCTTTATGAACTTAACACAGTCGCGTACTGGATGATGGAAAAAAACGCTCATTCCCCCAGGCTCAGGGCACAGATAAACCAGATCGCCCAGGTGGCCATTGAGTTATCAATCAAGCGCGGAGCGACATCACTAACCATTCTCAAAGCTGAAGAGCGCAGTTTTGAGAATCTGCATCGCCCGCATACATATTGGACAAAGGACCTCAATGTCAGATTTGAGGAAGAGCGAAGGACTTCCGGCAGGATAGAACTCGGGTTAAGGTTGAAGCACGTAAGGACAAAGAGAGGACTTTCTCAGACGGAATTGGCCAAACTGGTAGGCGTAACCCCAAGCACAATTTCACAAATTGAGAGCAACCTGATATATCCATCTCTTCCCGCATTGCTGAAGATGGGAGAAGTGCTCTCGGTTGATGTAAGCTATTTTTTTCAGGATCGGGCCGACGTGGCGAGACGTATTGTTTTTTCGGCCTCCGAAGCATTGGAGGTAAGACTCCCTGATATGCCAGAAGGGGTGCTTATGGCAAAACTGATTACACCAATAGATTTTGACGGGCAGGCCGAGCCTTATATGATCGAACTGGCTCCTGAAGCAAAACTTCCGTGCCATTTTTTCGTCCACAAAGGGGAGGAAGTAGGTTATCTGCTTTCAGGTCGAATTCAAATGACGGTTGAAAAAGCTGTGTACAAGTTGAAAACAGGGGACTTAGTCTATCTAACGTCAGAAATACCCAATCAGTGGATCAATCCAGGCCCGGGGACGGCAAAGCTTATTTGGCTGAAATTAAAATAAATTTCAGGAAAATCTTGAATATCATGGCACTGGTAGTCTAGTGAGGTTTGGTGTGAGTCCAGTGGATAGCCCAACTGTTCCAAACACCGAAACCTGCTCGAAGATCAAACTGAAAGAATCGACATTGAGTCTGGACTCTGTAGTTAATAGTATCAACACGCCTACTATATTCCAGAACAAAGCCAAAGCCATAAGAATGTCAGTTTTGCTCACAAGTTCGTGTGGCAGACGCCTTTCTCCCAGTTGGACATCTCTCTTTCCACGTAATCCAGCCACAAGTCTGGCGCAATATATTTCCACTGAGGAAGTTTTTACGGGCCCTGCGCACGATCAAGGGACCCGCCAATAAACATAAGAGGCGCCTTCAACAATCATAGCCACTTCATAACGATTCTGCTGACGGCAATTGTGAGAACATATTTGAAAACCTCAAATCAGGGGCTTTGGCCCCGTCCTGATCGTGATTTGAGCCAATGTCTCCGCAGTCCAACATTTCACATTGTCTCTATTAAACTCATTTTGTCGCAATTTGTCTCATATTGTGTTCCATGCCGAAAAAAGTCTCGCCCGTAATTTATCCAACCCTCCGGAATGATACGGATTAAGTGGTTGGCACGCTACTTGCTCTTACGTTGAATAGTTCAGGTTAAAGACTTTCAGCGGAGTCAGACGCATGCCGGAGAGCATTCTTCTGGTAGATCAGGAAGAGAAATTTCTTCAAGCCCTGTCCACACGGCTTAGAAGCGCTGGTTTTACTGTTCAGGTATCACTGGATCTCAGTGACGCTCTGGTTTCGATAGAAACATCCGACATTGATGCGCTGGTAGTGGGGGATCCGGATGACTGGCCCAATTTTTTGGGATTGCTCGGAGAGATAAAGAGGCTGAAACCCCAGGTGGAAATAATCATGCTGACGCCCCATGTCTCGTCGGATTACGCCATAAAGGCCATGAAACTGGGGATCTATGACTGTCTCCCCAAACCGACCAACATTGGTGAGTTGATTGAAAAAATCAAGGAAGCTGTGCCCAGAACAGTTTTGTAAACATGGCGTCGTTAAGAAGGCGACGCCACGAATAATAATGAATTTCATCAGGAGGCGATTCTAATGGAAAGTATCCGGGTCAAGGACCTAATGGTGCCGGTAGAGGATTACGTCACCATTTCGGCAACGGCTACACTCTACGATGCTGTGATCAAACTGGAACAGGCCCAACGCGATTATGAAGAAAAGAAGTGTCCGCACAGGGCCATATTGGTCCTGGGAACTTCCGGCGATGTAATCGGGAGAATGAATAAGATCGATGTGATCCGGAGCCTTGAACCCAAGTATATGGATTTGGGAGATTTGAGAAAAGTTTCCGGTTTCGGTTTGGCTCCTGAATTTATGAAGGCCATGATGGAGAAATTCGAACTCTGGGAAACCCCGCTCAATGATCTTTGCCGAAAGGCGGCGGATGTGAAAGTGGGGGATTTGGTGGCCACGCCTCTCGAGGGGGAAATCATCGACTCCGAGGATACATTAAACAAGGCTGTTCATCAGATCATAGTCGGACATAACCAGTCGTTGATAGTGAAATCTGGTGGAAAGATCGTCGGGATCTTACGCCTGACGGACGTTTTTGATGAAATCGCAAAGCGTATGAGGCTCTGCAAGATTCAATAATTATAATAATGGCAGATAGTTAAGGAGGATTCCTTTTATGAGCGCCGAAGCTGCAACCATATCCAGTGGAATGAGGATTAACTGGACCCGTTTGATAGCGCTATTTACAGGCATAGGCCTGTTCATAGTGATCTACTATTCACCCCAATGGCCGGACGCGATTGATCCGGCGGGCAAGCCTTTCCCCCTATCCGTTCAAGGTAAGGGGGCAATAGCGGTTTTCATGCTGGCTGGCATTTGGTGGGTTTTTGAGGTGGTCCCTATCGGTGTGACGAGTCTGGTGATAGGCATAACCCAGGCCCTGTTCATGATTCGACCTGCGAAAGAGGCTTTTAACGATTTCATGGACCCGGCGGTTCTTTTCATCTTTAGCTGTCTGGTCATCGGCCTCGTTTTTACCAAAACCGGGCTAACCAAGCGACTTGCTTACAAGATGCTGGGCGCAATAGGGGAAAAAACCACTACTATTTACCTTGGCATATATTTGCTTATCACCGTGTTGACACTGATAATGGCCCATACTGCCGTCGCTGCTACCATCTATCCCCTGCTGCTCGCCGTTATAAGTCTGTATGGAGAAGGCGACAAGCCTACCAGGTTCGGCAAGGGTCTGTTTATGGGCATGGCTTATGTGTGCGGCGCCGGCAGTATTATCACATTGTTGGGCTCGGCAAGGGCCATCGTCGCTCTCGGATTCTTCAAGGAAATGACAGGAGTGGACACGCCCTTTTTTACACTGACCTATTACATGGCGCCTGTAGGGTTGTTAATGGTGTTCCTGCTCTGGGTATTCTTCGCTATCTTCTTTAAACCTGAAAAAGCAAACATTCCAGGATTAAGGGAGCGGGTAAAAGAATTGAGCGCGAACCTGGGGGCAATAACAAGGAAGGAAATCCTAAGTCTCATCATAATATTCGCAGCCATAATCTTCATGTCTCTCCAGGTAACCATCCCGGCGCTGAGAAAAATCGACAAGACAGCGATCATCCTGGTGGCGACAGTGCTGTTTTTTGTATTGAACATCCTGGATATCGAAGACCTCGAATTGATCCCGTGGAACATCGTCCTTCTATTCTCCGGCGCTATGAGTATCGGCTACTGTTTGTGGCAGACGGGAGCGGCGGAATGGATGGCCGTGAACTGGCTAGCCATGTTTAAGAACGCTCATTGGCTGGTATTTGTTGTGAGCGTGGCCTTTTTTGTCATGATACTCACCAACTTCATCATGAACGTGGCCGCAATCGCGATCGCCCTGCCTGTCGCCCTAGTCATATCAAAGTACCTCGGTGTTGACCCTACTGTGGTCATGTACGCCTGTTTGATGACAGCTGGTATGCCCTTTATACTCTTAGTGGGCGCTGCGCCAAACGCTATCGCTTATGATTCAAAACAGTTCACCAGTGGTGAATTCTTTAAATACGGATGCATGGCAAGTGTCATTCTGATGGCCGTATGCGCCCTTGCCTGTTACGTAATTTGGCCGCTTCTCGGGATGCCTACAACCATCCCAAAAGCGATGTAACGTAAGCTTATTGCCAAGTCTCGAGGTTATAACAGAGAGGAAATGACAATGAGGCGTCATTTAATACTTTGCCTTATCCTAATATGCTCAATCTTATCCATAGCCGGTGTATCTTCAGCCGACAAAGCAGACTCACCTAAAGACGTGCTGGTTATCCAGGGCAAGATACTAGATTCAGCCGGAAACGCTCTTAGTGAGGCGAACATCTTGCCGTATCTTAACGGTAAACCATTTCTTTCAGCCGGGCACAGCGGTGAAGCTGAAAAGGATTACGCAACAGGTAAAAACGGTCTTTTCCGGATCGAAATTCCGACAACAGAAGACAAAATCAAATCAGGAAAATGGGAGATCAAAGTCACCCGACCCAGCTTTAAACCGTCTCAACTCGAGAATTTGAAGGTTTTCGACGATGGCGTTTCAGAAGACGGTGTACGCCGGTCGGTCGCTAATGCTTCCGTTCAATTAAAGAGGTTCCAGGGAGCTGCATTCTGGATAGCGTTGATTGTATTTGTCGGTGTTTACGTGCTCATAGCCTTTGAGATCGTGCATAGGACACTCGCTGCATTTTTAGGCGCTGCTCTGGTCTTGTTCATCACTCATACGTTCGGTCACTTTGACGAGGCTTACAACATTCTGACATGGGACCAGGCCCTACATTCAGTGGACTGGAACGTGATCTTTTTGTTGATGGGCATGATGATAATCGTTGGAGTGCTCAAAGGGTCGGGTGTTTTCCAGTGGTTGGCTTATAAGTCCTTTCAGGTGGCCCGCGGAAATATATTCCTTCTGGCCTCCGTGCTGTGCGTTGTAACAGGAACTGTTAGCGCTTTCCTGGACAATGTCACGACGATGCTGCTGCTCACGCCTGTTACAATGGAGATAGCCCTTGTTCTTAAAGTGTCACCGTTTGTATTCCTTCTCCCGGAAATCCTGGCATCGAACTTCGGCGGCACCGCCACACTGATCGGTGACCCGCCCAACATCATGATTGGATCATTCGCTGGGATAACTTTCAATGATTTTGTAATCAATCTTACCCCGGTTGTTATTGCGGTCATGGCGGCCCAGATTATTTACAACAAATTCGTTTATGGCGCAGACTACCACAGGGCCAAGGTCGAAGACGTGCCCAAGATGATTGCGTTCCTAAAAGAGAAATACAAGATCACGGACAGCAAATTGCTTACATTGGGTGGCGCTGTGCTCTTGGGAGTCATCGCCCTTTTTGTATGTCATGGTTTTTTGCATATGGAGGTCAGTGTCGCAGCCCTTCTTGGAGCGGCCGTGATAGTTCTACTCTGCAAGATGGATATTGTTGAGATGCTTGAGAAAGAGGTCGAATGGCCATCGCTGATCTTTTTCATAATGCTCTTCATTGTTGTAGGCTCCGCTGAGCAAACGGGTATACTCCAGGTTATCGCCGACTGGATAAAAGATGTTTGCCAGGGCAGACTTTGGGTGGCGGTGCTTGTCATTTTGTGGGTATCCGGTTTCGCCTCCGCTATTATTGACAATATTCCTTACACAGCAACAATGCTCCCAATAGTATTGTTTCTGAACAAATCCATCCCCGGAGCGGAATCCGGCGTATTGTGGTGGGCGCTGGCGTTGGGAGCGTGCTTTGGAGGCAATGGCACCATCATTGGGGCATCAGCGAATGTCGTTACAACTGGAATTGCGGAGAAAGCCGGTTACAAAATAACATTTGGCCAATTTTGTAAGGAGGCGGCTCCGATCACTATTGTCAGTCTCATCATCTCTTCGGTCTTTCTATTACTGAGATACTGAGTCCGCGCAAAAAGGTTATGATTATTTAAAATGAAGGAGAATATACGATGATTGCCAAGATACTGCTGGTTGATGATGAGTCGCCTTTCGTAGAAGCCTTGTCCAAACGACTCACTATGCGGGAACTACAGGTATCAATTGCCCTGAGTGGTCCGGAAGCTTTGGAAAAGCTGGAACAAAACCCTTCAATAGATGTGGTGGTGCTCGACGTAAAAATGCCGGGGATGGACGGCATCGAGACACTGAAGGCTATAAAGGCGCGATATCCACTCATAGAAGTGATCATGCTAACCGGACACGCCACGGTTGAATCAGCCATAGACGGAATGAAAGACGGCGCTCTGGACTATCTGATGAAACCATGTGACCTGGACGTCTTGATGGCGAAGGTGCGCGAGGCTAAAAACAAGAAGGCCGCACAGGAGGCCAAAATAGCGGAAGCTAGGGCCATGAGTATATATCACCGCCGAGGAGACTGAGCGGTAGGCGCTTATTCACGCAAAGTAGAGGATATTGCCCCAATTTGTTGAAAGGGAACAAGCAAGAATAGCTTTGTAAGCTTTAAGATTTAATGTGAGGTGAAACATGCCGCACTCTGTGCCAGTATCTCAACTTATGATCAGCCCCAACGAATGGCCGTTGATATCGGCCGATGCCGACGTTGAGTCTGCGATTAAGATTCTGAGAATAAATACTGAAGATTCAAAATTACTCCAAGGGCACTCTAACCCCTTAGTGCTAGACAGTGACTACAGGCTCCTGGGATTTGTGCATCTCATCGACCTGTTGCGGATCATCAAACCACTTTGTAAGGTCTTGGACGATCCCTGCGAGATCGACAAGGCCACCATGTCCATCAGGGAAATCGTGGTGTCTTTTGCCGCCACTGTCGAGGCTACTGACTCAATGATGACAGCACTAGACATCATGATGGAACACAGGATTTCCTTAATTCCGGTGTTGAAAGAAAAGAAACTGATCGGGATAATAAAACTTTCCGACATATTCAATACAGTAGCCTCGCTTCTTTTTGATAAACAGATCTTAGATCAAAAAGAAGTCCTCATGCGACGATTTCATCTATAACAGGGGAAAACATCGAATGATCACAACAAAACTGCTTATGATAGACGATGAAGAGAGTTTTGTTTCTGCGCTGTCCAAGCGACTGGCGGTCAGAGATATTGAGGTCATACCAGCATTCAGCGGTCAAGAGGGACTGAAAAGACTTGCTGAGGACACGTCGATTGAGGTGGCCTTGCTTGATGTTAAGATGCCGGAAATGGACGGTATTGAAACTCTTAAGCGTATCAAGGCGATTCACCCCTTAGTCGAAGTCATTATGCTCACAGGACACGCCACTTTCGAAACCGCAATTCAAGGCATGAAGTTGGGGGCTTTTGATTACTTGATGAAGCCGTGTGAAATTGACGATCTCATTACGAAGCTGGAAGCGGCCAAGAAAAAACATCAGGAGCAGCTTGAAAAGATAATGGAAGCAGCAGGTAAAAAACTTAGGGGCGAGCGAGGCAGATAGTATAAAATTTACCGGTAGTTTTTGCTCTTGACTAAAAAATGTGTTTGCATGGGATAGGGGAGACAAGTCTCCCCTATCCCCAATTGATACAGCGATCTTCTCTCCCCTGAGTGACTTAAGCGGTCGGCGGAGGCCGAATATGACAACTACCGAAAAAACGAGCGAGTCCTATTACAGGTCTCTAACGAGAAACATAATTTTTGTAATAGTCGGTGTTTCCGTTGTGCCTCTAATATTGATCACGTTCACTATCAGATATTTTTCCCAAACATCGTATCAGGATAAGGTTATTGAACACCTCCAGGTACTTAACAAAAAACATAAACAGAACATCGACAGCTTCTTGAAGGAACGGCTCGCCGATATCGCTATTCTCAAAGACTCTTATAGCTTTGATCAATTGGCGAATGATGATTTCCTCAAGGACAAACTTAGGTCGCTGCAAATGAATTCCAGCGACGCCCTGGTGGACCTCGGAGTAGTTGACGAGCATGGGAAACAGATCGCTTACGCCGGGCCATACGATCTTAGGGGCGCCAATTACGCTGAGGCCCCCTGGTTCAAGGCGGCTATTCAAAAGCCCTATTGTATCAGCGACGTCTTTCCGGGACTTAGGGGCATACCTCATTTTATTGTCTCAGTTCGGAGCGAAAACGGCTCGACATGGCTACTGAGGGCCACTGTGGATTTCGACAAATTCAACTCACTTGTTGAAAACATAAGAATTGGGGAAACCGGCTTTGCGTTCATCCTAAACAGGAAAGGCGAGTTTCAGACTAAACCGCGCACGGATGTCCCTCCCCAGAAGGACCCTTACCTGAGTTTTCTAACCCCGGGGACTAAAGATCTTGAACAGGAAGGAGTAGTTTCAAATTCCAAGATTGAGGGGAGAGATATTATCCACGTCATGTCCAGACTAAAGGACGGAGACTGGGTCCTCGCGTTTCAGCAAACCGAATCGGACGCTTACAAGGCCCTTTACACTGTCAGGACAATCACGGTTTTAATATTTTTCTTGGGGGTAATTGGGATCGCTGTTGTTGCCGTGCTACTTTCAAAGAGACTCGTAAAACGCATAAGACAGGCGGACCAGGAAAAAGAGATGATGGACGAGAAGGTGATCGAAGCTGGCAAGCTTGCTTCGGTAGGAGAACTGGCGGCAGGAATAGCCCATGAAATAAATAACCCGGTCGCTGTGATGGTCGAGGAAGCCGGTTGGATGCAGGACCTCATTACCGACGCCGGGCCGGGTTCCATCCCCATGGTGGATGAATTCGAACGATCGCTTACTCAGATAAAAGCCCAGGGGGCCCGTTGCAAACAAATTACCCACAAGCTGCTGAGTTTCGCCAGGAAGACCGACCCTGTGCCTAAAAGGGTAAACATCAACGATATCCTGAGCGAAGCGATATCCCTGTGTGAACAGCGAGTACATTCGGGCAGCGTCAAGATACAGGGACAATTTGCCGAAGGTCTCCCACCGATTCGTGTGTCACCCTCGGAGGCTCAACAGATTTTCATAAATTTGATCAACAATGCCATTGACGCCATCGAACCAAAGGGGGGCATACTCAAGATATCCACCAGGAAAGAAGGCGACTTCATCGTCGCTGACGTGGCGGACAACGGGCCGGGAATCCCTAGTTATGTGCTGCCACGGGTTTTTGACCCTTTCTTTACTACCAAACCTGTCGGCAAAGGCACCGGGCTCGGCCTGTCAATATGTTACGGCATCATGAAGAAGCTGGGCGGAGACATAACGGTTAACACCGCCGAAGGACTGGGAACAACTTTTCATGTTAAATTCCCAGCATCTAAATTAATCGACAAAAAGGCGAGTTGAGCTTATGGCAATATGGAAGATGTGGGAAACAATTTAAGAAAGTTTCATCCTAAGTGAGAAATATCAGGTTTTCCTCAGAGGCGAAAAATGAGTTCTGATCTTCTTAATTATTCTAATAAAGTCAATCTATTGTTGGTCGACGATGAGCAGGCTTACGTCAATATATTATCCAGAAGACTTGAGAGAAAAGGCTTTCAGGTCAAAATAGCTAATAACGGGACCCAGGCCATTCAATTAGCAAGGATAGAGGATTTTGACGTTGCGGTGCTGGACCTAAAAATGGACGATATGGACGGTATAGAGGTCTTAAAGATATTCAAGAAAATGGTGCCTGATATGATTGTAATCATGCTCACAGGACATGGTTCGGAACAGGCGGCCAGGGATGGAATGAAATTTGGGGCATTTGATTATCTCACCAAACCTTGTGATTTTGAAGACCTGGTAGCTAAGATTTGGGAAGCCTATGAAGACAAAAAAACAAGATTCTGATTTAGAGCTCCAATAACTTGCAGTCAGGGACACTAGGTTTCAAGTTCATATTTGCATGAAAATATTTTATTGATCGTGGGGAAACGTCAATGACAGCTCAAGAATCATTGTCTCTGTTGAGAGAGGGTAATATTCGGTTTAGCTCCGGCCGAGCCGAAAGACCGCACCAGGATGAAAGTAGAAGGATTTTCCTCGACGATAATGGCCAAAATCCTTTTTCTGCAGTGCTTTCATGCTCCGATTCCAGAGTGCCGGTCGAGATAATTTTTGACAGGGGTAAGGGTGATATTTTTGTTGTACGGACAGCGGGAAACCTCGATGGAGAGGGTGAAACCGGGAGCCTTGAGTATGCGGTTGAACACCTGAACGTTCCTTTAATAGTTATTTTGGGCCATTCAAACTGTGGGGCGGTCACTGCGGTTGTTGACCACTGCGAAGCGCATGGCCGCATAAAATCCATTGCCTGCAGAATCGCTGTTACGGTTAAAGAAACAGAACATGTTAAACCGAGCCTCAACCACAGAGATTTTATTGACGCCTGCTCGCGTGAAAATGTCCGAAAAGTAGTGGAGCACCTTAGACTTGAAAGTGACATAATTCGGGAAGCCCTTGAAAAAGGTAACTTGAAAATAGCGGGCGCTTATTACGATATTCGCAGCGGCGTCGTGGACTGGTTGGACAGGTAAATTGGGACTAGAGTCGCCCAGAGTGGTTCATTAATTTCAGTGTCTACTGATTTTTCGGTGTGTGAAAAAGTTCATGAGATCGTTAAAAGACATTGTGTCACAATTACTGGATATTCCCGACGAGAGGATCTCACCTGAGAAAGCATAGAGCTAACTGACAAAATAAAGAAATAAGAGGAGCTAATTTAATGATTAAAGTTCTTATAGTGGATGATGAAAAAGATTTTACCGAACTGCTTTCTGAGCGTCTTGAAACGCGTGGATTCAAAACCAGGATTGCTTTTAATGGGAATGAAGCTATTTCGAGACTCAAGGAAGAAAACGCCGACGTAGTTTTATTGGACGTTATGATGCCTGGGAAGAGTGGTGTAGAAACTCTGAAAGAAATCAAGAACTCATGGCCCATCACGGAGGTTATCATGTTGACAGGCCATGGCTCAGTGGAAACAGCGATAGAAGGAATGAAGCTGGGGGCTTACGACTATCTGATTAAACCAACGGAGACCGAGGATCTTTCTCAAAAGATCACGAGCGCCTACCAGCGAAAATCAGACCATGAGGAACGGATCAGACAGGCTGAAATAAATAAAATAATTGAACATAAGGGATGGTAGTGGTTGAAACAGGCTAGAATTCTGACTTGATTATACCCTGTTCTCGAATAAGTTCTATGGAGAACATAGAACGCCACCAGAATTCACGGGGGTTGGTTCGCTCAAACGTAAAGATTGGCATGACGGACATCGTCTACAACATGAATCGTTTGATCCAGTGGATCAATCCTGGCCCTGGGACGGCAAAGCTTATTTGGCTTAAATTAAAATTAGTTTCAGGAAAATCATTCTACCTGAAACTAATTTGGGTTTTCCCGGTCGATGTACCTGAGACACTGGATCAGGTCCGTTGGAGCAAGGATTTTCTTGACCGTGGGAGCCTAATGAGCTATTGGTGAAAAGTTTAGGCTGATCGATGTAACCAGCGAGCAACGGCCTGAGAAAGTTAAGAAGGATTGAGACTTATCTTGGAGAAAGCCAAAAAATGATACCTGTTTGCGAACCAGCGCTCGAAGGTCGTGAACTACAATACGTCCGCGACTGTCTAGAAACAAATTGGATTTCCTCAGCCGGAAAATACATAAACCTGTTTGAAGAAAAATTCGCCGCCTATTGTGGAGCGCGTTATGGAATCGCCTGCAGTAGTGGCACTACCGCTATCCATCTTGCAATGGTGGCCTTGGGAATAGGCCCGGGCGACGAAGTAATTATTCCGGATTTCACTCTTATAGTGTCGGCCAACATGGTTATACTCGCGGGCGCTCGACCGGTGCTTGTGGATGTGGATGACAAAACCTGGTGTATTGATCCGAAACTCATTGAAGCTAAAATCACGCCTCGGACCAAAGCAATTATGGCTGTTCACATGTACGGTCACC